>Ga0180432_10003920_pt1 | contig 20851 bp, 19 predicted proteins | sample SS_ome_10_FD_132414 | JGI IMG/M metagenome (GOLD analysis project Ga0180432, IMG submission 132414) | Hypersaline lake sediment archaeal communities from the Salton Sea, California, USA - SS_1_MS_2 metaG | ecosystem: Environmental > Aquatic > Non-marine Saline and Alkaline > Hypersaline >...
CCCATCATGTCCTGATGCTGTTTCTTCTGCTTCTGCTGGGGTCTTATCATAAGGAAGTACATGACCGCGAATATCGCAATGATCATGAAAATCAGAGACGTCGGGTTACCGCCTCCCGCTCCCTGTCCCGCACCCCCCGTCGCTCCCGTGGTACCGTATGCATAAAGCAAATTAATCATTGATTTCTATCCTTTCCTTGGCCTACCGCCAATCAATAAACTTCCCAAAGTTAGCACTATGCTACTAACCCGTCAATGATTTTTTGTTTTTGTTGACTTGAAACAACCCCGCTGGTAAAGTAGTGAATAACAGGGACATGAAAGATGAAAAAAAGCACGCAGCTGAGAATCATTACCATAGTACTGCTCGTGGGGCTTGCGGTAGTCGACGCAATCGCATTCGTGGTTCCCATCGCGGCAATCATCGGCATCATCCTCTTTCTCTTCCGTCCCAAGTGGCTCCTCACCTTCATAGAAAAGATCTATGACAAGCATCCTTCCGTTTCATAAGCCGGTATCCGGCGAAATTCACCTTAGAAAGACAGAGGCCGGCCGCCGTTACCGGCCTTTTTAGAATTTACGTTCGGTAATTAAAATTATTATTATTAATCGATTTCCGTACAGTGCTCCTTTTTCAGAAATGGAAAATAACGGAGAAAAGAAAACGTTAAATAATTAACAATATATCTTTCTATTACGACACGTTTCATACTCCAGGAGGGACAGATGCGAAGGGTATACAATTTTTCAGCAGGTCCGTCGATGATGCCGGAGGAAGTGCTTTTAAAAGCCCGGGATGAGATGCTCGACTACCGGAACAGCGGTATGTCGGTAATGGAAATCAGCCACAGGTCGGCCTTGTACTCCGATATCCACTCGGAGGCGATCGCGCTCCTCTCTCAATTATTAAAGATTCCAGCGGGATACGGAGTACTCTTTCTCCAGGGAGGCGCCTCAACGCAGTTTGCAATGATACCGCTCAATCTCACCAGGAAGAAGAAGGCGGCTTATGTCAACACCGGCAACTGGTCGAAAAAGGCGATAGCCGAAGCTGCGCGGTATACCGAGGTGGATGTGGTTGCTTCATCAGAGAACGATTCGTTTACATACATTCCCGACATACCCGGGGGTTCCTTCAGGGACGCGGATTATCTTCACATTACAACAAATAACACCATCGTGGGAACGCGATTCCCCTCGATACCGGACACGGGCGACGTGCCGCTCGTTGGAGACCTGTCCTCCAATATACTCTCCGAGGTGTACAATGTTTCACGGTTCGGCCTCATCTATGCCGGCGCACAGAAAAACGCGGGCCCCGCGGGCCTTACCATCGTCATCGTACGGGAAGACCTCACCGGCGGCGCACTGGACATCACGCCGACCATGCTCGATTACAAGATTCACCTGGACAAGAAATCCCTCTACAATACACCGCCCTGCTACAGCATATACGTGGCAAAGCTCATGTTCGAGTGGGTTAGGGATCAGGGCGGGGTGGAGGAAATCGAAAAACGCAACAGGAAGAAGGCCCGAATCCTCTACGAATTTCTCGACAACTCCGATTTTTACACGCCCACGGCACGGGCGGAGCACCGTTCGCTCATGAACGTTCCGTTCGTGCTGCGGAACGACGCGCTTACACAGCGCTGTATCGAGGAAGCCGGGAAAGAGGGCCTTGTCACGCTCAAGGGACACCGCTCGGTGGGAGGTATGAGAGCGAGTATCTATAACGCCATGCCCCTGGAAGGGGTCGAAAAGCTCGTATCATTCCTGAAGAATTTCGAGATGGAGAACAAATAGGAGGAACGGGATGTACCAGGTACTGACACTGAACAAAATATCTCCAGCCGGTCTCGATATGCTGCCGGAAGACGGATATAAAGTCAAATCAGATATAAAAAACCCGGATGCGATCATCGTAAGAAGCCATAACATGCACGATATGGAGCTTCCGCCGAAACTCAAAACAGTTGCACGGGCGGGCGCGGGAGTAAACAATATCCCCGTATCGAAATGTTCCGAAAGAGGGATCGTCGTGTTCAACACACCGGGGGCCAATGCCAACAGCGTCAAGGAGCTCGTACTGGCGGGGCTTTTCCTCTCTTCGAGACAAATAGTTCAGGGAATCGGATGGGCCAAGGGCCTCATCGGTACGGGGGATGTCCCCAAGCTCGTGGAGAAGGGTAAATCTCAGTTCTCGGGTCCTGAGATCATGGGCAAGACCCTCGGCGTCATCGGGCTCGGCGCGATAGGCGTCATGGTTGCAAACGACGCCGCGGCGCTCGGAATGGATGTAACGGGATTCGATCCCTTCATCTCTATCGAATCCGCGTGGGACCTCTCGCGTAGTATCCGCAAGGCCCGGGGACTGGAGAGCCTCCTGGCGGAGGCGGATTACATCTCACTGCACATACCCCTCACCGATGAAACGAAAGGAATGATAAACAGTGCGCTTTTTTCGAAGATGAAGAAGGGCGTGCGCATACTCAATTTCGCAAGGGGCGGCCTCGTGAAGACGGATGATCTGGCACGGGCCATCGAAAAGTCAATCGTATCGTGCTATGTCACTGATTTCCCCGACGATGACATACTCCGTCTTGACAATGTCATCGGCATCCCCCATCTCGGCGCTTCAAGTCCGGAAGCCGAGGAGAACTGCGCCCGGATGGCCGCTTGTCAGCTCAGGGACTTTCTCGAGTTCGGTACGATCAGGAACTCCGTTAATTTTCCCTTCTGCGAGCTGGACATTGCGGGTACCAAGCGCATCGTCATTGCGAATAGGAACATACCGACCATGATGGGGCAGATCACGGCGGTCCTGTCCGAAGAGGGTATCAATATCGCGGACATGCTCAACCGGTCAAAGGGAGAGAACGCCTATAACATCATCGATATCGACGGTGAAATCAGTCAGGAGAGTGTGGAAAGGTTCCGTGCCATTGAAGGAGTAACCATGGTACGGGTTATTTGATATATCCGGAAGCATATGTTTTGAGAGACCAATCCCCGGGATGGGACCTCCTCAAACACCGCAAAGTACGGTGATTCGGGCGGCATTTAAATGTGCCTGCGGCCCAGGGCCCAGCCGGCGATCGTCATTCCGTCCGTGATCTTTCCCTTTTTCAGAAGCCCGTCGACCTCGTCCGGCGTTGCGGTCATTACCTCGATCTGCTCGGTTTCATCCGGCTTCTGGCCTTCATAGGTCAGCTTTCCCGCGACGAATACGGTACAGGTTTCATCAGAAAGGCCGTTATAGGGCACGAACACACCCGCCTTCCTGAGCTTTCCGCACCGGTATCCCGTTTCCTCGAGAAGCTCGGAACGGGCTGCTTCCTCCGCGTTCTGTTCTTCCTTGAGCCCTCCGCAGGGAAGCTCGATCGTAACCGAGTCGATCAGATACCGGTACTGGCGAATGAGTAAGATTTTACCGTCGCCCGTAACGGGAATGATGAGTGCGCTTCCCCGTGTGTGGAGATAAAAATAATTGCCCTTTACACCGTCCTGCATCCGGAACTGGTCGTGATATATACTCATCCAGGGGGAGGAGAACACCTCTTCGGAAAAAAGCTTCTTCCAGGATGCAAATCTCTTGCCCATTTATACCCCATGGTCCCTCAGGCTTCAAAATGCTGTCCGGAGAAGACCTGTCCCCCTCCCCGAAGACGATGCATAAGAAAATGAGGGAGCTCCGCCCCCTCATTGCTTGGAAGGATTGACCTGCATTAGCTTACGAAACAAAACCGTTTACGACCTCGACGGCGGTGGCGGCGTCCGGCGCATAGCCGTCGGCGCCTATCTCGTCCGCGTAATTCTGGGTAAGAGGCGCACCTCCCACCACGATCTTGCACTTGCAGTCTTTGGCTTTGGCAAGCTCGATAACGTTCTTCATATTCACCATTGTCGTAGTCAGAAGCGCGCTTAGTCCGATGACATCGGCTTCCTCGTCAATAGCGGTCTGGATATACTTTTCGGCATCCACGTCAACACCCACATCCACCACCTTCCAGCCGGACCCTTTCAGCATCATGGCAACGAGGTTTTTTCCGATATCATGCAGGTCTCCCTTAACGGTTCCCACGACAAAGGTCCCTCTGGCCTTTACGCCTGACGCGGCGAGGAGCGGCTCGAGGATCTCCATACCTGCATGCATCGCACGCGCGCTTACCAGTACCTCGGGTACATAGATCTCACAGTTTTTAAACCGCACGCCAACGACTTCCATCCCCGATATAAGGCCTTCATCGAGTACCTTACCGGGAGTGACACCTTCATCAACTGCACTTTGTACGAGTTCCTTCACTTTCGCGGCATCTCCAGCTATCAATGCCTCTGCAATCCCTTTAAAATCCGCCATCAACTTACCTCCAATTCTCCACGAATATAGAGAATATTACACTGTTGCAGATACGCAGTCAAATAAAACATATACATGCGGTAATGATAAAGATGCTTCCCTTTCCCCCAAAAACCGCGGGATCGGGGGGAGAGAACGGCCGGTACACGGATTTTTTCGCTTGACCGCGTTCCCCGGTTTCTGTAAAATCGGTTGTACGTACCGGGTTATGCCCAGGCGAAAGCCATCCAGGCCCTGTCATGCCTGGATGGCTGTTTTTATTGGCCGGCCGTTAAAAGGGGGTGTAATGGACGCTCGAATAACGATCATACTCGTTTATCTCCTTGCCACGCTCGTGATAGGATCGATATTCAGACGAACATCCAAGCTTAACAAGACCGAGTTCTTCCTTGCGGGCAGGAGCCTCACGCGCGTACTCCTCTTCTTCACCATGTCCGCAACGAATTTCAGCGCTTTTACGATATTCGGTTTGTCCGGAGCGGGATACAGAATCGGCTACGGATTCTACCCTCTCATGGGTTTCGGGACCGGTTTTATGGCACTCACCTTTCACATAATCGGGCATAAGATATTCATACTCTCGAAGAACAACTACATCACCCCGTCCGATTTCATATATGACAGGTACCGCTCGGCATTTCTGAAAAAACTCTTCTCACTCGTCATGGTCGTGTTTACCCTTCCCTATATCGCGATCCAGGCGATCGCAAGCGGCAAATCGCTCAATGCACTCGCGGGTATACCCTACCTTGCGGGCGCCCTGCTCGTCACCGGGTTCGTGGTTGCCTACGTCGCTCTGGGAGGCATGCGGTCAATAGCCTGGACCGACCTCTTCCAGGGTATACTTATGATAGGATTTACATTCACCGCTTTTATCATCATAGCAAGACGGCTCGGAGGATTCGTACCTATCCACAGAGAGATCCTGAAAATCCAGCCCGCCCTCATGTCCAGGCCGGGAGGGAATGCGGTACTGGGACCGGGAGTGTGGTTCGGCTACCTGTTCCTCTGGTTCTTCGCGGACCCCATGTTTCCGCAGCTTTTCCAGCGTTTCATGGCCGCCCGGGACGAACGGGCACTTCAGGCGACCGCGGTCCTTTACCCGCTCGTCACGACGTTTCTCTTCTTCCTTACGGTCTCAATCGGGGTTATGGGCCGTATCGCTTTCCCGGACCTGTCTCCCGAGCTCTCTGACACCATATTTCCACTCCTGCTCGGCCGGTTTACGGGAACATTCCTGTCAACCCTCCTGTTGACCGGGTCCATCGCGGCCCTCATGTCAACGATGGATTCCCAGCTCCTCACGCTCACATCGATGATAACAAACGATTTCTTCGCCATTAAGAGGAATGAAATCCTGAAAGAGAAGATCGTCATTATTCTGCTCGGCGTGATCGGGTTCATCATCGCGATACGTCCACCGCAGACCATACTCGATTTTATCAATAAAACGACCTTCAACGGACTCAGCGTGCTCGCGCCGTCCGTCATCGGCGGACTTTACTGGAAAAAGGCCAACCGCTTCGGCGCCGTAACAAGCATTCTTGCGGGAGAAACGCTGGTCGTTCTCTTCTATCTCGGTATCCTGGCGACTCCATCCGTGCTGCCCGTCGTTCCCATCGTCTCGGTATCGGGCGTACTGTTCATTACGGTGAGCCTCCTGACCGCTTCACCCGGTGAGAATACGGATATTGTCTTTTCCATCCGTCCCTCCTCCCTTCTCTGGGCGGCGTTCTTCGTTTTCATGTTCCTTCTGGGCAATGATTTCTGGAACTGGTCGAAAAAACCGGTATTGCTGGCGGGCCTTCCGCTGTGGGTCTGGTATTTCATCGGACTCGGTATTGTTCTCTCCGCGGCAATGATGCTCTACTTCAAAAGGAGCGTGAATACCGAAGGCCGCAATTGAGATCCCGTGCTGGGATGTTGTTTGGGAAGAGTGAAACGTCGCCGGATAACGGGGGGTGGAATAAAACGCGTACCGGTCCGGTTTAAACGGGGTCGATGTGGACAAAGGCATAATCCACGGTCTCGTCCTGCTCGAGCCTGTTCTGCACCTCCTTCGCGATGGCGTGGGATTGCAGGGTACTCAGGCTCCCCTCCACCTCGATGTGAATCTCAACCTGTATGATGGTCCCTATGTAGTGGGCCTTTACCTCATTGAGGGCCTTGACACCGCTGATACTCAGCGCTTTCGCTTTTAGTTTTTCCATTATATCGTCGCTCGGTTTCTTTCCCATCAGGTAGTCAACGTTTGCCGTACCGATCCTGAGGCCTGAATAGATGATGAAAATCCCGATACAGAGGGCGACGATGCTGTCCGCGACCGGGTATCCGATGTAAATGAGAATATTCCCGACAAGCACCGAAACCGAGATAAACACGTCGTTCCTGTAATCCACTGACGAAGCGAGAAGGGCGGGGCTCCTGCTCCTCCTGCCGTTAATGAGGAAGATAATGTACACGTAGAGCTTCAGCACTATGGTGATCGTTATGACGATAAAGATGACGGGTGTAATCCGGAACGTTTTCTCGACGTATAATCCCTGCACGGCATTCTTGACCACCTCGAAGCCGAGAATAGCCGCGAGTATGGCGGTCAGGAGCGCTGCAATGGGCTCAGCCCGCTGATGGCCGAAGGGGTGGTCGATATCGGCCGATTTCGTACCCAGCCGAACCGCGAAAAAGATGGCGACGGACGCAAGTATGTCGGTAAAGGAGTTGAACGAATCGGACATCAGCGCGAGACTGTTTGACGCCAGTCCGCCCGCGAGCTTCATTATGAAGAGTATGATGTTGAAGCCGACACCGATGAGCGTGATCCTGATATTTCGTTTCATCCGTATACCGTCATATCAAATATCGGCGGGTCCTCCACCGTTCCCGTCATACATTTAGTATATGAAAACTCCCCGTTAAAAACCATTTATTTGAACACCCGTTCGGTGTATATTAACCGGAAAAAGAGTCTAAGTGCCGGATACGGTCGTATCCGGTCGGATACGGGGGGGGGACGGCATGCTAAAATACCCATGGTATCTCATACTGTTTGTATTCATTCTCGGTTGCTCGAACATCAGGGCGACCCGGCATTACGAATCCGGAAAGAAACTGGCAAAGGAAGAAAAATTCGATCAGGCGGTGGAAGAGCTCGAGCTTGCCGTTCAGCATAACCCGAATCACGACCAGGCTCTCGAAGCCCTGGGCCTCATATTCGGGCGGCTCGGACAGTTCGAGACGGCGGTTCCCTATTTTGAAAGGGCCCTGCGGCTCGAGCCCGAAGAGAAACTCTACCTCATCAACTGTGCGCTCGTCTACGAAAAGCTCGACCTGGATGATGAAGCCAGGGACCTCTATATCCGGGTCCTGGCAATAGACAAGGACAACGAGGCGGCGAAAACACAGCTCCGCAAGCTGGATGAAAAGGCGGACTGAGCCGGCGGTTGCCGATTACGTGCCTCAATCCGATTCGAAGCGTACCGTCTTGATGATTTCCTGAATCGCGTGTTTTACGTAGCTTGACTGGGGACAATCCGTTATTACGAGCTTATAAAATTCCAGTGCGTCGTCATCCTTCTCTTCATGAATGAGGGTACGCGCGCTCTCCAGGTACTTGATCGCCCGCGTATTCTGCTCCCGTTCAGACCTGTCCCGTTCTATTCCCTGTTTGAGCGAATAAAACTTCCTCAGCGCGTACTCGCGGTCATAGGGCGGTATGGAGAATACAAGGATATCCTCGTAAATCAAGAGGGCCTTTTCGAGCTCGCCCTCCCTCTCGAGACCGGACGCTCTCCGGGCGAGGCCTTTGACCTCGCCGTTTATTCCAATGTCCTTCTTGATTTCCAGGACATCTTCGATGCTCAGGGAAAGGGCCGACCGGAGCTGACCGAGAAGCGGCGAGGTAAAACCCCCATCCTGCAGGGTTTTCACGTCTTCCAGCGCATCGGCATAATTCTCGGCGACCGTGCGGGTGAAGATTCGCTCGAACGCACCCTCCTCGACCGCATCGATACGCGCCTCCATTAGGGCCGCATCACTGACCGTCTTTTGAAGCGCCTCCAGGAGTATCCTTTCTCCGTCCGAGAAGGTAAAATCCGGTATGGGATTGAGCATCTCCCCGGCTTGTACGAATGCGCCGTTCCCTATATACGCGCCGAGCCTGCTCAAATACAGGAATTTCACCTCATCCATGAAGAAATCGGAACGGTAGAGCGGCAATTCCATGGAGCCGTCCGTTGCCGTTCTTTTAATAAACGAGGTAAGCTCCACTCCACGGGCCATCAATTTTTCCTTCCGTTCCAGCAGGGCGGAAATCCGTTCTTTATAAGCATCCTCGTACATCCTTTTCCGGCGGAGCACCTGCCCCCTGAATTCGATCCGGTTTTCCAGGAGGAAAACAATCGACTTCAGATTTTTCATCGATTCATCCAGGTCGAATACCGAAATATTTTCCTCGAAATCCTTCTCCATCTCCTCGATATCCCGGTAAAAGGACTCGCGCTCCTTTTGAGCGCGTACGAGTTCGTGTTCAAGATGCTCGAGATCACTGCGGTTGGAACGTAGAAGGGTGACAGCGGAAACCCGGGCACCCCAGCGTGCTTCATGAGAGAGATAGCCGGAAACGAGCCGCCCGCCCGATGAAACGGAGTTCCAATCGTATTCCAGCGGTCCCCTGTTCTGGACTATCGATAAGAGAAGGATCACCATGGTAAAAAGAAGGGAACACACGGCACATCCAAAGAAGAGAAGGCTTCCTATCCCGCGTCTTTTCCGATTGCCGGAAAGGTCCGAGCCGGATAACGGATTTTGCAGGGGCGCTGTATCCCCGGGTTCTCCGGAGCTCCGGTTTCCGGCCGTGACACGGTCCTCTTCCTGTGTATTCTCTTCCATCATTGTGTCCGGAACGTGGCCCTCATCCTGTGAAAGTTCTTCTTTAGACCGGAACGTGGCCCTCTTACTGTGAAAGTTATTCTTTAGACCGGAACGTGGCCCTCTTCCTGTGAAAGTTCTTCTTTATATATAGAATATCGGAACGGGCGTATATGCTGTTTAACATTAAAGAGTATGCCGGCGGGATCATGCGATTTACGCGTCTCTTCCCTCCATAAAAACCGGAAGCGGGGGTTATTAATTTCTTGCTTTGTTTGGAGCCCGCCTAATATATTGCTCTATATGACCCATCGGAACATACTACAGGAGGGATAGGTTTATGTCAGCCATAGAGAGTGTAATAGCACGTGAAATACTCGATTCTCGCGGGAATCCAACTGTTGAAGCCGATGTCATGCTTGAAACGGGCGCTCTGGGAAGAGCCGCTGTCCCGTCAGGCGCTTCCACGGGTGAACGCGAAGCGGTCGAGCTTCGAGACGGGGATAAGGGCCGATACCTCGGCAAGGGCGTACAGAAAGCGGTCATGAACATCAACGATGAAATCGCGCCCGAGGTCCTGAGTTATGACGCGGCCCAGCAGGCCGACATCGATGCAATTATGATCGAGCTCGACGGAACAAAGAACAAGGAGAAACTCGGCGCCAATGCCATACTGGCCGTTTCAATGGCGTGCGCCAAGGCGGCCGCGATAGACGCGGCTCTTCCGCTCTACCGGTATCTCGGCGGAGTGAATGCGCGCGAGCTTCCCGTACCCATGATGAATATCCTCAACGGCGGGAAACATGCGGATAACAATGTCGATCTCCAGGAGTTCATGATAGCACCCGCCGGAGCGCCGAGCTTCAGAGAAGCGCTCAGGATGGGCACGGAGGTCTTTCACAACCTGAAGTCAATTCTCAAGGGAATGGGACTGAACACCGCGGTCGGCGATGAAGGCGGGTATGCTCCCGACCTCAAATCGAACGAAGAAGCCCTGCAGGTAATAATGAAGGCGATCGAGCAGGCGGGCTACCGTCCGGGAGAGGACATACTCATCTGCCTCGATCCCGCGGCGAGCTCCTTCTTCGAAAACGGCCAGTACAACCTCGCCGCTCAAAAGGAGCTCAGGGATTCCAGGGGAATGGTGGAATTCTACGAGGAACTCGTGGGCAAGTATCCCATCGTCTCAATCGAGGACGGGCTCGACGAAAACGACTGGAACGGATTCAAGCTCATGACCGAAAAACTCGGGAACAAGATCCAGATCGTCGGGGACGACCTCTTCGTGACCAATACGGAGATGCTGAAAAAGGGAATAGAGGAAAAAGCGGCCAATTCGATTCTCATAAAGCTGAACCAGATCGGTACGGTCACGGAAACGGTTGAGGCGATCGAGATGGCCAAGCGTGCGGGGTTCACGGCGGTCGTGTCCCACCGTTCCGGCGAAACGGAGGACGCGTTTATAGCCGATTTCGTCGTTGCCATGGGAACGGGCCAGATCAAGACGGGTTCCGCATCCCGAAGCGACCGGATCGCGAAGTACAACCAGCTCCTGAGAATCGAGGAAGAGCTCGGCGAAACCGCTGTTTATAACGGTACGTCCGTGTACTACTCGATCAGAGGGTGAACCTAAAAGACCGAAACATCAGTGGATCGATCAGACGAGGCCCCGTCCGTACGGACGGGGCCTTTTTGCACGGGAAAGGGCTGCCTTTCTCTACGGTACTTCAGCATATTCTCGGAAGCTGGCCTCCCGCGGGCATGGTCAGTATACGTGATGTTCCATAGCGCGTCCGCAGGGTAAGTCGGGAACCTGTATCATGTACCCTGCCGATAACGGCCGCTTCTCTTCCATAGCGCGTCCGTTTCATTGCGCTGACCGCCTCCTCCGCACCTGATTCGGGCACGATGACGAGCATCTTCCCCTCATTGGCCATGAAAAGCGGGTCCATGCCCAGTACCTCGCAGACCGCCCCCACCGGTTCATCAACGGGAACACGGTCCTCGTCGATCTCGATGCCGAATCCCGTTCCCTCGAGAATCTCGGTAAGCGTTGAAACAACACCCCCGCGCGTGGGGTCACGGGCGCATCGTGTCTCCGGTACCGCATCAAGTACGGATTTCATGAGTCCGAAGAGCGGAGCGCAGTCAGACTCCACCCGGGCGTCGGAGAAGAAATTTTCACGGGCACAGATGATGCACGCCTCATGATTCCCGACGGGACCGCTGACGAGGACAAGGTCTCCGGGCCGGATTCGGGACGGGGAGAGCTCCGCACTCCCCCGCACATAACCGATACCCGCGGTGTTGATGTACAGTCCGTCGCATTTTCCCCGCTCCACGACCTTCGTGTCCCCAGTTATGATGGAAACACCGGCCTCGTCGGCAGCCGTTTTCATGGAGACCAGTATCCGCTCCAGGTCCTTTACCGCGAACCCCTCTTCTATTATCAAACCCGCAGAGAGGGCAGCGGGCTCCGCGCCCGCGGTGGCGAGGTCGTTTACGGTGCCGCAAACCGACAGCCTCCCTATATCTCCACCCGGAAAGAAAAGGGGCCTTACCACATGGCTGTCCGTCGTCATAAAGGGACGCCCGTCCCGGACAGGGTCAACGGGAGAGGCGTCCTCGAGACGGCCCAGAACGTCATTATCGAAAATACGGAGTACAAGACCCGAGATAAAATCCCGGGTAATACGTCCTCCGCTCCCGTGATTTATAGTGATGATTTCATCATTCATCGTTTATTCCACGTTACCCATGAAAAAAACCTTTTGCGTTTCCACGGCTGATGCCGTACGTATCAAAGCCCGTACTTGTAGTACGCGGCGCATGAACCCTCGGACGAAACCATGCACGGCCCCACGGGGTTCACGGGCGTACACCTGGTCCCGAAAAGCTTGCACTCGGGTGGAAGGATGACGCCCTTCAGCACGTCCCCGCACCTGCACCCGGCGGGATCTTTCGCCTCCCGCAGCTCGACGCCGAACTTCTTCAGAGCGTTATACCCCGCGAATTCATCCCTCAGTGCAAGTCCGCTCGCGGGTATCTCTCCGAGCCCGCGCCAGGCGGCGTCGACCTCGGTAAAAACCCTCCGCATCACCTCCAGGGCCTTTGTATTACCAGCGGGAGCGACCGCCCTGGAATACGCGTTCCCGACCGAGTGTTCCCCGGCTGTGATCATCCTGACCGTTTCGTACACCGCCATGAGTATATCCACGGGCTCGAAACCGGCGACCACACACGGTATTTTGTATTTCTCCGCCACTGGACTGTACGCATCCGACCCGATAACGACGCTTACGTGACCGGGCAGAAGGAAACCGTCTATACGGGTATCTTTCGATTCACAGAGATGTGTGAGCGCTGGAATGACGAGCCGGTTCGCCGTAATAAAATGTACGTTCGAAATACCCCGCTGAGCCGCTTCGAGCACACAGAGAGCTGTCCCGGGCGTGGTGGTTTCGAATCCAACGCTGACAAAGATAAAATTCTTCCCGGCCTCGTCCTCAGCCATCCGGAGCGTCTCGTGAGGCGAGTAAACAACGCGCACATCCGCGCCCCCGGCCCTGCGCTCCTCCAGGCTTCGTGCGCTTCGTGCGCTTTGCGCACTTCGCCGATCGAGTTCGCTTCCGGGGACGCGCATCATGTCCCCGAAGGTCGTGATAACGGTTCCCGGACAGGTGGAAAGCTCGATAACCGCGTCTATAAGCGCATTCGGCGTCACGCAAACCGGACACCCGGGACCGGATATGAGCCTGAGGTTCCCGGGGAGAAGGTCACGCAGTCCATAACGGGCGATTGCCATTGTGTGCGTTCCGCACACTTCCATGAGTGCCAGAGTGGACGGGGGACACAGCTCGGATATTCGGTGGGCCAGACCCCGGACGTTCTTTCCGTCTCTGAGCTCCCGCAGGTCCATTACTCGTCCTCACCTGCGACGAGCTCGGCAAGCAGGGCCGAGGTTTCCCTCGCTTCGTCTTCGTCAATGCGCTGAATGGCGAACCCCGCGTGGACGAGTACCCAGTCCCCCTCAGCGGCGTCCGCGACGAGCTGAAGGCCTGCTTTCACCTCCACGCCGTTCATATCCACGATCCCGTAGCCGCCTTCAACCATTTTTATTCTGCCCGGTATAGCAAGACACATTATCCATCTCCCCCCTTCAGGCTTTCCAGGGCGATAACACCCTGGCCCAGGGATATTCCGCCGTCATTCGGCGGAAAATTCATATTACGGAAAACCTCGAACCCGTTTTCCATCAGAAGACCGGCGAGGTGGCGGATCATCAACCTGTTCTGAAAGACCCCGCCGCTCAATGCGACGCGGTTGATCCGCGTTTCCTTCCTTATATGCATCGTCATGTCGAGACAGCCCCTGATAATCGTCGAGTGGAACCTGCGTGCCATACGCTCCGGGCTCTCCCCCATACGGAGGTCATCCACAATGCGGCGAACCGTTTCGTCGAATAAAAGCACCCCGTTCTCTTCCCTGCGGAAGGGATACGGATCGAGCGACTGCATATCACCCGCGCAGCTTTCCAGAAGAACGGCTCCCTGCGCTTCGTAAGTGGGCCTGGAACAGAGTCCTATGAGCGCAGACACCCCGTCGAACAGCCGCCCGCACGACGAGGTGAGCGGCGTGTTCAGCTTCGATAATATCATACGCTGCATGGTTTCGAGTTTCTTTTTTCCGAAACGGTCGAAAAAATCGAAACGGGGGATGGATTCGACACCGCCGTACGCATTGATAAGGAGAGCGGCCGCCATCCGGTCCGTTTCGCGTATGCAGTACTCGCCGCCCGGCATGGGAACGTATCCGAAATGCCCGGCCCTCCTGAAACCGGCCGTTGAGGCGATGAGGAACTCGCCGCCCCAAACAGCTCCGTCCGCGCCGAAACCCGTGCCGTCGAGCGCTATACCGATGACGCGCTCCCTGATTCCATGCTCGGCGAGTACCGAAGCGATATGCGCGTGATGATGCTGTACCCGCACGAGGGGACATCCCCATCTTTCCGCCAGCTCCCGGGCATACCGCGTACTCGCGTAATCCGGATGGGCATCGCACGCCGCAATCTCGGGCTCCACCCTGAACATGCGTATGAAATCTTCGATCCCGTTCGTATAGGCGTCGATGCTCTTCGCGTTGTCGAGATCGCCTATATGCTGACTGACGTACGCGTTCCCCTCCCTCATGACGCAGAAGGTGTTCTTCTCATGAGCGCCGGCCGCGAAAACCCGGCCTCCGTCATTCGTTTTAACCGATAACGGGACATACCCCCGGGACCGCCTGATGAATACCGGCTTGCTGTCCACGACCGCGAGCACGGAATCGTCGCACGGACGCGCGATACCCCTGTTGTGGGAGAGAAAATAGTCCGCTATTCCCCCGAGGCTTTCCAGGGCGTCTTCGTTCCGGAAGCAGAGCGGCTCCTCCGAAAGATTCGCGCTCGTCATGATGAGCGTGTCCGGCCCCTCGCTGAGGAGCAGGTGATGGAGCGGCGTATAGGGAAGAAAGAGTCCCAGGTAATGTGTATCCGGTGCGACGGACCGCGGGAGCTTACCGCTCTCCGCAGAAGGTTTTCTCCTGAGAAGCACGATGGGCCGCTCCCGGGAAAGGAGGAGCTCTTCCTCCCGGCGGTCTATTATACAGTATTTGCGGGCCGTATCCATCGACCTGACCATGAGCGCGAAGGGCTTGGAGGGCCGTCTCTTTCTCTGCCGCAGCCGCCGCACCCACGCGTCGTTCCGGGGCTCAACCGCGAGATGAAACCCCCCGAGCCCCTTGACCGCAAGTACCGCCCCTTCCCCGAGGAACCCCACGGCTTTCCGGACGGGATCTCCCTCCACAGCCCCGCCAACAGCGTCGTGCAGATCGAGCGCAGGTCCGCACACCCCGCACGCGTTGGGCTGGGCGTGGTAGCGCCTGTTCCCGGGGTCGTGATACTCTTCGCTGCAGTCACGGCACATGGAGAACGGGTCCATGGTCGTATTCCGCCTGTCATAGGGTACAGTGCGGATAATCGTGAACCGTGGACCGCAATTGGTGCAGTTTGTAAACGGGTAGCGATACCTGCGGTTTTCGGTATCGAACACATCGTCCAGACATTCGTCACAGGTGGCGATATCGGGAGATACTGGAGTAAAGCCCTCGCCCCCGCTTGAATCCGCTATATGAAATTCCTTGAAATGACGGGCGGGACCGTATGAAATGGTGCTTTCGTGAATATCCGCGAGTACGGGCGGGTCGGCAAGTACCTGCTTGTAGAATCCCTCGATATTACTTCTGGTTCCGTCAACCTCTACGACAACGCCCCGCTCCGTGTTCCTGACACTGCCCGCGAGCCTGCATGAGACGGCCGTACGGTAAACGAGAGGGCGAAAACCCACCCCCTGGACGACACCCGTGAAACGGATAACGGCACTCACTCTCTCCTCATCCATGGATCAGTGCCTGACAATCCAGTTGATGAGGTCGTCAATACCGGTCCCCTTGAGTGCGGAAACGTGGATTATATCGGCATCGGGATTGGTCGCCTCCATGCCCTTCCTGAACTCTTCCAGGTTGAAGGTCGATCCCTCGATGAGATCCACCTTATTCAGAACCACGAGGTCCGCGGTTTTGAACATTGAAGGATACTTCTCCGGCTTGTCCTCGCCCTCGGTGACACTTGAAACGATAATCCTGCCTTTCTCACCGAGCGCGAAGCCCGCGGGGCAGACGAGGTTTCCCACGTTCTCGATAAAAATAATGGAAACCGCGTCGAGGTCCAGACTGTCCAGCGCCGACCGGACCATGGCGGCGTCGAGATGGCATGCACCGTCCGTGTTGATCTGCGTCGACTGTGCTCCGGTTTTGGCGATGCGCTCGGCATCTTTGCTCGTCGCTATATCGCCCTCGATGACCGCGGCCTTCATCTTCGCGGGAAGCCGCGGAATCATCGCCTCGAGTACCGTGGTTTTCCCGGATCCCGGGGACCCCATTATGTTCCAGGCAACGATCGATTTCGACTTGAGAAGTCTTTCTATATCCCGTGCCAGGAGATCGTTTGCCTTGAGAATATCCGACATGACATTGATTTTCATATAATTATCCCGTTCAGAATGATTTGGTATAACGGCCGAAGAAAGTGAATCCCCATAAAGACCCCCGTCGAACGCCGGTCACTCTCCCTCGAAAGAAAGTATCTGGAGCTCATTCCCCTCGGTTTCCTCCACGAATACCCTGGCCTCTTCGGCGACTGTGTCTTTGGAGAGCATCTCGAATGCGAAGGTGAGGCAGTCGGGTAAGATGCCCGAGTACCGGCCGATCCTGAGGTTTATCGTGTTTACGCTGCCGATATGCTCGTCCCGGGCCCTGTTGATAATGATATCCAGGAGTTCTTCCGCTATAGACAGTTCATGCATTAATACTTGACACTGAATCCAAATTGTGTTAAAAATATCGAACCGGTTACCCGATGCATAAGTTAAGTTTTTAACAAAGTCGCATGAATAAGCAGGCCCGGTCCAGGCCGATTGGTGGGGTTTAATTTAACAGGAGCGTATATTCAGGTCAAGCAAAAGAGAAGTACCTTCCCCCCGCGATGAGGTATTCGTTTTAATAAGGTTATAACAGTCCCGATATGCGCTTCGTTTCCGGGTATAAAGCGAACGCTTATTCTCTGAACATCCATAGAACCGGAAACCATATTATGGATGAAATGAACCTGGAAAAAGGAGGTGATCAGAGCCGAAACCGATAAGTGAGATCATAGATTCGACTTCTGAAAAAAAGTTATTACCCAACTGGAGGTAAAGGAATGGCAAGCGACCAGAGCAGCACCATCAAGGCAATAGTAAAAGCATTCGACTCCGACCGGAGCCGCCTGATGGACATCGCGCAAAAAGTACAGGACGAGCTGGGATACCTTTCCGAAGAAACCATGGAAACCATAGCAGAGGCCCTGGGCATACCCCTCGTGGAGGTCAGGGATATGGCCAGCTTCTACGCTTTCTTCAATCTCGAGCAGAAGAGAGAGAACGTCGTGCGTCTCTGCAACGCCGTTGTGGAAAAAATGAAGGATATGGATTCCGTTGGACGGGCATTTGAAAAAGCCGCGGGCTGCGCGTTCGGAGAAACTTCCCCGGACGGTTCGATCAGGCTCGAATACACTCCCTGTATAGGTATGAGCGATCAGGCGCCCTCGGCCCTGATTAATGACATACCCGTTACGAGCATATGCCCTGAGGACGTTCCCCGGATAATCAAGGATCTGAAAGCGGGAAAGAAGTACAGCCGCGCAAACGTTTCGTCCGCGGGCGCGGAGGTGGATAAAAATCTTATAAAAGCGGGGTCCGTCATATTTTCACCCATGGAAAAGGGATCCGCGATCAGGAAGGCATTGAACATGTCTCCCGAGGACGTCATCAACGTGATCAACCAGTCCCGCCTCAGGGGCAGGGGCGGAGCCGGTTTCCCGACAGGCATGAAATGGAACTTCTGCAGAAAAACGAAGGGCGATGCCCACTACGTCATATGCAACGCGGACGAGGGAGAGCCCGGAACCTTCAAGGACAGGGTCATACTGACCGAATGCCCGGACCTTCTCTTCGAAGGCATGACCATCGCGGGCTACGCCATAGGCGCTCAGGAGGGTTTTATCTATCTGCGGGGCGAGTATCTCTACCTGTTCGAAACCCTTCAGAAAGAGCTCGAACGGAGAAGACATCTCGGGCTCCTCGGAAAAAATATTGCGGGCAGGAGCGGATTCGATTTCGATATACGCATCCAGGTGGGAGCGGGTGCCTACGTGTGCGGCGAGGAATCGTCACTGATCGAATCGCTCGAAGGCAAGCGCGGCGCCCCGCGTGACAGACCCCCCTACCCCGTCACGGACGGCTACATGCATCAGCCGAGCTCGGTCAACAACGTGGAGACCTTCTGCGCCGCTGCACGCGTTATGGAGAAGGGCGCCGGCTGGTTTTCGAAGATCGGCACGAAAGACTCCACCGGCACGAAGCTGCTCAGCATATCGGGCGACTGCGCGCATCCCGGGGTCTATGAAATCGAATACGGCGAATGCATAGCAGACCTGCTCGAGATGGCCGGCGCGAAGGACGTGCAGGCGGTACAGGTCGGCGGTCCGTCAGGGACCTGTGTGGCTCCCAAGGACTTCGGACGTACCATATGCTTCGAGGACCTTCCGACCGGAGGCTCCTTCATGATCTTCGGAAAGGACCGCGACCTTCTGGATATCGTCCACCAGTTCGCCGAGTTCTTCGTCGAGGAGTCGTGTGGCTGGTGCGTTCCCTGCAGGGTGGGAACGACCCTCCTGAAGCAGAAGCTGGAAAAGATAATGGCTGGAAACGGATCGAGCCTCGATCTTAAGGAACTCGAGGATCTGGGAAACACCGTGAAGCTCATGAGCCGCTGCGGCCTGGGACAGACGGCGGCCAATCCCATACTCACGACGCTGCAGAACTTTCCGAAACTCTACAGCCGGTTGGTCAAGGGTGACGACTTCGTACCGCCCTTCGACTACGAGAAAGCACTGGCACCGGGAATAGAGATGGCGGGCAGACAGCCGGTTGTGGAAGAGGAGGTGTAAATTAATGGATAAAATCAAGATTACCATAGACGGCAGGGAAATCGAAGCGAAAAAGGGACAGACCATCATGGAAGCCGCGGACGAAGCGGGTATCTACATACCCCGGCTCTGCTACCACCCCGATCTCGCTCCCGCCGGGCACTGCAGGGTCTGTACGGTCGAAATAAACGGAAAGCTCAATAATTCGTGTGCCATGCCCGCTGAAGACGGCATGGTGATCAAGAATGATACCCCTGAGCTGAAAAAGATGCGCAGGGAAATCATAGAGATGCTCTTCGTCGAAGGGAACCACTTCTGTCCCTTCTGCGAGAAGAGCGGGGACTGCGAGCTTCAGGCCCTCGCCTACAGGCTCGGGATGTTGACACCGACTTATCCCTATCAGTACAAGGATATCGAGGTCGACGCCTCGCACCCGGATATTTTTCTCGACAGAAACCGCTGCGTGCTCTGCGGCCGGTGCATACGCGCCTCCCGCGACATAGACGGGAAGAGCGTTTTCGGATTCGAGGGCCGCGGCATCGACAAACGAATCGCGGTGAATGCAAAGGGCCCGCTCTCGGAGACGCAGATGCAGGCAGCCGACAAGGCGGCATCCGTCTGCCCGACGGGCACCATCGTCATCAAACGGGTCGGCTACGCCAAGCCCTTCGGTACGCGTTTGTACGACAAGGAGCCGATCGGTTCCGACATTGAAAAAAAATGAAATCCCAGGGGAATTCAAAAATGGCAAAACCGAAAGTAGCAACAACACATATGACAGGATGTTTCGGCTGTCACATGTCGGTTCTCGACATTGACGAGCGTATTCTCGATCTCATCGAGCTCGTCGACTTCGACAAGTCGCCCATCGATGACATCAAGAAATTCACGGGCCCCGTGGATATAGGGCTCATAGAAGGCGGGTGTTCCACCCAGGAGAACGTGGAAGTGCTTCGCTCTTTCAGGAAACACTGCAAAATACTCATAGCCATGGGTGAATGCGCACTCACGGGAGGTATCCCGCACCTGAGAAACACGGTTTCGTTGAAGGAATGTATGGAGGAGGCCTATCTCAACGGACCGTCCGTGGTCGACGGCGTCATTCCGAACGACCCGGATATACCCCTTCTGCTGGACAAGGTGTATCCGGTACATGAAGTGGTGAAGATCGACTACTTCCTGCCGGGATGCCCTCCGCGGGCGGATGCAATCTGGGCGGCCCTTACCGCTCTTCTCAGCGGCAAGGAGCCGGAACTCCCCTATGAATTGATTAAATACGACTAAAGCGAGGGAGGCCGTATAATGAATGAAGGAAAAAAGATTGTTATAAATCCGGTCACCAGGATAGAGGGACATGCCAAGGTGACCATCAGGATGGACGATAAAGGCAAGGTAGACAAGGCGCGCATGCACATCGTCGAGTTCAGAGGATTCGAACGTTTCGTGCGCGGCCGCCTCTACTGGGAGGCTCCCGTCATCGTTCAGCGTCTGTGCGGCATCTGCCCCGTGAGTCACCTTCTCTGCGCGGCCAAGGCGATGGACGTCATCGTGGGAGCGGACAAGCTCACACCCACGGCGGAGAAGATGCGAAGGCTCCTGCATTTCGGGCAGACCTATCAGTCGCATTCCCTGCACTTCTTCCACCTCAGCGCGCCTGATCTCCTCCTCGGATTCGACGCGGATCCCGCAATCAGAAACGTGATCGGGCTCATTCACGCGAACAAGGATCTGGCGGTGCAGGCGGTAATGATGCGGAAGTACGGCCAGGAAGTAATCAAGGCGACCGCGGGTAAGAAGATTCACGGCAACGGGGCCGTACCCGGAGGCGTGAACAAGAACCTTTCAATCGAGGAACGCGACGCGCTTTTAAAGGATATCGACCAGATGATCGAATGGGCCCAGGGCGGCGTCGATCTGTATAAGAAAGCCTATCGCGACGATTACGACCGGCTCTCGAAGCTCGGAAGTTTTGAATCCAACTTTGTAAGCCTCGTGCGCGAGGACGGAGCGCTCGAGCTCTATGACGGCAAGCTCAGGGCAAAGGATCCGGACGGCAAACCGATCTTC
>Ga0180432_10003921_pt1 | contig 20849 bp, 17 predicted proteins | sample SS_ome_10_FD_132414 | JGI IMG/M metagenome (GOLD analysis project Ga0180432, IMG submission 132414) | Hypersaline lake sediment archaeal communities from the Salton Sea, California, USA - SS_1_MS_2 metaG | ecosystem: Environmental > Aquatic > Non-marine Saline and Alkaline > Hypersaline >...
CATTGCCTTGACCGTTTTCCTGAGCAAATATTCGGAACGCAAATCGATCATCTTTTCGTCGATCGGTTTCGGACTTATGCACGTGCTTAACCTTGCGATCGGACGTGAGCTGGTGTGGGTTATGGGGCAGGTTGTTTGGGCTTTTACCATCGGCCTGTTTTACGGGTATGTATTCGTCAGAACTCAAAGCCTTCTACCCTCCATGATCGTCCACTACCTGGGCAACGTATTTATCAGTTCACTGACCGGTTATATGCAAAGTAGAGCCTCGATCGAGATCCAGGCCTTGTATGGCGTTATATTCTCGCTCGGCATTGTCCCAACGACCCTGATGATCTTGTGGACCAAATTCTTCTCAAGATGGCTGCCCGGGAGTGACGATCATAATTGACTGGATATTGAACGCATACCCCCCATCACCACAGCACAACCTAGCGCCGTCTGTTCCACGGCGGCGCGGCGCCCTCGAAACCACCCCCCAGCGCCGTCCGTCCCACCGCAGCACGCCCACCACCCACCACCCACTACCCACTATCCCCTCCCCCCTCATGGTTGCCCTTCTCCCTTCTCTGTGATACAATTTGGTACCACGAATCCCCTCATGGTCTTTTGATTTCGTATCACCGTCGACGCCCACACTACCACGACTCTCCACCTTGCCTGACAACTGTCTAAACCCCACCCGGAGAAAGTGCGAATCGCGGCCAGAAAATAGAATTGCATTTGGAATTTGCGCAATGGCCAACGCCAAGGTAGAAGACGATCAAGATAAACATCTTGCCGCTGACAAGCTGCGCAGCGCGATCTTGCGTGAAATGCCTACTCCCCTCAAAATGTCGGAGCTTCTTAAATCCATCGTTGTGTGGGCTGTCGAGTTGCTGCGAGCTGATGCTGGTGAGCTTTACCTGTGGAACCCAAAAAGAGAAGGATTGAGGCTCTCGATCAGCCACGGCTTTATAGAATCCTATGCTGGAGTGATCCTCAAACCAGGAGAGGGTATGGCAGGTAGGGTTTACCAGTCGGGAGAGCCAATGATGGTCGATGATTACGCCACCTGGGAGGGAAGATCAGCGGCCTTCGAATCTCACCCACCCTTCATTACCGTGTTACAAGTGCCCATGAAATGGCAAGAGCGGATCATTGGTGTACTGTCCATCGATGCAGATAAGAGAAGGCGGACTTTCGACAAAGACGATGTCCGACTGGGTACCCTTTTTGCCAACCTGGCGGCTGTAGCTATCGAAAATACACGCTTGTACGGGAAATTGCAGGACAGATCGGAAAGATCAAGACACATCCTGGAGCATCAGGTCGCACAGCGGACGGCCGAGCTGGCCCATCGAGCCCTTCAGATGGAGACCTGTGCTCTGGTGAGCCGAGAGATCAGCTCAATTTTGGACATTGACAAGTTGCTGGCCCGGGTGGTGGAACTGATCAGTGAAGCTTTTGACTATTACAGCGTAGGGATCTTTATGGTCGATTCAGAAACTAACCGGTTAATCTTACGCTCTGCGAATGGCAAGATGGGGCGGCGACTTGTGAGTCAGGGATTATCGATAAAGATGGAAGCCAAGAGCTTGAATAGCAAAGTGGCGCGAACAAACGAGACTGTCCTGGTCAATGATGTGACAAAAGAGACACACTACCTATCCCTCGAACTGTTGCCTGATACCAGGTCGGAACTGATCGTTCCCCTTCGAATTGGAAAAAGAATACTTGGCACGATGGACATACAAAGCGATAAAGTTCACGCCTTCAGTCAAGAGGATATACTAGTCATTCAAAGCCTGGGCGACCAGGTAGCTATTGCCATTGAAAATGCCCGTCTCTACAACCACAGTCGTGAGTTGGCCGTCCTGGAAGAGCGCAATCGACTGGCACGAGAGTTGCATGACTCGGTCACGCAAACCCTGTTTAGCATGACACTCACAGCCGAAGCGGCCCAGATATTGGCGGAAAGAAACCCCAGGCGAGCGTCAACTCAATTGCAGCGTCTTCAAAAGTTGGCTCAAGGTGCTCTGATTGAAATGCGATCTCTTATTTCACAATTGCGGCCCAAGACAGTGACTGAGGAAGGACTTGTTCCTGCCTTACGGCAGCACATTGCTGAGCGACGAGATCGGGATGGACTCGCGGTTGTCCTACACCTGAACGGAGAAAGGGAACTGCCCAGGGAATATAAAGAAGCCTTGTTCCGCATCGTCCAGGAAGCATTAAACAACGTGGTCAAGCACGCTCAAGCCGACCGTGCCGAGATCACTTTGGACCTGACAGGTGGAGCAGTTTCCCTGGCAATTGAGGACTCTGGCATCGGCTTCGATCTCACCCGTATTGACTCGGAGGCATGGCATTTAGGGTTGGTCAGCATGCGGGAACGAGCAGAGATGTTGGGTGGGACTTTGACTGTCGAATCGCAACCGGGACAGGGCACATGCATTAGAGTCGAAATCCCCCACATCACAGAGAGCTGAGGGTCATACTGACATGAGTGAAAAGATAGCGATTCTCATTGTGGATGATCACGCGGTTGTTCGTCAAGGATTGCGAACCTTCCTGGAATTACATGATGAAATACAAGTCGTCGGTGAAGCAAGTAACGGTGCAGAAGCTGTGGATCAGACTCGCCGACTGCAACCAGACGTGGTGCTAATGGACCTGGTGATGCCGGGAATGGATGGCATCGCAGCTACAAGCCGAATTCGGGCTCTCAGTCCCGGCACAAAGGTCATTGCCTTGACGAGCTTTAGTGGGGAAGAAAAGGTTTTTGGCGCTATAAGGGCCGGGGCTTCAGGTTACTTGTTGAAGGATATCTCTCCCTCTGACCTGGCGAAAGCAATTCAGGCTGCTCACCAGGGAAAGGCCCATCTACATCCCCAGATCGCCAAAAAACTGATGGACGAGTTCGCAGACCAAGCAAAAGACCCCTCCCACAATGAGCTCACCGAGCGAGAACTAGAAGTACTGAACCTCATCGCTCAAGGGCTTAGTAACCGTGAAATCGCCAAAGAACTGAGGATCAGTGTCAAGACAGTCAAGACCCATGTCAGCAACATCCTGGGCAAGCTACATGTGGCCGACCGTACCCAGGCAGCAATTTATGCCATCAAAAAGGGCTTTGTAGAGTAGAAATAGGCGCACCCGCCTGAAAAAAGTCAAGACTACCTCTCTGGTCTTAGGACCAGAGAGGTAGTTCTCTATTTCCAAAGGCCGATCGCTGGATCGGTCTTTTTTCCCTGAAAAATACATACTTTGCCGGTTGTGAGAGGTCAGTAGATCGAATAAAATGTATAGAGACCATGAATACGCCTGTAGCACTGAGAGCGATGCCTGTGACAAGAATCAAGATTTTGATTGTGGACGACTTGGCAGAGGTACGGCAAGATTTGAGGACAGTCCTGCAACTGGCTGAAGATTTAGAGATTGTGGGAGAAGCAGCCAATGGAATTGAAGCAGTACAATTGCTCGATAAGCTGAGCCCCGACGTCGTCTTGATGGACCTGGCTATGCCAGGCTTGGACGGCTTTGAGGCTACCCGGCAGATCAAAGGCCGGCACCCCAGCAAAAGAGTGGTTGTACTGACCATCCACGACGACGCTCTGTCTCGCGAACGAGCTGCCGAGGCCGGCGCAGATGCCTTTGTTGAAAAGGGCTCAGGAGTCGCGGCGCTTCTGGGGACGATTCGGCGAGTCGGGGGAAGGTTGTCTCAAGAGCAGGACGGTCAAAACCTGGCATAGAGAGAAGCGCTGGTGGTGTAAAGACTGCACAGTCTCGAGCGAGGGTGCACGAGTATGTCGATTAATGCCTCTAGCCCTGTTCGTGTTGGCCGTGGCAGATCTATAGGATCATCTCAGCACTGGAGAAGGCTACATTCTTCAGTTCATCTGATTTCGAAAGAGCTGGGAACCGAACAGAATGCGGCACATGCTTGGCGTGTGCCGCATTCTGTATTACGATGAGTAAGGTTAGAGAGCGTTGAAAAATGACCCCGAGAGGAGGTGGTGGCGCAGAACAGATCCAAACGTAGGTCAAGCCTTGGTGGAAAGAAACTTATTGTCTCTCGCAGCGGGTTACTGCACCCGTGGGCTGTTTTCCCAAGGAGAGATCACTTTGGTGCTTACATCCGAAGGAGGAAAAAATGTTTGTGATCAAGAAAAAGTGGCAAATCTTCTCTTTGCTAATAGTAGTCAGTCTCTTTCTTTCTGCCTGTGCTACTCCAACACCAAAAGTGGTTGAGAAGGTGGTCACGCAAGTGGTGAAAGAAACGGTTGTCGTTGAGGGTACCCCTCAGGTGGTCGAGAAAGTGGTCACAGTGCCCCCAGAAAAGTGGACCGGACGGGGTTTTGGGGGGACACTGAACGCCGTTTTGGGAGGCGCCCCTCCTACAGCTGACGTTCCAACCACATCGGCGGCGGCAACACAAATCTTGGCCATCCACGTCCATGAGACATTGGTGGCTTTCTCCGAAGACTACAAACCTATTCCCATGGTGGCCAAATCCTGGGACATCTCCGATGAGGGCAAGACCTACACTTTCCACTTGCGCCAGGGCAAGAAATTTCACAACGGCCAGGAGGTGACTGCCGAGGATGTGGTCGCCTCTTATAACCGTTTCGTCGAGATCTCGCCTCGCGCTCCCGCTTTCGCCGAGGTGGTCGAGTCTGTTGAGGCCACCGACAAATACACCGTGGTCATAAAACTTGTCCATCCCAGCCGTATGTTGCTGACCAACCTGGCCATGATCTACGCCGCACTGCCCATCCAGCCCAAGTCCGTCATTGAGGGCAAGGCCGGTGGAGAATTAGCAGTGCCCGAGGACATTATTGGCTGCGGGCCCTACAAGCTCAAAGAATACAACCCCGACACGCTCATCGTCCTGGAACGCTTTGAGGACTATGAACCGCTGCCGGGAGAGCGCGACGGCATGGGCGGGGCCAAGATCCCCTACCTTGATGAAATTCGTTACCACATTGTGCCAGAATATTCCGCACAGTTGGCAGGACTTGAAGCTGGTCAATACGATCTTATCGGGCTTCTTGCCTCAGACTTTGCACGATTTGAGGAACACCCGGACATTGAAGCCTTCCACGCTTACCCTGGCGAGATTGCCGTCATGTTGTTTAATCACAGAGAGCAATATACCAAAGACGTCAAGTTCCGTCAGGCTATCCTCGCCGCTCTGGATATGAAGGAGATAGGCCTATATGAGGCAGGCGGTGATCCGGAAGGAGTCAGGGCCAATCCTTATCTGTGGCCGGTAGAGGGTGGCATGTACCTGCCAAACGACCCTGTAGCTGAGTCGCATTATAACCAGAATGACCCGGAGAAGGCCAAGCAACTCCTCAAAGAAGCTGGTTATGAAGGTGAAGAGCTTGTTTGGGTGACCACTCGAGACTACGAATCGCTCTATCTGATGGCAGTCGCGACAGCCGATCAGCTTGAGAAAAAGTTGGATATGCCTATCAAGATCGAGGTTCTCGACTGGACGTCTATGAACGCCAGGTGGGAGGAGCCCAGTGGCTGGCACTTTACCAACACCGGTTACTCGTCGTTCCAGTATTTTCCTATGGTTCTGGATTCTTACTGGAACTGCAACGCCGTCAGTGCCGTCCGTTGCGGTTATTGCAATCCCCAGTTAGACGCAGCGTTCAAGGCGGCCGACGCGGCTTTGACCGCCGAGGAGGAAGAAGCTGCGTTCCGAGAGGTGCAGCGCATCTTTTGGGAGGACTTGCCCAACATCAAAATATACGATCGGCCGAGCTACGGAGCTCGCCTCAAGGATCTCGCAGGCTACACACCCTGGTATAGAGACAGATTCTTTGGTGTCTGGAAGGAAAAGTAGCCCCAGCACCTCTGTTTCTGCCCAAGAGAGAATGTCCGGGTGGACGATGGAATATGAACAAGCCATCGCCCACCTGGCCTTGTGCACCGGTGGGGTGCGCAGATGAGGAGATGTAAAACCCAATGACCCGGTATGTTGTCCGCCGACTCTTGGTTTTTGTTCCAGCTCTAATGGTTGTGGCCATATTTGTTGGGTTGATGATCGATCTGATGCCCGGCGATCCGGCAATGCTATTAGTCGGTATCGAGTCTCCTGGCGAGGCGATCAACAAGAAGCGAATTGAGTTGGGGCTGGACCGCCCGATCCACGAGCGACTGGCCGAATGGGTGTTCAACGCACTCCAAGGAGATTTCGGTGAATCCTACTTTTTGAACCAGACGGTGACAGAGACCATCGCTGAGCGGTATGAAGTCACGATTAGTTTGGCCGTGTTCGCCTTGGTGGTGGGCATAGTGGTCGGTGTTCCGATCGGTATCATTGCCAGTGTCAAACAAGGGCAATTCATCGATTGGCTGGTCACGACGTCGGCTTTGCTCTGGCTTTCCATACCCGGCTTCTGGATTGCCTTGAACTTGATCTTTTTGTTCTCCGTCAGCCTGGGGTGGTTTCCTATGGCAGGTTTCGTCCCCATTACCGAGAACCCGCTAAATTTCTTGAAACACCTTGTCCTCCCGGCAACCTCTATGGGTCTAGGGCTTTCGGGTATCATCGCCCGGTTTACCCGTACCAGTATGCTGGAAGTTCTGCGACAAGATTACATCTGCACGGCTCGGGCCAAAGGTCTTTGTCAGCGAGTCGTGCTGCTTAGACACGCTCTGAGGAATGCCCTGATTCCAATTATCACTATGGTCGGCATAGGCTTTGGTGATATGCTGGGGGGGGCTGTGCTCACCGAGTTGATCTTTAGCATGCCCGGTGTGGGAAGGATGGTCCTTGACGCTGTCAAGCGTCGAGATTATCCCGTTGTCCAGGGTGGGGTCTTTGTAGTCACTGCCACCTACCTGGCGGTCAACTTGGTGGTAGACATGCTATATGCCTGGGCAGATCCTCGGATCCATTATGAATAAGAAGAGGAACATGAATGGTTTAGAGGCCTTGGCAGACAAGGAATCCGATCAAGACTCGACCTCCTTGACTTTGAATCGGCGAAGATGGCGCAACCCTTGGTTGGATGCATTCTATAATTTCAGGCGGAACTTTTCAGGTATCATCGGGGTGACGATCCTGGTGGTGATGACCGTCTTACATGTGGGGGCCCCCTTGTTTACGCCTATGGACCCCGCAGAGATGAACAGTGGAGAGATCCTGCAGCCACCCAGTGTTGAGCACCCCTTTGGCACCGATCACTTTGGTCGAGATTTGTTCAGCCGGGTACTGTACGGCGGCCGTATCTCGCTCTTGGTTGCCACTGTCGTCACATTAGTGACGACAGTGACCGGCGTGGTCCTGGGTGCCCTATCGGGCTACTACCCCAAGCTTGATACACTGATCATGCGTGTTATGGACCTCGTCATGGCCTTTCCGGTCATGATTCTGGCCATCTTAAGCGTGGCTATTCTAGGACCTCAGTTTTTCAATGTCATTATGGCCCTGATCATCCCCGTCACGCCCCGAACGGCACGTGTGGTGAGAGGCTCGATCCTTTCACTCAAAGAGCAAGACTTTGTCACAGCAGCACAATCCATCGGTGTAGGCGATCTACGCATCATCGTCCGTCACCTCCTGCCCAACGTCTTGCCACCGTTGCTGGTGCGCCAGACTTATGTGTTTGGCATCTCGATCCTGATCGAAGGGGGGCTAAACTTTCTGGGCATAGGTGTCCAACCAGAGATAGCGACCTTGGGCTCTGTTGTTTCTGAGGGTCGACGCTTTTTACGGGACATGCCTTGGTTCTCCTTCTATCCAGGGATGGCTATTGCACTCCTCGTTCTGGGCATCAACCTGTTGGGAGATGGTCTGCGCGATGTGCTGGATCCTCGAATGAAGGTGTAGCACAGACGGCAGATGGGTTTTCTATGGAGAGCTTTCTCCCTCCTGCTGGATCGTCAAATCCAGCAACGGGACAGCGGATGGGCCAGATTCGCCGTGAACTTTTATCAGGAAGGAGAGAATCATCATGAATGAATCCTATGACGTGCTCATAAAAGATACCAGCATCGTCGATGGCACAGGAAAAGCAGCTTTCAAAGGCAGCATAGGTATAAAAGGCGAAAAAGTAACTGCTATGGGTGACGTTGCGGGCAATGCGATCAATGTAATCGACGGCTCGGGGCTTGTGACGTGCCCTGGCTTTGTGGACCCCCACTCCCACGCTGACATGACCATCTTGCAGTACCCCACTGCTGAAAACCTGGTCATGCAAGGGATCACCACCTTCTTGGGCGGAAACTGCGGCCTTTCCCCGGCGCCCATCACAGATTCCACCTACGCCAAGACAGTGATAAAGGCTTTTGGCGGTGATATAGAGATCGATTGGCGAACGTTTGGCGAATGGCTGTCCAAGATTGAGAGCGTAGGCCTATCTATCAACTATGCACCATTGGTGGGCCACAATGCTGTTCGAACCGCTGCTATGGGTGAGGATTTCAAAAGAACAGCAACACCCGGCGAAATCAAAGAAATGAAAAGCTTTGTGCAGGAGGGCATGGAGAGTGGCGCCTTCGGCCTGTCAAGCTTCTTCGACCCGAGCCCTGGCGAGTACGCCGCCAGAGAGGAAATCATAGCTTTGGTAAAAGTCGCTCGAGAGCATGGCGGTCTGTACTCTCCTCACACGAGACATCATCAGAATCAGTGGTGGTCGGAGAATCTAAAAGAGTTTGGATATGGACTCTACCATGGACCTAAAGGCGAAATCATCGTAGGTCGATATCATGGACTGTGGGAGGCCGTAGAGATTGCCAAAGCCACCGACATACCGCTCCTCATCGCTCACTTTACTCCTGCCTATATCATCCCTCAACCTCAACCAGAGCTCCTGGAGGAAGCTGCTGCGAAAGCGACGATGGTAGAGATCGTCGATCGAGCCCAAAACGACGGCGTTAAGGTACACTACAACGTCATTGCCTGGTCGCAGAGCATAGCCAGCCAGGCTCTAATCCTGGACTCTTTCTTCAATCCCCAGTTGGCCCTGCCGGCATGGTGGAAGGACATGGGAAGAAAAGAGTTTGTCAAGAAACTAAAAACTCGAGCCTTTCGCGAGAAAGTCAAAAAAGTGATCCATTCGGGTAGAATCAAATTTGGCATGCTTCATCCCTTGACCGATCCCTACTGGATAGATTGCTTCAAGATCCTCCAGTGCAAAAACAAGGAATACGAGGGCAAGACTATTGGAGAACTCGCGCGACAAAAGAGCCCGAATAACATCATCGATGCCGTGTATAACCAATCTCTAGAAATACTTTTCGACCTGTTGGTCCAAGATCCGGGCACAACCTGGGCCTTGCTCTTGGACAAGAGGGAATATCCAGGAGCCCTCTCGGTCTTTCTTCAACATCCAGCTGGCATGCCGTGCACCGACACAAGCGCCCTTCCCATGACGCGTGAGATCCTGCAGCAAAGAGCAAAAGAGAGCGGCAACGTCAACATGGATGCCTATGCCTATGGCATCGCTCCCATCGCCTACGGGCTGTTCCCCCACTACCTCCGGACGTTCGTCAAGGAAAAAAAGATCCTCAGCCTGGAAAAAGCTATCAAAAAAGCAACCTACCTCCCGGCTCAAGAGGTCCTGGGATTAAAAGACAGAGGCGTCCTACGGGAGGGAGCCTATGCAGACGTTGTGATCTTGGATCCGGACGAGATCGCAGAGAAAGGCGATTTTCTAGAGCCGGCCCAACCCCCTGAAGGCATAAAGTACGTACTGGTGAACGGCACGATCGTCCGCGAAAAAGGGAGGCACACTGGTCAGAGGCCGGGCAAGGTACTGAGACGATAGCAAAAGATCCGACAAGGAGTCTACATGGTGAAACAAAAACTGGAGCAATTGGGCAAATTGCTGCCAACGATAGAGGTAGAGCCACCGGGCCCCAAATCGCGAGAATGGGCAGAAAGGCTTCGTAAAGTCGAATCTCCGGCCGCCTCCACGCTCCAGCAGGAAGAGGCCCCCATTTTCTGGGAGCAGAGCCGGGGCGCCAATGTCATGGATGTAGACGGCAATATTTACGTCGACATTACCGGCGCGTTCTTTGTGACCTCGGCTGGGCACAGCAATCCTCGCATCGCGCAAGCTATCAGGCAGCAATCTGAAAAGTTGCTGCACTCTATGGGAAGCGTCAACCCCAACGTGCCCCGAGTGAAACTGGCCGAAAAGCTGGCCGAGATCACGCCCGGAAGATTGGCCGTCTCTCACATCGCCAATACGGGCGGCGAGGCGGTGGATCTAGCGTTAAAGACAGCTCGGCTGCACACCGGTCGCCACATGGTTGTGTCATTTCATGGAGGCTTTCATGGCAAGACTTTTGCCTCCCTTGCCGTCACGGCCAAGAACTACTTTCGCCAGCCCTGGCAGCCTCTCTTGACAGGCGCCACACACATCCCCTATGCCTACTGTTATCGCTGTCCCTTTGGACTATGCTACCCGGCTTGTGACATACAGTGTGCCAAATATCTGGAGCACATTCTCAGCAATCCAAGTTCAGGGGTGGCCGATGTGGCTGCGGTCATCGCCGAACCGGTGCAAGGTGCGGGAGGTGTCGTGGTACCCCCTCCCGAGTTTCTGAAAAGGATTGCCGACACCTGCCATAGCTCAGGCGTCTTGTTCATTGCCGACGAGATCATCACCGGCTTTGGCCGCACCGGGCTGCTTTTCGGCTGTGAACATTCCGGCGTCGTCCCTGACATCATGACCCTGGGAAAGGGTATGGCCTCGGGATTTCCTATCTCGGCCATGATCACGACCAGGGAGATTGTGGCAGATTGGAAGTCTGAGCAGCATACTAGCACCTTTGTCGGTCATCCTGTGGGCTGTGCGGCCGCTCTAGCTTCTATCAAAGAAATTGAGAAAAAAAACCTTGCTAAAAGGGCTCGGAGACTCGGCAACTACCTCCGACAGGCACTGGAAAGGCTAAAGGAGCGGCACCCCCTCGTAGGGGATGTACGAGGGTTAGGATTGATGGCCACCCTTGAATTGGTAAAAGACAGAGAAACAAAAGAGCCGGCTGCCAAAGAGACAGCTCGGGTCGGAGAAGCTGCCTTGCGCCGCGGCCTCATGGCTACACTGCGCGGAGGGCGCTACGGGAACTGTGTGAGAATCGCTCCGGCGTTGACCATCACCCAAGAGCAACTAGAGTTTGCTGTAGAGACGCTCGACAAAAGCCTGACAGACGTCGAATCGTCGCTATAAGTGCACTGTAGGAGGAGCAAGCAGCATGAAATTGGCGTGTTCATCCCTATTCGTAGCGCAAGACAGCTACCGTGAAAAGCTGGCATGCGTTGAACGCTGGGGGTACGAGGGGATCGAAGTCCGCCTGGAGGAAAATGAGAACCTCTCAAAAGAGGTCTCCGAGATCAAAGATGCACTGGCCCAAAGCCCCGTCAAAGTCTCTTCGATCATCGTTCGCAGCCCTGCCTACAAAGCGCCCCTCGACTCGGAGGAGGCTAGCCAGGCCAAGCTGACCACTGCCAGGATTGCCCTGGAAATTGGTGCCAGGCTGGGAGCAGGCGTTATTCTCCAACCCGAATACCGGCCGCAAATCCCATTGCCTCTCTTTGATCCTCCAAAACCCCTGAGTGTACGAGAGAAAAACCTGCTGTTGACCTTTCTGAGAAAAGTTGGCGAATTTGCCGAAAAAGTGTCGGCCGTCGCCCTGCTAGAGCCGATCAATCGCTACGAGACCCACTATTATCATCGGTTGCAGGAAGCAATAGCGCTTTGTGATCGGGTAGGCAGTGAGAGAATCAAAGTTTGCGCTGATTTTTTCCACATGAACATCGAGGAGCGTGACATTCCCACGAGCATCAAAAACGCAGCGGGATACATCCATCACATACAACTCGGGGACAGCAACCGTCGGCTGCCGGGTCAAGGGCACATTGACTTTCGCGCCGGCTTTGCTGCACTTTGCCACATTGGATACAATGGCTTTATGTCCCTCGAATGCATGATCCCAAGCGATCCAGAACAAGAATTGCCTGCCTGCGCACGTTACTTGCGCCGGTGCATAAAAGAGAGCACCGACGCCACATAAGCGATAGGGGAGAATCAAAAGGTGCACTGTCCCCTCAACAGAAACGAGTGGACAGCCGTCTGTGCCAATATAGGTGAGAAGCAAGCAAGGAGGTCAGAAATATGGTTTATCATCCAGAGTCGCTGATCGTAGAGCTAGAGGAGCGAGCCCGCGAGTTGCGGCTGGATAGCCTGGACATGATCTATCGCCGAAAGGCCGGTCATCCCGGGGGCTCACTTTCGGCGGCCGAGATCGTGGCCGTGCTGTTCTTTCACAAGCTGCGCCTCGATCCGCAGCATCCCAACTGGCCAGAGCGCGATCGATTCATTCTCAGTAAAGGCCATGCGTCGGCCATCCTGTACGCTGCCTTGGCGCGGAGAGGATTCTTTCCTCCAAAAGATCTGAAGCGATGGGGAGAACTGGATTGTCACTTGCAGGGACATCCCGACCGGCTCAAGACCGTGGGGGTAGAGATGACCACAGGCCTGCTGGGGCATGGGGTGGCCATTGGAGCGGGGTTGGCCTTGGCGGGGCGACTAGAGGGCCTGGCTTATCGAGTCTACGTACTGCTGGGAGATGGGGAATGTCAGGCCGGAGTGGTATGGGAAGGCGCCATGGCGGCGGCCAAGTACCGGCTGACCAACCTGACAGCCATCATGGACTACAACGGCGTCCAACTCGATGGTCCGGTGCACCAGATCATGCCGTTATCCCCTGTGCTGGATAAATGGCGAGCCTTTGGCTGGACCGTGCTAGAGGTCGACGGGCACAATACGCGGCAGGTACTGGAGGCGCTGGATACAGCGGACGAGATTCATCATCAACCCACCGTCATTGTGGCCCACACCACCAAGGGTAAAGGCATCTCCTTCATGGAAAACGACTCGAACTGGCATGGGCGTCCCCCGGATGAGGCACAGTATCGGCAGGCTGTTGAGGAATTGCAAAAGGGAGGTGAGGCATGACCAAGATACCGATGCGAACGGGGTACGGCAGAGCGCTGGCAGAGTACGGGGAGATCAACCCGGACGTAGTGGTGTTGGATGCTGACACCTCGGCCTCCACTCAGACCCACTATTTCGCCGAACGCTTCCCGGAGCGTTTCTTCAACGTTGGCATCGCCGAGCCTTGCATGGTAGACGTAGCAGTGGGATTGGCATTAGGAGGCAAGATACCTTTTGCCAACGCCTTTGCTGCTCTGCTGTCGCTTCGGGCGGTGGAACAGGTGCGCACCTGCGTGTGCTACGCGCAGACCAACGTCAAGCTGGTCGCCGGCTATGCCGGATTGTCGGACTATAAGGATGGCCCTACGCACCACGCGATCGTGGACATTGCCAATATGCGAGCCCTGCCAGAGATGACCGTCATCGTACCGGCCGACGCCGTGGAAGCGGCCAGGTGGGTACCGGTAGTGGCCGAATACGAGGGACCAGTGTACCTGCGCCTCAGCCGGGCAGCGACCTTGCCCGTTCACAACAAAAGCCTGCAAATAGAGATCGGCAAAGGGATCACCCTGCGCCAGGGGAGTGATGTGACCATCGTAGCCACGGGCTCCATGGTAGGGCGAAGCCTGTTAGCGGCCAAAGAGTTGGCCAAAGAAGGGATTGACGCCCGGATACTAGAGATCCACACCATCAAACCCCTGGATGATGATCTGATCTTGCAAGCAGCCGAGGAGACAGGAGGACTGGTCACGGCGGAGGAACACTCGGTCGTGGGCGGCTTGGGTGGAGCGGTAGCCGAGGCGTTGACAAAGTCGCACCCCGTGCCGCTGGAGCGGCTAGGCATCGCCGATACCTTTGCCCGGACAGCACTGGATCCAGAGTCGCTTATGGACGCCTGCGGGTTGGCAGTAGAAAACATCGTTCACGCAGCCCAGCTGGTTTTGGCAAGAAAACAAGCATAGACAGCAGGAACATCAGCAAACAAAAAGAAAATTGATGCGACAGCCCCCCCCCATCATCACCCCCTCCCCCCGGGGTGGTAGAGACGTTCCGTAGAGACGTTCCGGCGGAACGTCTCTACCGATCGCTACGTCCTTATGCCCCCGTGTACGATCCCGCCGGTGGACGCAATTGCTCCTCAAGTAGACCCCCGTCGCGCTTGTCTATCAGCTCGTGCCCGGAGAACTGCAAAAAATCCCGCTCGCGATCGGTAACACCCGGCCCCAGAATAATGCGCTGGCAACTCTGTGCTTCCGTCACGTAATAACCGCAGGAAGGCAGAAAACCATTCCGCGCTACAAAGCCTTCCATCTGGCTGCCCAGCCACTCCCAGCCTTTCTGATCGGGCAAATTGCGCTTGCGATCCAGACCTATCAAAATGTACGTGTTGCCATCCCCCCTTGCACCGCCGAGCTCAACGCTGTCAAAAGCGTTACGAACCAGAGCAGGCTGCTCTCTGGCAACACGGACCAGCGCCTCCCGCTCTTCAGGCGTCATCCCCCCTGCCCACTTGCGAATAAACCTTTCGGGGTCACTCAAATACCCCTCCAGGCCACCCACATCCTCAAGCAGGCCCAAACAAGCCTCCCGTGCTGCCGGCGACAACTGCTCCGGATCAAAATCTCCCCGAACGCACTGTATTCTATGCAGCAAATTCGGATCGTCACAGATAAGCGATGCAATATCTTCTACCCCTCGGGGCAAACGGCCACCCAGAACCTCTTTAGCAAGCTCCTGCACCTCGACGGTAGGGTCGAGAATGAACTTTTGCGATCGTATGTAACGCCCCAGAACGTGGAAAGCAAACCAATTCACCGCCAAATGCCGGTAGCGCTCGCCGCGCTCAGACAACAGAATCCCATCAAAAGCCGTTTGTTGGCAGGGACCGAGCACCGGCTCGTCTGCCTCTCCAGGAGGATCATAAGAGATAGCAACCGTACTACCCGCGGGTGACACCACAGTCTCGGAGAAATGGATGAAATGGCCCAAATTGTAATAAACATTGACAACATTGTCGCCATCCTCACCTATCGTAGTTTTGATTGCGCAGAGCGTACCGGTCGCATCACCAATATCGACGACACTGAAACCCTCCGACCCTGCGCCCACAAGCCCCAAAAAAACAGGCATGACCTACCTCCTTTTTTGTCCAACCCTCCCCGAATTAAAAAGTGACCTCTCTACCGCCAATCAATGCAAAGCACACGATCAGTGTCACGTTTAATGATCCAGGCTGTCACCCTCCTTTTTTCACCTTGTGTGACATACTCGTTCACCGCCAGGCGAACGTCAGCCTCCCAGAAATCGGCCAGTTCGGGCTCCTGTGGCCACGACCCTCCCCAATCCCATTGGCTGCAATCCTCCGGCAGTACCGCCTGACCTGCGTTGACCTGTGCCAACCCACTCTCCGTCACTATCCATATAACCCTCCCTTCATCTGAAGAAGCCAGACCAAGAGCCCTCCCCGGCGGCAAGGGCATCCCATCCGGCTCGCACCTTTGCCAGACCTGATCGCCGGCGTCGTGGCTATCTGCGCCGCTCGCCAGGATGGTGATCCCTTGATCGTGCGCAAACCAAATGCGATCGTGCGCGTCGACAAGCAGAGCATTGACACTGTTAGGAAGCTTTTTACCCGTTCCCTCCTCATCGAAAACAGCCCACTGCCCCTCCAACAGGCGATAGACGAACAGCGTACCGTCGACCCAGAGCGCATCTCCCGGCCCCGGTTTCAATTCCTCCACCCGTCGCAGAGGGGGCAGGTCCGTTCCCAACAGCGACGCAGGCAGTGGCGGCCAACCCTCCTCAGCCGTGTAGCAGAACACGCCATTGCAAGAATCGCCGAACCACGTTGTCTTTTCGTCCGGCGCAATCAAAATCGACAGCACAGTGTTAAACACCTTGCCATCGCCCGGCTCAAACCATTCCGGCTCCGTTTCACCCGCTTTGTAACGACCGACCTTTCCGCCGGGCAAAGCAAACCATGCCATCGAACCGGCGTGGCTCACCGCCATCGCCTTGACCGTATCCGTAACGCCGGAGACAAGACTCGTCTGGCCCGAAGCAGCATTGTGCCACACCAGGCCCGACCTCGTCCCAAACCAGACGTAACTACTGGCAGCAGCGACCTGGGTCAAGCCGCGCCCCTCGAGCACGTGGTGCTGATAAGATTGTAGAGACAACTTGGCCGGCGGGGACCAGGGGCGCACAAGGAATAGAATCAACATCGCCACCAGCGCGAGGCTGCCGGCAGCCAGATATGCCACCCGAGAACGAGGCGGGGACGGAAGCGGCGCCAGTTCCAGGCCGGGACAGACGGTTTGCAGCGTTTCGGTGGATACAGCAAAAGCGGTATGGGGCATCTTGGGCGAATCGCGACCGGGAAAGAAAACCGACGAGACCATCCCAACGACGTGCCCCGTTGCGCTCAGCATGATCGGCGACCCGCTGAAACCGCGCGTCAACTCTTTTGAATCGAGCTGCAAAACCTCGCGCCCCCCCTGAATCACATAACCCATAATCGTTCCCCGGGCCCACACCCCCTCTACGTCACCCACGCGCGGATAGCCAAACGACCGGAACTCGCGTCCCTGGCTCCCCTGGGAGACACACAACCTGGCCGGTTGCACCCCTGCCGGCAGCGCACCTTCAAAAGCCAACATAGCCACATCGTCAGCCGGTTGCCAACAATCAACCCGCACCCTGGCTCTCCGGGTCTCACCGTTCGAGACAAACCTGATCAAAACCCGGCCATCAGATCCCCCACCGTGAGCTTTCTCAACCACATGCGCACACGTGGCGACAACCCCCTCTTCCACAACAAAGCCGGTGCCACATGCATCCCCTGCCTCATCACAGACACAAACGACACATGCTGTAAAATTCTGAGGCTCGCGTTTCCACTTCAACGCCAGGCTCTCCCCAACAAAAAACCGACCACCCACCAGGATCACTTCCCGGATAGGGGTCGGCTACGGCTCGTTCAAAGGCTCACCCCCCTCGACGTCAATACAAGCGCGACGAGGGCAGCAACAACGCCACACCCTTAATTATGCAACCATTATACCACAAATCGACCCAAAATTGTATTCCAAATCCACCCGGGTAGAGACGTTCCGCCGGAACGTCTCTACCCACCGCCACCACTCCCCACTCCCCACTATCCACTACCCACTCCCCTGCGCCAGCAACCACTCGTAATCGACCAAAACCGCCTCATACTCCACAATCGTACGGCCCAAAACCTCAACCTTACCCCCCACAGGCACCGTCAAACCGCCATAAAGACTCCACCAGGGCATCGCATCGAGATCCGCCTCAAGCCTCAAAAAAGTATTGACCGCAGCATGTGGCCCGGCCACCCCATAGAGCATCAACAACAACTGAGCCCCGGTATACCCCTTCAGACCCAAATCGGCAGACAACGCCGGAAGACTGTATTCAAACTGACTCGAAAAATCGCTCGTTGGACTCCATTCCCCATCGGCGTACGCCAACTCTACCGCCAGCGTCACCTGCTGCGTGACCCCCGTCGTGACCCCCACGTGCACGCTGCCATCCACACCGACACTAACAACCAACACCGGCACAATCACAACCGGCACCGGCCCGATCATCACCGTGATCGGCAAGAAATAATGGCGAGCGATCTCCTTCTCCACCTTGATGAGCGACAACTCCACCTCAGCCCCGATCTCAAGATCGGCAACCTCATCCACACTGGCCGTAAAGGAAAACTCCTCCAACTCGAAACCCCTTACCAGCAGCCTGAAACTAAAAGCGGGCTCCAACTGGATGCTGCCATTGGCCGTGACCTGGTCGTTCGTCGTATCCAGATTCCCATCGCCGTCATAGAGCACGACGTCCTCCAGGGTATAGCAAAAGTCCAGGCCCTGCGTCTGTGGCACGGTCGCCAGCGTAACGCCCGCTGCCTGCGTCCCCCCCTGAACGTCGTCAGGGAAAAGAACGTAACTGACCTGTGCGCCACCTGTCCCTATAGCATCCTCTAACGTAGCCCCTTCTGTCTCGACGACAACCTGCCCGCCCGCCGATGAAACAGAGACCACCTTGCGCAAGAAACCAAAAGGCGCGTTCGGCGCCGCATCCCCAACCATAACATCCCCCGGCGACAAAGCGTCCAACTCGGGCGTCGCCTGGAAAAAAGTAAACGCACCCCCATCCTCGGAAATCGAAGACAGATATTGAATCGTCGTCCCCGGCAACACCTTTGTCGTACCGGGAATAACCGGGCCCGTCCCCGCTGTATTTGACATTGCCACAGGCAAAAAAACAACCGGAGACAACTCGCTACCAGCCACAAAACTCGCCGCAGCCTCCCCTCCCGGACGCCCACCTCGCCCCGTATCAGCACTCAGCCCCCCCACAGGCGCGAGCATTGCCAACACAACCAACAGATCGAGCAACAAAAGCAGCTTGCGTTTCATAATATCCACACCCTCCCTTTGACAGCAAAACCCTCACCGGCCCAAAAGAACAGAACATCCCCCCCACAAACAAAAAAACGCGCCAGAGCAGACCTCCCCCCTCGGCGCGTCAAAAATCAAACAGAAAACAACGTATTCCGCTACACCCTCCCCACTCGAGCGTGACCAACCTCACCTTCCCTGGAGAGAATACCACACAAGAACAAGGCTGTCAAATGCCCAGAGCGTGAATCAAATGCATGGGCAAACCCCTCCCCCCTCCCGTAGGGGCGACCGGCCGGTCGCCCTCACGCCTCACGCATCACGCATCACACCTCAAACCGCACCGTACGGACACAAACCCGACCCTCCGCCAGATCGATCACGTTAAAACCGGGCCACTCCCCCGACATCTCGGTCTTAGCCGCGTCAGCATTGGCGCTAAACTGCCAGCCTATAGACGGACAACTCGCCACCAAAACCCCGTGACAGAAACAACACATCTGCAAATGCACGTGAGACACAAAAACACCGCACAACCGCCCCTTGTAACGCTCCACCACCCCCCAAAAATCATCCCCGTTGAGCAAATTGATCCGGTCCAACCAGGGCACACCAACAGTCACCGGCGGATGGTGCATAAAAACAAGCACAGGCAGCGGATGGCTGCGGGCCAGATCCTCCTCCAGCCACCGCAACTGCACCTCGTCCAGCTCGCCATACCCCGCCCCCGTCCCTGACGAATAAAGGAGCACCATATGATACCCCTCAACATCAAAAGAACAATAGCCGGGGAAATCGGCAGCAGGAACCGGCCGCGCCGTCCTTTTGTACACCTCCAACCGATCGTGATTCCCCATCACCACGTGAACCGGCCGCGCCAACCCCGAAAAAACCTCCTGCAAAATGCCATAATCCCCCCTCTCCCCGTCGTGAAACACATCGCCGCCAACAACGACCAGGTCCGGCTGAGGCCGCAGCGTTCGCACGGCATCCACGGCAAAAGACAGGTGCGCATAAGAATTGACCCCGTACAAAATCTCTAACGGATCGCTAGACAGATGAAAATCGGACAAATGCAAAATACGCATAGCTGCTATCCACTCCCAAACTCGACAGCCAACTCACTCACACGCTGCCGGTAACATCGAAAATCCTCAAGAAATCTCGGGATGAACCAGATGGTCGACAAACGTACGGTCACAGCACTCAAACCCCATCACCGCCAAAAACCGCCCACGATCATCCATCACCTCCCCATTCCCCACCGGCTCCCCGTCCTCGAAACCACCCCCATATCCCCACCACCCGACTACCCGACTACCCAACCCATTCGTTCAATCCCCCAATTCGCTGTTCCCCCACCTCCCCTCTTCCCCCCTCTCCCAGACCGTTGGGAGAGGGGGGGAGAGGGCAAGACCACCGCCTTCCCCCCTCCCCCTCAAACACAAGCACAATCAACACCCAGCAGTGCCGCCACCCGTGTCACCGTACCGGCCCACCGCCCATAAGCCATCGCCTGGTGATGCGATCCCCCCTCCAGGCTAAAGCGGGTCAAAAAATCGCCCAGATCGCCATCGGGCCTGAACTTGTAATGGGGCCGCGCCAGACCCGCAATGTAAGAGAAATCCACCACCTGCCCCTCGGCCGCAACGAGCTTGAATCGGCAGTCTTTCTTTTTCCCGCCCGGCCTCTGTCATCTCAAACCTCCTCGTATCGTATGCACCCATCCGCTTTACGTCCCCCATCCATCCCATTCGCGGACCAGCGTCTGAAACAACCCCTGATAAACACCAAACTGCTTATCATACAGCCCCAAACTCTCCGCGTTCGGCTCCAGGCGAACCTCGTCACCGCCAAAGGCCGCAAAACCGGCCTCCGGGTCCGCAAAAAGCCCTGCCCCCACCCCAGCCAGGATAGCAGCCCCACGGCCGGCCGCCTGCTTGACGGCCGGCAGCACAACAGGAACGCCGGTGACATCGGCGACGATCTGAGGCCACACAGAACTCTCCGCCCCCCCTCCGACCATCCTCAACTCTGCCACCTCCACCTGAGCCGCCCGCATCTCCTCGATCGCCCAGCGCAGCTCAAAAGTGGTGCCCTCCATCACCGCCCGCGCCATGTCGTCCCGCGAATGGGACAGCGACAGGTCCAGGAATCCCCCCCGGCCCGTGCCGATAGCGCTCGCATGTCCCCCCGCCAGCGGAAAGAAAATCAACCCCCCAGCGCCAGGGGCAGACCGGGCAACACCCTCGTTAGCCGCCTCGTACAGCCGCCCGCGACCCTCCCCCGCTTCCTTTCCGCCCCAGACGTTGTCGAGCAGCCACTCGAACGACGTGCCCACGCCGCCCAGGGAGCGCAGCGCCCCCCAGCGGCCCTCGACAGCGTGCCGGCTGACCGACATGCCGCTGTCCAAACCCACCTCCCGGCTCTCCGGCACGGCCAGCACCACCCAGGCCGTGCCGCAAGAGAGCAGCACCCGCCC
>Ga0180432_10003922_pt1 | contig 20848 bp, 18 predicted proteins | sample SS_ome_10_FD_132414 | JGI IMG/M metagenome (GOLD analysis project Ga0180432, IMG submission 132414) | Hypersaline lake sediment archaeal communities from the Salton Sea, California, USA - SS_1_MS_2 metaG | ecosystem: Environmental > Aquatic > Non-marine Saline and Alkaline > Hypersaline >...
TAAACTTCCATTAGTTTCTAACAATACTATATTTTCAAAACCATTTTCTTCTACCCTTTCTCTCAAAGTCTCTAACGAATCAGCATCTTTATCTAAGGCATAAACCAATCCATCCTTATCAACGATTCTTGCGGCAGGTATGGTATAATTGCCAATCCTGCATCCGAAATCTAAAACAGTCTGTCCCTTTCTAATTCCCACTTTTTTTAAAAAGACCGTCCCCTCTTTTTTTATCCAGTCTAAAATTTCTTTCTCCATCCTATTTTACCTTTTACGGGTTCAACTCTTTAATTCAACAGGTCGACTAAAGAATACTTCAAGAGGCGTCTTAAAATCAAGACCGGCCCACTACACTACTTTATCCTGATTATACTCATTACGCCGTAATGGTCCGAGGGGTGCTGACCGCCCACTTCCCGATCAAGGACTACTTTGCTTTCGACAATGTCGTCTGCAACAATCCCACCCGATACGAAGATGAAATCGATTCTGTATTGGGTCAGGTTGTCAAGCCTGTCCACGGGGTTCATTTCCCCCACCCCCGGACTGTAATATGTTATTATATTCAAGTTCGTTTCCGGATTCCATGTCAGACCCGGGGTATCGGGATTCTTCTCAGCGAAGGTATCAATGAAACCGAAGTCGATAATTTGTCTCATCTCTTCTGTATCGACCTCGGCGTTGAAATCCCCGGCGAGAATGACAGGGGCGCCCTTCGGAGCTGTCTCTGATATCCAATTTAGGATTCTCACTATTTCGTTTTTTCTCCGCTCTGCTCCCTTCACAATTCCGGCCTTTGCCTCTGTAAGTTCCTCTTTTGTAAGTTTACCCTCATCATAAAAAGCGTTTACCTTTTCCATAAAGGATGGCTTGTTCGGGAGGCTCGGGTGGATGTGCGTATTAAAAATGTATATCTTTTTTCCGGCAAAATCGACAATTCCCCCCATCACCTGACGGGCCTCGGACAGGTGGAACGTGAAGAAATTTGTAATTATTCCACCGCCGGATACTCTTTCTTTCCCAAGGGATTTCAGTTTAAGTCCCTTCTTTGCCAGGATTGCATCCCCGTGTCGAAGGTTTACGGGGATCCCCACACAACCGATATGTATTCCCCCAAGGTTTATGTATTGAACGTAATCCATCTTCAGGTCCCGGGCCAGTTTTCTGGCGAAGCGGGGAAGGGGATTCGCCTCGTTGATGCAGATTACATCCGGGTCGAGTTTTCCAAGCTCACTGACCAGAAGTTGGTACCTGTTATTCCTGATCTCTTTTGTTTCATATCTCCCCATCTTCAGGGTACCTTCGTAGTCAAGGCCGGACCAAACATTGATGGTCACAACCTTGAGTTCCTCACAATACGCCGAAACACCAAAGAAAAGGTTAAAGATCAATAGCAATATAATCAACGCCGGTGCGACCGTCTTCCGTTCCATGATACGCCTCCATAAAAATATAAACTGGAAAAGTCAAATACCTTCCGAACAGTTCATCCTCCAGGGGCCTCCTCTTCAGGCGGCTTCCTTTGGTTTTTTATTTCCCCTCCTCCTCCTCTTCTTTTTTAAACCTCTCTATCTGCTTACGGGCTAACCTTATGACCTCTCTTATATTCTTTTTGTCCTTATCCGTCAGGTCCTTGAATTCCTTCACAACTTCCTCAAAGAGATCTCTGTCGTGAATAGAGAGTTCCTTGAGGAACTCGTCGTATTCGGAGTCTGTATCCTTCGCCACTTATTTTTCGTCTTTAAAAAACTCGCTTATTGGAATGCCGAGGGCCTTTGCAATTCACTCGAGGGAAAAGGGAGTGCTACCATTGCCGCAAGGGCGATCAAAACGACGTATATCGCTCCGCCCCTGAGAAACGACTACCTCATTTCTGTATCAGATAAATGATTCTACCTCCTCCTGCCGAACAGGAGGCTCAGAGGGAGGGAAAAGACAACCGCCCCGATAATGGCCCAGATTATCGGGAAGTTTGTGCCGCCCACCTTGAAGGTCAGGAGGATCGGCAGATTGAGGAGCCCCGCGAGATATGTGCCCAGGATAGCGCCGATAAAGCCGACCGCTATCGAGGCCAGGCACCCCTTCTTGTTGTAGCCCACGAGGGCCATTCCGATGGAGCCGCAGACCGCCGCGATGATTATAAGCAAGACAATCCTGATAACCATTCTGTTCTCCTTAAAAAGTTTTTACCTATTATTTTCAACCCGGTAATTTAAGCCAAAAGAACCGCCCAAAAAGCCAATTTCAAGAAAATCGAACTAAAAGAAAACCGAGACATTAAACCGCGTCAACTCACCAATGGATTTTTACCAAAATTAAATCCGCCTTAAAAAAATTGTCTTCGCTCTCCTTTATTCCACAACATCTTGATCTCCCTCCTCCTCTTCATCTTCGTCAGCCTCCTTAACGAAGCCGGCGTATACCGCCGCACCCAGAATCCCGGACTGGAAGTTTATCAAGAGGTCTTTCATCGAAAAGTACCTCGACGGTATAAAGGCCTGCACCAATTCGTCCGCACTCCCCACAACAAGCGAGGCGACAACGGTAACCATAAACGAAGACAAAAGAGAGAGCCCGGAAACGGAAACCGCCCAGAAAAAAAGCGCACCGAAAATGGAGTATTCGATCAGGTGAACCTTTTCTATGGGAAAAGTGAGGTATTCCTTCAAAAAGAAAAAGGCGATCAGTATTAATATTAGATAAACGTACCGGGCGGGACGTCTCTCCCTCTTTATTGAGATAATATAAAGCGATAGGCCTAAAAAGAAGATATAGGGTGAAATGTTCATAATAATATTAAATATGTTGCCCAATTTGCTCTCGGCAAAGTCAACAACGGCGACGACGTCACCCAGAGTAGTAAAAATGAGGATGATATATAGGAGCACTACCGACCAGGCGGTTTTTTTCTCGTTTGGAATCTCGATAAATTTCATCCACTCATACTATCCGGGAGGGCCGGACATGTCAATATATAAATATATGGTATCTGTCTTGACAAACCCTTCAAGTTAACTTATTATCAAAAGAAACAGGTCTCATATTTTTTTGGAGAATTTCGATGGTCGATATTGAAAAGAGGAAGGTAGGGGTGGATCGTCTTCGCTGGAAGTGTGACCCTAACGTATTTACGTTCAAGACAACCGGCGAAATCGAACCCTCGGACGAAATAATAGGCCAGGACAGGGCGATCGTGGCTCTGAAGACGGGCCTCGAGATCGAATCTCCCGGTTATAATATCTTCGTCTCCGGGCTTACGGGAGCCAACAGGACCGAGCTTATAAAAAAGACAATGGAGAAATTCATAAAGCCTGGTGATCCCCCCGACGATATATGCTACGTACACAACTTCAAGGACAACGATAAGCCGGTCGCCCTGACCCTCCCCGCGGGCATCGGGGGGAAGTTCAAAAAGGGAATGGCGGATCTCGTCGCCAACCTGAAGGCGTACATTCCCCAGGCCACACAGAGCAGGGATTTCAAAAACAACCTCAAGAACATAGCGGAGAAGTACGGAAACCAGCAGAAGGAGCTGGTGAACCGGCTGAAGCTGAAGTCACAGGAGGAGGGCTTCTCGATGGTTCAGGTCCAGATGGGTGCGGTAACCCGCCCGCTGCTCGTCCCAACGCTGCAGGACGAGCCCACCTCTCTCGAAAAGCTCGACAGCATGGTGGAGGCGGGGGAGTTCCCCAAGGAGCGCTATGAAGAGCTGAAGGATAAATCCTTCGCCCTGAACACGGAGCTGGACTCGGTTCGGCGCGAGAGCGTGGAGCTGGAAAAGAAGATGATGGAGGAGATCAAGAATCTCGAGGCGGATACGGTAAAGCCAGAGATCGAAAACCAGGTCGAATCCTTGAGGGCGGATTTCAAGTTCGAGAAGGTCTCGCTCTATCTCGACGATGTCAAGGCGGACATAATCGAGAACACCTCCTACTTCAAGACGGAAGAGGCGCCCGAGACCCCCCAGATGCCGTTTCCGATCCTCGGGCTCGGCGCCGAGAGGAGCCCCCTCTGGCGCTACGAGGTCAACCTGCTCGTGGATAACTCGGATGTAAAAGGGCGCCCCGTAATCCTGGAGACGTCCCCCACATACGCAAACCTCTTCGGCAACATAGAGCGAACCATAGACAGGACCGGGTCTGTCCAGACCGATTTCACGAAGTTGAAGCCGGGAAGCATCCACCGGGCCAACGGCGGCTACCTGATCATGAACGCCTTTGACCTATTGACCGAGGCCGGAAGCTGGCACTGCCTGAAGAGGGTCTTAAAGAACAAGAAGATCGAGTTTCACTGTATCGAGCCGATGTTCCTCTTCGCCTCGCTGACTATAAAGCCGGAGCCGGTGGAGGCGGACATAAAGGTCATCATGGTGGGCGATCCCTACATCTACCAGCTTCTGATGATCAGAGACGACGAGTTTTCGGAGATATTCAAGATCAAGTCGGATTTCGACCCGGTGATGATAAAAAACGAGGAGAACGTCAAGAGCTACGCCTCCTTCATAAAGAAGACGACCGAAGAGGAAGGGCTTCTCCCCTTCGACAGGAGCGGCGTTTCCGGGATCGTGGAGCACGGGGTAAGGGAGGGGCGCTCCCAGAAGAAGATGAGCTCGAGATTCTCCGAGGTCGCCGACATCATCCGGGAGGCATCTTACTGGGCGAAATCGGAGGGAAAGGAAATAGTCGGGGAAGACCACGTCAAAAGGTCCATCGCCGAGAGAATAAAGCGGGTCAATATGTCCGAGGACAAGATCAAGGAAAGGATAAGGGAGGGCGTGTTGATGATCGATACCGACGGGAGCGTCGTGGGACAGGTAAACGGGCTTGCCGTATACTCCCTGGGGGATCACAGCTTCGGCGCCCCGAGCAAGATCACCGCCGTGACATCGCTGGGCCGCGGGGGGATCATAAACATCGAGCGGGAGGCGAAGCTCTCCGGAAACATCTACGACAAGGGAGTCCTGATCCTCACCGGCTACCTCAGGGGGAAATACGCCCAGGATATACCGCTGTCCCTCTCGGCGTCTCTGACCTTCGAGCAGTCCTACTACGGCGTTGACGGCGACAGCGCCTCCTCCACCGAGGTCTACGCCATAATCTCGGCGCTTACCGAAATTCCGCTGAGGCAGGACATCGCCGTCACCGGATCGGTGAACCAGAAAGGGAGGGTGCAGCCGATAGGGGGAGTGAACGAGAAGATCGAGGGTTTCTTCGACGTCTGCAAGGACCGCGGCCTCACAGGCTCCCAGGGGGTGATGATCCCGGACACCAACGTCGACGACCTGATGCTGAGAAGCGACGTGATCGATGCGGTAAAGGAGGGAAAGTTCAACATCTACAACGTCTCCACCATCGACGAGGGTATAGAGATATTGACCGGGATGGAGGCGGGGGAGATATCCCCGGACGGTAAATACCCTGAGGGAACGATAAATCACCTCATCATCGAAAAGCTGACCGATATCCACGAAAAGCTTAAAAAACTGGGAAAGACCGACAATAAGGACAACGACGACAAGGGCGACGGGGGCGGGGAGAAATAGGGGTAGTAGACGGCCTATTTTTTATTTTTCCATCCAACCGGTTTCGGGATTTTTACCCGTTGTTTTAACGCAGTGTGGTGAGATAAGGTAATAAAAAGGACAATCCTATGCCGAAAAAGGCGCTCATTACCGGAATAACGGGCCAGGACGGCTCCTACCTCTCGGAGCTGCTCCTCGAAAAAGGGTACGAGGTCTACGGGGTCATAAGGAGGTCGAGCACGCCGGGCCTCGATAACATCGACCACATCAGGGACAGGCTGACCCTCATCTCCGGGGACCTCCTTGACGAATCTTCCCTGATCTCCATAATCAAGGAGGTGGGGCCGGATGAGCTCTATAACCTGGCGGCCCAGAGCTTCGTCCCGGACTCCTGGGAGCAGCCGATCTTCACGGCGGACGTGACCGCCCTCGGCGTTTTGAGGGTACTCGAGGCGATAAGGATCACGAACCCGAAGATAAGGTTCTACCAGGCCTCCTCCAGCGAGATGTTCGGGAAGGTCGTTCAGACCCCCCAGTCGGAGACGACCCCCTTCTACCCCCGCTCCCCCTACGGCGTCTCGAAGGTCTTCGGCCACTGGATAACAATAAACTACAGGGAGAGCTACGACATCTTCGCCTGCTCCGGCATCCTCTTCAACCACGAATCGCCCAGGAGAGGCCTGGAGTTCGTGACGAGAAAGATCACAAGCACCGCCGCAAAGATAAAGCTGGGGATGGAGAGTGAGCTCAGGCTCGGAAACCTCGAGGCGAAGAGGGACTGGGGCTTTGCCGGAGACTACGTCGAGGCGATGTGGCTCATGCTGCAGGGCGAGAGGCCGGACACGTACGTCATCTCCTCGGGAGAGAGCCACACCGTCCGCGAGTTCGCCAAAATCGCCTTCGAGCATTTAGGCCTCGACTACGAGAAATACGTTGTCGTCGACCCGAAGTTCTTCAGGCCGGCGGAGGTGGATATCCTTCAGGGAAATCCGAAAAAGGCGCAAACAGAGCTGGGCTGGGCAAGGAAGGTCTCCTTCGAGGAGCTGGTTGTGATGATGGTGGAAAACGACATGAGGCTCTTGGGCCGGGATTAGTTTTGACGCCTTGTATTGAAAGGGGAAAATGTTTGTGAAGGAGGGGGCGTAATCTCTTTCCCGTACCGTTTTTATAGATTCTTACGATCCCGGTCGTCAATTCAATATTATGACCTCTTAATAATACCCCCCTGACATTAAAAGACTTTCAGGACGCATTCCCTACGTTACCCGCAACAAGCTCCACCCAATCCATCCAAACCCGCCTCCACCGAAAAGGATAGATTTGCCTCAAGTTGAGAGTCGGAAACAAGTTTTATCGCCCCATTACAGGAGACAGGAGGAGGTTTGCTCCTTCCCCCTTTCAGCGGCCTTTAAGAAAAGTCGATGAGCCAAATTTAATAAAACACTCCCACAATTTTTCAACGAATCCCTTTACATCCCGATAAGAACGATATATAATAAAACGTTTAATCTACAATTTTAGAAATGGCCGAAACACATATAAGGGTCAAGGGCGCCCGGGAACACAACCTAAAGGATATCGAGATAGTAATCCCGAGGGACAGGCTCGTGGTCATCACGGGCCTATCCGGCTCGGGCAAGTCGACCCTCGCCTTCGACACGATCTACGCCGAGGGTCAGCGCCGCTACGTGGAGTCGCTCTCCGCATACGCCCGGCAGTTCCTGGAGCAGATGGACAAGCCGGACGTGGACGTCATCGAGGGGCTTTCTCCCGCCATCTCCATCGAGCAGAAGACGACCAGCAAAAACCCCCGCTCCACCGTCGGCACGGTGACCGAGATCTACGACTACCTGAGGCTCCTCTTCGCCCGGATAGGGCGTCCCTTCTGCTACAGCTGCGGGAGGGAGATAAGCTCTGTGACCGTCCAGTCCATTGTCGACCAGATACTAGAGCTTCCCACCGGCACCAGGTTTTCCATCCTTGCCCCGATAGTAAAGGGGAGGAAGGGGGAATACAAGAAGGAGCTGGACGGCCTTAGGCGGTCCGGGTACCTCCGGGTTCGCGTAGACGGAAGCCTCTACTCCCTCGACGAGAGGATCGAGCTCGACAAGAACAAGAAGCACGACATAGATGTCGTTGTGGACAGGCTCGTCATAAAGGAGGGGGTAAAATCGCGCCTCACCGATTCCATCGAGACGGCCCTGAAGCTCTCCGACGGATTCGTGACAATCGTGCCGGAGGATTCTGAGGAGATCCCCTTCTCCGAGAAGTTCGCCTGCAACCGGTGCGGCATCAGCTACCCGGAGCTGACCCCCCGGCTCTTCTCGTTTAACAATCCCCACGGGGCGTGCCCCGAGTGCGGCGGCCTGGGTACGACCATGTACCTCGACCCGGACCTCATAGTCCCGAACAAGTCGCTCTCGGTGAGGGAGGGGGCAATAGTCCCCTGGGAGAAGAAGAACTCTGTCTACCACTTCCAGATGCTGGACGCCCTGGCAAAACATTACAACTTCGATATATACACCCCCTTCGAGGAGCTTTCTAAAAAGGTTAAAAAAGTCATCCTCTACGGGTCAGGCAGCGAGAATATCGATTTCTACTTCGAGCGCGACGGGAGGAAGTTCTTTTACCCCCGGCCCTTCGAGGGGATAATCGAAAACCTCAACCGCCGCTATCACGACACCGACTCCGAGATGATCAGAGAAGAGATAGCCCGCTTTATGAACATCCGCTCGTGCGCCGCCTGCAACGGGGCCAGGCTGAGAGTAGAGAGCCTGAACATAAAGATCGACGGGAGAAACATATCCGAATACACGGGCATGTCGATAAGGGAGCTCCTCGAATTGGTGAGGGAGTTAAAGTTCTCCCCCCAGGAGGAGCTGATAGCGGGAAGGGTGATAAAGGAGATAAACGAGAGGCTGGGATTTCTGACCAATGTTGGGCTCGACTATCTGACCCTTGCCAGAACGGCGGCCACCCTCTCCGGCGGCGAGGGCCAGCGCATCAGGCTCGCCACCCAGATCGGCTCGGGACTGGTGGGGGTGCTCTATATCCTTGACGAGCCGAGCATAGGCCTCCACCAGAAGGACAACAGGAAGCTCCTCAACACGCTCACAAATCTAAGAGATTTGGGAAACAGCGTCCTGGTCGTAGAGCACGACGAGGAGACCATTCGCTCCGCCGATTTCATTATAGACATGGGCCCGGGGGCCGGTATCTCCGGGGGCGAGATCGTCTTCAAGGGGACCCCCGAAGATATCCTCATAGACGAGAAATCGATAACCGGCAAATACCTCTCCGGAAGGCTTACGATCCCTATCCCGGAGGAGAGAAACGCTCCAAAAGATTACCTCTCCCTTTTCGGGGCCAGGGAAAACAACCTGAAGTCGATAGACGCCAGATTTCCCATGGGCGTCTTTACCTGTGTGACCGGGGTCTCCGGCTCCGGGAAGTCCTCCCTCGTGATCGACACCCTATTTAAGGCCCTGAGCCAGATCCTGTATCGATCCAAGGAGCAGGCGGGCAAACACGACAGGATCGAGGGGTCGGAAAAAATAGACAAGGTAATCGACATAGACCAGTCCCCCATCGGCAGGACACCCCGCTCCAACCCGGCCACATACACCGGCCTCTTCACGCACATAAGGGAGCTCTTCGCCCAGCTCCCCGAATCGAGGATGCGCGGCTACAAGCCGGGCAGATACAGCTTTAACGTAAAAGGGGGAAGGTGCGAGACCTGTCAGGGGGACGGCATCATCAAGATCGAGATGCACTTTCTCCCCGACGTCTACGTCACGTGCGAGGTCTGTGGCGGAAAGCGCTACAACAGGGAGACCCTGGAGATATCCTACAAGGGAAAGAATATCTCCGACGTCCTGAACATGACCGTCAATCAGGCGATGGAGTTCTTCGTCAACCATCCCCAGGTGATGTCGAAGCTCTCCACCCTCTCCAGCGTCGGGTTGGGATACATAAGGCTGGGGCAGCCCGCAACGACCCTGTCCGGCGGGGAGGCGCAGCGGATCAAGCTCTCCAAGGAGCTGAGCAAGAGGAGCACCGGAAAGACCCTTTACATCCTCGACGAGCCTACCACGGGGCTCCACTTTGCGGATATCAAAAACCTGCTCAAGGTCCTCTTTCGCCTGAGGGACGAGGGGAACACCATCATAGTCATCGAGCACAACCCGGACATGATCAAGAGCGCGGACTACATAATCGACCTCGGCCCGGAGGGGGGCGACCGCGGGGGCGAAATCGTGGCCGAGGGGACCCCGGAGGAGCTCACAAAGATGGAGGGGACTTACACCGGCGAGCTTTTGGACGAGTTATTCAAGCGGGAGTTCGAAAAGAAGGTCAAAGACGAGGACGACCGCGGGGCCGTGGCGGATTGATCCGGGCTCTAATAACATCCGGCTCGATCAGCTCACGGGAGCCTTAGTTACCAAAAAACGAGGATTGTTTATCACGGGGGAGTGGCGGATTGATCCGGACTCGAATAACATCCGGCTCGATCAGCTTAATGGGGAGGTAGATGATTGATCAGAAAATCAGGCTAACCTTGGACATTTAACTCAACAGAAACCTTCACCCCTTAAAAATGCGGGTCGTTTATCAAACAGTGGTGGAATTTCGACCGGACGGGCCAATTTTTTAATCAGCCGCTGTCCTGCCTATCCTTATCGACCCTTCCCATTCACTTTTTCCCCCAATTGATTTTTTATTAGATATTAGGGGGCCCGTATTTTGCCCCATCCGCACGACCGAACGGCCTAAAGTCCCGGAACGAACCGTAGACTGTATTCAATCCTTAAATTCGCGGGGTGGACTTAAAACCACAACGACATTGGTTTTTTAAATAAAATCTCTATCCGGTAAGTCAAGAACGGTTTAAGACAACAGACCCACAACCCCCAAACCATCCGGTGGAAGTCGAAAAACCGCTCCCCTCATCGAGAGACGAGATTTGTCCGGAGACCGGAATCTTACAGGGGCCGGATCTTAAAAGAGTCCCTTGAACATGTTGTCGAGATCGTTCATTCGCTCGGTGTACTTCAGGTCGAGCTTCCACCCGTCCTTATCTTCAAAGACCAAGAGGAGGGGGCTGGCGGCCTCCGTTCCGTGCTCATCCTCATAATCGGATGAGTAAGAGACGCTCAAGATAACTTTCCCCTCCACATCGTCTTCTCCTACTACCTCCCCACCGATATACGGCTCGAAACGGCTTTTGTTCCACTCGAAGATGAGATCCCGGTCCTCCTGACTCTCGGGGGGATCGAGGACGTACTCGAAGAATTTATCCTTATCGCCCTCGGAGAGGGCGTTAAAGACGGTCTCTTGACAATCTCTGGGATTTCTGCATCCACCGGAGCATCCGAATTGAAGTCCGAGGGAGAACAGAAATAAAAGGGCCATAATAAAAAACGATCTTTTGGAGGGTCTCTTCATTTTTGCTCCTCAAATCTGTTTGATAATCTCTGTTGTTACATATTAAAACGTGTCCTCGTTTAATGTCAAGGGAATTCGATTTTTAAAATATTTCTGTAGAGAATTAATACCTTACAACAATCAACAAACCCTTGACTTTACTATTAAAATGTTTACTTTAATATTATAAAAGTGATATAATAGTTCAAAAATATCTGACTTTAAAAGAGGAGGTGTAATCTATGGCTCTGATCAGGTGGGATCCTTTTAGAGACCTGCTCTCTCTCCAGGATAGGATGAACCGTCTCTTCGAGGAGAGTATGACGAGGAACAAGGTCTTCGAAGAGGCCTTGACTACTGGGATATGGTCGCCCGTCGTAGATATCTACGAGACCGACACAAGCGTAATACTGAAAGCCGAGCTTCCGGGAATGACGAAGGAAGACATCGTAATCGAGATCAACGAGAACAATCTTATTTTAAAGGGCGAGCGGAAGTTCCAGAAAGATATTAGGGAGGAGAACTATCATCGGATCGAGCGCTCCTACGGCTCATTTTCCCGCTCCTTCACCCTTCCCGACACGGTCGACAGAAACAAGGTCAGCGCAAGCTTCAAAGACGGTATCTTGGAGATCACCATTCCCAAGATAGAGGGAGCAAGGCCAAAGCAGATTGAAATAGAAGGGGAATAGTTTTAAGAAAAAAAGTTGATACAATCTCGTAAGGGGGTAGACTAAGAAAAGCGATGTCCAAGAGGGATTATTATGAGGTGTTGGGACTCAACCGCGGCGCCTCAACCGATGAGATTAAAAAGGCCTACAGAAAGCTTGCCAGGAAGTATCACCCGGACCTGAATCCGGGAGATTCCAACGCCGAGGAAAAGTTCAAGGAGGTAAGCGAGGCCCACGAGATACTAACGGACGCGGAAAAGAGGAAGATATACGATCAGTTCGGCCACGCCGGAATCAACGGCGGAATGGGCGGCGGCCCGGGGGCCGGTCAGGGCGGATTCGGCAAATGGACCAGATACGGCGGGACGGGCGATGATTTCAGGGGATTTGACTTCAACACCTTCACGGATGGAAGCGGGTTCGGTTCCTTCTCCGACATCTTTTCGGAGCTGTTCGGCGGCGGCGAAAGACGGCGCACATACACAAGAAGGCCCCGAAAAGGGGAAGACATTCACTACACCATGAACATAGATTTCATCCATTCCGTAAAGGGAACGACCGCGGCGATCTCGATAAATACGGGAAAGGGAAATGAGCACCTCAACGTTACAATCCCCCCCGGGGTAAACAGCGGCTCAAAGGTAAGGCTTAAAGGGAAAGGCCATCCCGGGGTAAACGAAGGCCCCCCCGGCGACCTGTTCATCATAACCAAGATTAATCCCCACCCATACTTCGGGAGGGAGGGGGACGATATCTACGTGGACGTCCCGGTGACCATAACGGAGGCGGCCCTGGGAGCCCAGGTCACGATCCCCACCGTGGACGGCCCTACGAGGCTCACCATACCCCAGGGCACGCAGGGGGGCCAGAAGCTGAGGCTGAAGGGGAAGGGGGCGCCCCACCTCAAGGGCTCCGGCAGGGGAGATATGTACGCCGTAATCAAGATCGTCATACCGAAGGCGATGTCGGACGGCGGCAAGCGCCTCCTCAAGGACTTCGCGGGCGAAAACCCTTACGACCCAAGGGCCGGGCTCGGCTGGTAGGAGATAAAGGCCTTTTATCTAATTAAGTATTTATATTATTAAATCCAAGGAAATAAGGCAATCATGGCAGGTAATAAAGACGACAAGAAAAAAGGAAAGGGAAACGGCGAAGAACAGGAAGCCAGTTTTACCGTAAAGGACAAAAGAAAGATCGGAAAGGAAGAGGAACCGGAGGCCTCCTCACCTGACGCCAAGGACACGACAAAGCCGGAGGATACGGATAAACCTGAAGAGCCGGAGGGGAAACCGGAAGAAAAAGAGGGCGGGTCCCCTCTCGATGAGAAGGCGACAGGGGGAGACGAGGAGATTCCTCCCATAGATTTCATGTCATTTATCATGTCTCTGTCCACATCCGCCCTCATATACCTCGGGGAGATCCCGGATCCGGTCGACAACGAGACGAAGAAGATCATTCCGCTGGCAAAGCAGATGATAGACCTTATTTCCCTCCTGAAGGAAAAGACGAAGGGGAATCTCACCGCCGAGGAAGAAAAATATATGGAAAATATCCTCTTCGAGCTGAGGATGCTGTTCGTAAAGGCAACCCCAAAATAGGAGTCGTGCCGATTTGCAAGGGGGCCGGGCTATTTTCAAGAAGGGCTGGTCGATTATCAAGGGGGTCGGGGGCTTCCGACGGGCCGATTAGGACCTAACCCTACAGGCGGATGATTTTCATCCAATCAGAATGAGCAGAAAAACTCAACAGATCGGGGACGGCGGTCAGCCCTTTGAATTTGGCCGAAAGGCGCTCAAGGCTCCTTAAATAAACGAAATCAATACCCCCGCGGACAGCGGGTTTTTTTATAAGAAAATGTTGAATTGAGATTAATTTTGTCATTACGATGATTTCGTACTTGAGTTAAAATACCATTTTCCCCCGCTAAAAAATATTTTTTGCAAATTCAAAACCCTGAAGTATTGGAGACTGGAGAAAAATCAAAAAAATCCCTTTTCTATATCAGCTCTTCGGGAAATGGAACAACCCCACCCCCATCGTTGTCATAAAGAAAAAAACGGGAGGACTGCAATGAAAAGAAATAAGGTGTTATTTTTACTCTTTCCCATCTTCTTGATCCTTATCGCCCTGACGCCCGGTGCCCGGGCGGAGAAGGCGCCCAGAATGGACGTAGTGTTTCTCATCGACACGACAGGCTCCATGGGCGACGAGATAGCGGTGGTGAAAAAGAGCCTTGTCGATATGATCTCCGAGATCGAGAGCGGAAAACCAAAGCCGGACGTCAGGTTCGGGCTCGTCCTTTACAGAGACAGGACCGACGAATATGTCACAAAGATCTTCAAGCTCACCGACGACACCGACGCCATAATAAAGGAGGTCAAAAACATAAGGGCGGCCGGCGGCGGTGACAAGCCGGAAAGCGTCAACGAGGCGCTGCACGTTGCAATCCACGAGATCAACTGGGACAGGAGCGTAGACACGGAAAAGACGATCTATCTTATCGGCGACGCAAAGCCCCACTTCTACGAGCAGGACTACCGCTGGGAGGACGAGATCAAGGCGGCCCTCGACAGATATATCGTCATAAACAGCATCGGCTGCAGCGGCCTGTCATCGGAGGGCGTCGACATCTTCACCAACATATCCAAGGGATCGGAGGGGACGTTCCGCTACCTCACATACCGGCAGGAATATCTAAAGGCGGACGGAACCAGAGATAAGGTCATGGTGGCGGGCGGGAGCTACTACGAGATGGACGATGAGGCTGAGGAGAGCCACTGGAAGCTCGGGGCGGACAGGGCAAAGAGAAAGGGGATTGCCAGGAAGATGGAGGCGCCCACGGCGGGTTCCGCCTTAACGGGCAGGGGAGGCCCGGAGGGAGCCGTCGTAGGGCCGACAGAAAACAACCTCGATTCCATCCTGACGTCAGACATCAAAAAGCGGATGATCGAAAAGGGCGTGAAGTACGGCGACGCCGTTGAATTCGACCTTATCTATTCGGGATCCGCCACCCCCGTAAAGAAGGAGAAGGAGATCAGCGCTAAAAACCGGGGCGAGCTGAACAAGCTCCTAAAAGATTATGGTATCAAAAAGGTAAAGGCCTCGGATCTGGACTTCAAGAAGTACAAGGTCTTCGGATTCGTGACGAAGGCGGACGGCGGCTTTACCGATATCAAGGTGAAGGAGGTGACCATCGAAGACGGCGTGTTAAACGTGACGCTTTTGGGCATTCCAGATAAAGGGAGGAGCGCTAAGGACACGTCCAAGGCGATCCTCATAGCCGTACCGGTAACGGAAAAAGCGGTGGCAAACTACTACTTCATCAAACAAAAAATATTCCCTTAAAAAAACCGAAAGCGCGGCGGGATAATATCCCGCCGCCTTTTCTTTATATACTCACCGACCCTGAAAGAGTCGAAAACCATCGGGGATTTCAAGAGACCCCAAACCGGCAAAGCATAGACGGCACCCAATATATAAGCCTCTAACCCACAAATTTTTTTTATATTGACTTATGCCGTTGAGTTCAATATAATATTATATTTTAGTAGTGGAGGAACCTCCCAAGGCCCCAAGGCTTGGAGTTCGGGGCCCTTCGGCCCATAAGAAGACGATAAAACCGTTTGATCAGAAAGATTCAGATATATATCTTGTTTTTGACTTACTTTTAGATATTTCAATTATACAGGATGAAAGGGAAAAAGGGAAAAAAGGAGATTGAGCAAGAAAAGTTACCAAAGGAAGAGGTAAAGGACGCCAGGAAAGGGGCCGCGAGGCCGGAGTTCAACATAAAAGGCCTCCTCGTCTACCCCTATTTTATCGCTGTTCTTCTCTCGTTTCTGCTGATTTATCTATGTGTCCTGAAAAACGACCCAAAGATCAAAATAGGCGTTCTTGTGGCGGTGCTGGTACCTTTTTATTACTTCTTCCTGGAGTTGATCTTCCGCAAAGTCGTCGTTTCAAAAGATTACATCCTCGTCAGGAAGTTCTTAAGGAAAAGGAAGATATCGATCGATGATATTGTACAGGTAGGGACGGCGAGTTTTAAGAAAAAGGTGTATATCTTCTTCGAGCTCAAGAAGGGCGGCCCCGTTATCATTTCAAACTCCTACGGGCGGTTCGGCTACCTCTTGAAAGCGATATCGGCGGCGGTAGGAGAGGGGAGGCTCACGGACAACCTTAAAAAACTTCCCGAATCGAGTTATACAAGGTATTCAGATGTTCTCAGCGCGTGGTTGGCAATTTTAGTTTTTGTTTCAATAATTATTCTGCGATTATTGGAGAAGTAGGGCACAATAGATTTTTAGAAGAGGTTTTAATTCGTCATGGATGAAAAGACCGCTCAAGATTTCAAGATATTATTAGAGGCCAGGCTTGAGGAGCTTTTAGCCGAGGCCAACGACACCGTTTCCGAGATGACCCGCTCAAAAGAGGACTTCCCCGATCCCACAGACAGGGCCTCCCACGAATCGGACAGGAACTTCCTTTTGCGTATTCGTGACAGAGAGAGGAAGCTGATCGTGAAGATCCAAGACGCCCTCGCAAGGATTGAAGAAGGCTCCTTTGGAATCTGCGACGAGTGCGGAGAGCCGATCAGCGAGAAGAGGCTGAAGGCCAGGCCCGTAACGACTCTCTGCATTCACTGCAAGACCGAAGCGGAGTCGAAGGAGAAGCGGGGAAATTCCTAAATGAGCAAAAAAAAGGACAAGTACGAGACGGAAGAAGCTGAAGAGCATGTAGAAGAGCTTATCAATTATCTCGGCCCCGGCAACCATATCGACGGGAAGATCGTCCTTCAAGGGAGGACCATCGTCCAGGGCTCTCTTATCAAGGGCAAGATCTATTCAACCGCAAAAAACTCAGAGCTGGTTGTAGGCGCCGGATCGGAGATCACCGGGGAGATAAAATCGGAATCGATCGTTCTAAACGGAACGATGGAGGGTAAGATCTCGTCTCGGAAGGTATTAATACAGGAAAATGGGGTGTTTGTAGGGGAGGTGGTGACAAACCGTGGTCTCGAGGTCGAACCGGGCGCCAAGTTATCCGCCAAGATCAGGATGAAGAAGAGAAAAAAATAACTTCAGCCGCATCGCCCTCCAAATCATTCCCTTCCATAATCCAAAGACAGTTAGATCACGCATAAAAGAGCGCGATCATGGATAAGTGATACCGTTACACGCCGGTATCAACCGGCTCATGGGAGAGGGAGAAACCCTATACCATCTACAATAGAGACTTTGATCGGTAAGTGAAATTACAGCGCCACCCTCCGCCACACCTTGAAAGAGAGCTATTTTGTGCCGAAAAACAACAGACCATGCCTTACTTCTTGATTCAAGGACGGCTGGGGATTGATCCGGGCAGATAATAAAACCTCGTTTAAGATCACCTCGCCGGATGCGTATATACAGGTCTTCCCGTCTTCTATTTTTCCCTTGTCCCGGGGCATAACATCCCCGATTGAGGGATCAGCCTATGAAAGAGATTTTTGGCCTTGCCCTCTTGATAATCCTGTCCCTTATCGGATACCGGTGGATATACACCAGCACGAGAAGGGCAAAATACATCTCCCCGATCCTCTTTTCGGAGTTCCTCTACATCCTTCTGGGCCTCATGCTGGGCCCCGCCTTCCTTGACTTCCTTGACTTCAAGATAGTAAAGGCGTTGACTCCCCTCGTCTTCCTGGGGCTCGGCTGGATAGGGATGCTCTTCGGGATACAGCTCAAATTCGGAGACATCGTCAAGTTTCCGAGGAGTTTTTTCGGGATAATGATACTCCACTCCGTCGTCCCGGCGGCCGTCGTGTTTCTCGCCTTCGCGCTCTATTTCACACGCGGCGGCCACGCCGGATTATATCCGGTGGGTGTTATCATCGCGTCCCTTTTTGTATTCGCATCGATGGCAGCGTGCACCTCCCAGGCCACCATCACCACCGTAAGCAGGGACGTGAAGGACAGTGAAAAAAGAAACGTCATAAACCTGATGAGATACGTCTCATCGCTGGACGACATGGTCGCTATACCCCTTGTGGGAATCGCCTTCGCATACGAAGGTTTTCACACAATTGGCGGGGAAGTCTACTTCAGGTGGTGGGACATGCTCCTCTCCACGGTTCTCCTCGGCCTCCTCTCCGGCTTCATCCTTAACTTGATCACCCGGATAACGGAGGATAAGAGGGAGCTCTTTCTCGTCGTGATCGGGATGGTGATACTATCGGTGGGGGGGGCCGGTTATCTCAACGTCTCCCCGCTCCTTATGTCCGCAATCTCGGGTGTGGTCCTGGCAAACCTGAGCCAGAAGCGGGGTGAAATAATGGAGATACTCCTCCTGGGTGAAAAGCCGATTTTTCTCATCTTTCTGATAATCGTGGGCGCCCTCCTCGAGTTTTCACAAGCAATCCCTATTGTGATCACCATATATATCGGGATAAGGCTCCTCGGGAAGGTTATGGGAGGGGTCGGGGCCTCGTTCCTCTTTAAAACATACTTCAGGATTCCGAGAAGCATCGGTCTCGGATTGATCCCCCAGGGATCGATGGCAGTGGCGATCGCCCTGAGCTTCTCTCAAACCGTTCCGAATCCCCTGGGGGGGCTGATCATCTTTTCGGCGGCGGCGTCGGTCCTCATAAACGAGGCCTTTGCCCCTGTCTCAATCTGGTATGCCCTCAAAGGCGTCGGAAGAGAAAATCTGAAAATGGCGGACCCGAAATGAGATACCTTTTTCCCTTGATAGCGATATCGGTCGTTTTCTACGGCCTCATCTCGCTCCCCTTCGACGGGGCTATGGAGAGGGGCGGAGTTGCGGTAAGCATCGGCTTTCTGATGCTCTCATCCTACTTCATGGGAGCCATAGCCGAGAAGATGAGGCTCCCCAGGATAACCGGCTATCTCGCCTGTGGAATTCTATTCGGCCCCCACCTGCTGGGACTGGTGGAGTCCGAGACGGTCTTCGAGATGAGGTTCATCGACGGCCTGGCGCTTACGTTTATCGCCCTTGCGGCCGGGGGAGAGCTGAAGATACCCGGCTTGAGAGAGAGGATAAAGGTGATCTCCCTCAACATCCTCTTTCAGGTCACGGCGATCTTCTTCGGGGGCGTTATCATCCTCTTCTTTCTCGGCCCGTTATTCGGCGTTGTCCCCTTAAACAACGTCTCGATAGCGATAACCGCCGGGCTCATAACGGCATCCGTCATGGCCGCCCGCTCCCCGTCAACGATGATGGCCGTGATAAGCGAGACGAGGGCGGCCGGCCCCTTTACCGAGACCATCATGGGGATAACCGTAACGATGGACGTGGTCGTGTTGATCCTCTTTACGCTCTCCGTTACCATCGGGGAGCTGTTGTTGAGTGCCGGGGCGGATTTTACCTCCAGCACGGTTCTGCTCCTCCTATTCGAGATAGCGGGAAATCTCGGGATCGGGGCGCTTCTGGGATTCGGCCTTATCGGCTACATAAAGTACGTGAACAGGGACCTTCCGGTGATTCTCCTCCTCTTTGCGCTACTGGTTACCAGCCTCGCCCACTTCTTCTCGGAATACCTTACCGGAATATGGGGGTTCAACATCGTCGTCGAGCCCCTCCTGATCGCCATAACCGCCGGATTTGTGGTGGAAAACCTGTCGCCCGAGGGGGACGAGCTTTTAAAGACGATCGACGAAAGCTCGCTTCCCCTCTACGCCATCTTCTTTGCGGTGGCCGGGGCCTCTCTGGATCTCAGAATCGTCTCCGAGGTATGGGTCTTGACGCTGATCCTGATGGGCTATCGCCTCTTCGCCCTCTTCATCGGGAGCTTTGCGGTTGGACGATTATTAAAAGAGTCGAAGGTGGAGAGCCGATGGATGGGAATATCTTACACGGCCCAGGCGGGAGTCTCCATAGGACTTGCTGTCAAGCTGGGAGCCATCTTCCCGGACTGGGGCGTTCCCGTGGCCTCTTTGATCCTCTCTGTCGTGACCCTAAACCAGATAGTAGGACCCGTATTTCTAAAGCTGGCCCTCGAAAGGGTCGGGGAGGCCAACAAGAGGAGAAATCAGATCCCACACACCGGAGAAAGACTCACCGTAAGATCAGGGGCGGAGAAGGATTAAGAAATCTGGCCCATCGGGTACGGCGGGTGACGGAGTAGCGGCCCTACCCCCAAGGCGCTGCAGACGGTATTCGGTCGGCGGCTGATGGAGCGTCTTCAATTCAAAAAAGGGGGGTTTTCCCCCGGGGACCTGTTATTACAGCCCCCGGGGATTTTCGTGTGCTTCGGTTGACGTGGTTAACCTTAACCGACCCCGAAGAAGGGGAGGAACGGATTTGCGAATATCAAAACAAGGGCCACGATAAGGGCATAGATAGCCAGAGACTCGATCATGGCGAGTCCGATCATCATTGTGGTCAAGATCCTACCGAACGTATCCGGATTTCGCGAGACGCCGTCCACGGCTCCCTTTATGGCGTTACCCATGCCGATTCCGGTCCCGAAGGAGCCGACTCCCATCGAAAACGCCGCGGCCAGCGCCACGGCCACAAAGAAGGGAACGTACTCGGCGGCAAGGAGCTTCGATTCGACGGCTTCCTCGACGGCGGGGTCCTCTGCAAACGCGAGGACGGCGGTGAAAATCATCAACACAAAGAACAGGGTAACAATCAACTTTTTCGACATAAGATATCTCCTCTTTTCCTAAATTTTTTATCAAACAAGTTTAACCTTAATGAGCCTCCTCCATCGCTCCGCTTATGTAGAGCATCGTCAACAGGACAAACACAAAGGTCTGGAGGGCGCTCGTTAGTATCATAAGAAACATAATCGGAAGGGGCATAAGGTACGGAACCAGAAAAAGCAGTATCAGCAAGACGAGGTCCTCTCCCTGGATGTTTCCAAAAAGCCTAACCGACAGGGAGAGGGGTCTGGAGAGATGGCTGATTATCTCGATGGGGAGCATCAGGGGAATCAGCCACCATACCGGGCCGAGAAACTGCTTTATATATTTGAAGCCGTGCATCTTCACCCCGACGTAGTGGGTGGTGATAAAAACCACAACCGCCATGGCCGCGTTGGTGTTCAGGTTGGCTGTTGGAGAGCTGAATCCGGGGATAACGCCCACAAGGTTCGCCGTGAATATGAACAGGGCCTCGGCCACCAGAAGGGGCATGAAGGCCATTCCCTTCTCGCCCATCGTGTCTTTAATGAGGTTTCCGAGCCCCAGGATTATAAGCTCGATGACGTTCTGCACGGGATTCGGCA
>Ga0180432_10003923_pt1 | contig 20841 bp, 19 predicted proteins | sample SS_ome_10_FD_132414 | JGI IMG/M metagenome (GOLD analysis project Ga0180432, IMG submission 132414) | Hypersaline lake sediment archaeal communities from the Salton Sea, California, USA - SS_1_MS_2 metaG | ecosystem: Environmental > Aquatic > Non-marine Saline and Alkaline > Hypersaline >...
AGACTGTTAATTTGTACATAGTTTAATTTTACAACCAGAGAGCAAATCGTGCAACAATAATTTTAAATAATTTTATGAGAGACAAATTCAGGTTTTCGAGGAATTGGTAAAAGCATTTGAAGTAAGTGACAAGGGTTTTTGCGGAAGTAGTATTACGAAGGTATAATAAAGCTATTTTACCGAGCCGATATTTGTAATGCTCGAGGCGATTTATAGAATACAAATAGTTGTCAAAATATAGAACAAAGCAGTTGGAGCAATAACTTAAAATAATTTCCTGTAAAAGTGGCAGTACGGTTTCCCCTTGTTTTTCTCATAGTAAAGCTGGTGATATTCTTCAGCGTCCCAGAATTTACCAGCTTTGACAAGCTCGGTAACCACGTTATAACCTTTTTTCTCCAATAACTTGATAAGCTTTTCTGCTGTTTCTTTTTGCAAATCATCGGTATAGAAAATTGCTGAGCGGTACTGTTGGCCAATATCCGGTCCCTGGCGGTTAAGTTGTGTTGAATCATGTATTTCAAAGAACAATTTAGCTAATTCTTCGAAGCTGATTACAGAAGAGTCATAAACAACTTTTAAGGTTTCGGCATGACCGGTAGTTCCGCTGCATACTTGTTTATAGGTTGGGTTTGGTTTTTGCCCGCCCATATAACCAACTCTGGTTGATTTTACCCCTTTTGCATTTTGGAAGAAATATTCTACTCCCCAAAAGCAACCGCCGGCAAAATATGCATTTTTTAGTTGTTGAGTTTTTCCGGAGGGGATGAAATTTAATGAGAGAGAATTCACACAATAACGAGTGTTTTTTGGTGTGAGTTTCTCTCCAACAAAGACATGTCCCAGGTGGCCTCCACAATTGTTACATATAATTTCTGTTCTTATGCCGTCTTTGTCGGGTTGGCGTTTTACGGAGCCTGGTATGTAATCATCGAAGCTTGGCCAACCACAGTTTGAATCAAATTTATCTTCGGAAGTGAAAAGTGTTGCATTGCACCTCTTACAGATATATTCACCTTTTTCCGTGTGTTTGTAATATTTTCCAGAGAAAGGTTTTTCGGTTTCTTTATAAATAATGATGGTTTCTTCTTCCGGCGTCAATTTATTAAAGTTTTTACTATTATTACCAGCTTTCATTTCCAGGCCGTTCGTAACAGGTTTCTCAATCTTTTGCGAACGGAGCAAAAAACATTCTTGTTGATTGAGGTAACATATCGCCCCATTCAATATTGTGGCATAGCCAACCCAGAGCAGATATGGTACAAGCAACAAGCTCGCAGAAGAGGAAATAGTTTTAAAGAGAAGCAAAGTCACAAGTATTGCTATGAATAAAAGAACGATATCAATTAAAGCCAGGAAGATTAAATGAAAGCCAAAGAATAAGGGCGTCCATAGAGCATTCAGGGCAAGCTGTACTAAAAATAAACCAATAGCCAGTTTAACTTTAGGGTGAGCCAGTCCTTTGTTCCAGACAAGGAAGAGAGATATCGCCATCAGTAAATAAAGTATTGTCCAGACCGGCCCAAAGAGCCAATCGGGGGGAGTGATAAAAGGTTTTTGAAGCTGGTTATACCAATTGGCAATGGAATCATAAGTTACAAAAATGGTTCCTAATCCGCTTGCCCCAAAACAAAGAAACAGAGCAACTATAAGTTTAACAATTTTTATTGGTTCTTTCATAACTTATCTACCTTTTTTATATACTTGTCAGGGTCGAATTTTTTCTTTAATCCTGCAGCATTCATATAGCGGATTTTGCCGAAAACCTTTCGCTCTGCCCATGCCCTGTCGTGTTTTCCGAAGCACCATGCAATTCCGGCAAATCCATTCGGGTCCCGGCCGTCAAGTTCGTATTTATTATTGAGATGAAGAGCAATCCTGAAACCTTCCTTTGGATTTTTGCTCCATTCGAGAATCTTTTTTCCCCAGTACATTCTCATATAACCATGCATTTTCCCTGTTATTAGCATTTGCTTTTGAGCTGCATTCCAGTAGAGGTCGTGGGTTTTAGCCTGCTCAAATTCTTTCAGCGAGTAAATATAATCTCTTTTGTCTCTGTAATGAAGATTGAGTGTTTTTTTTGCCCAGGGCGGTAAGCAATCAAACCTATCATACTTACCATTATAAAATACGAAGTTATGACTGAGTTCTCTTCTGACGATAAGCTCTTCAAGATAAGCTTCTTTGCCGGGGCTGTCCGATTCCAAAACTTTTAATGCTATATATAAAGGCGAAATCTGACCGAAGTGCAGGTAAGGGCTCATATTGGAAGTAGCGTCGAGGCAAGGATTGTTTCGCAAATCGGCATAATGAACCAGCTTATTTTTTATAAAATCTTTTAGTTTTCTTTTGGCCTGGGTAGTTCCTCCCTTGGAATTTTTTACAGGGCCAACACTTCTGTCGATATTGAGTTTAGATAGTGCAAGTTCGAGATTGTTTATATTGAAGTTATTGAATTTCATGTCAAGACTGCTGTATAGCGGTTTACTATGCTTTATTTTAACCAGGTATTCAGGCAGCCTTTTATTTATTCTCGGTCTTAAGGTACCGGCCGAAAAATTCTCCTTATCCGAAGCCTCCGTTACGGGGACAATCAGATTGGTTTCAACTTCTTCCAATAAACATTTAATATTTTTTGCAGCATACTGACGCCATTTTCGCTGGATACGAGTATGGCCTGCGTCAACAACAACACAGCAGGCATTTTTAGCTAATGCTATGACAGCCAACTCGGGGGATTCATTTCTTACGACAAGTTTTATTCCACTTTTTTCCAGAGCCTCTTTTGTGTCCTTGAGGCCTTCAAGCATAAAATGGTAATGCCTGAGATTTGCTTCGGGATAGTTATCCGCAATCCCAAAAAGAACCACGACAGGCACCTTGAGCTTATTGGCACGGGTGATTGAATATTCCAGGGCATGGTTATATTGAGCCCGTTGAGCAGCCTGCATCCAGTAAAGAACGTAGCTGCCTTTATAAGCCATTTTGCTATTTAGCGGCTTTATACGTCCGTCATGGAACATTTTTTGGAAAGAACTCCCCATTTTTTATATATGTTTTTTTGTTTTCCACATCGGTAACTAATTTCATTTGGCGAATTAATATCATAAACCTTAGCATCATAAAAAGCAATTAAAGCCATTTCATTTTTTCTTTTGTATAAAGAAAGAGATAATTGCTTTTAGTAAATAACTAGGCCTTTACGGACGTAATGTTACGCGGGCATAATAAAATATTATATATAAAAGCAGTTGAAAAAAAAACAACTTGCCGATATCACTGTAAGAGATTATTTTTGTCAGGAAGTATTGTTAATTAAGAGATTTTGGAGAATTGAATGAGGAGCAGAATTAGTATTTTGTTGATGGTGTTGATTGGTATGGTTCCCGGCGGCTGCAGGAGTGGGCCTGAGGGGGCGATTGAGCCGTTTTCGTATGATAAGCCGCTTCTTCCGGGCCAAAATGCCCTGCGGAAAATAACAAATCCCGCGTTGGTGCCTGATTTTACATTGGCTTGTCTTGATTTGGGAGGTCTTAGAGAGGCGACGGAGCGCAGTCTGAATTATCTAAAGAAGCCGTCGAGCAGGTCTTTCTATCCGGTCAGTGGTATAACGCATTACCAGGCGGTCAGCAGTCTCGAGGCGTTTACGGAGCTTTTGGATTCGGGACTTAGCGGGGTAGAATTGAATGCTGCGATTCGCGAGAAGTTTGACGTTTATATGTCTGTTGGGTGTGATAACAGGGGTACGGTTCTTTTCACGGGCTATTATACGCCGATTTTCGATGGCTCTTCGGGGCGTACGGAGCGTTTTCGGTATCCTTTGAACAAGCCGCCGAAAGATTTGGTAAAAGGGGCCAACGGAGAGATACGCGGCAGGCGCGGCTCTGACGGGCAGATAGCGCCTTATCCATCGCGTGCGGTTATCGAGGATTCGCGTATGATGGCCGGCAACGAATTGGTATGGCTTGGTGATGCTTTCGAGGCATATATTGCTCATGTTCAGGGCTCAGCAAAGGTAAGAATGCCGGATGGCGAACTGATGACAGTAGGATACGCCGCCAGCAACGGGCATGAGTACAGCAGTATTTCAAAAGAGCTTGTTAGAGACGGCCGGTTAAATGAAAATCAGTTGAGTCTTTCGGCGATGATAGATTTTTTCCGGTCGCACAAAGAGCTCGTAAATATGTATGTTCAGCGGAATCCGCGTTATATTTTCTTTAAGAAAGAAGACGGAGAGCCGCGGGGCAGTCTCAATGAGCCGGTAACGGTGATGAGGACGATAGCTACCGACAAGGCGATTTTCCCAAGGGGTTGTTTGACATTTGTTTCCACTGCGCTGCCGCGGGCGTCGGGAGGTTCTGTTGTTAAGGAGATTTACAGTGGTTTTGCATTGGACCAGGATACGGGTGGGGCGATACGTGCCCCCGGTCGATGCGACGTTTATATGGGAGTAGGTGAACAGGCCGGCAGGCTGGCAGGGCAAACTTACCAGGAGGGCAGACTGTACTATTTGTTTTTGAAACCCAAAACCGAGATAAGTGTATATTAGTTTAGGTTGGGCGGTTTTGCTATTTCAGGCATATATTGCCGTTGAGCGGTAGTGCAGTGCAACGGTTAGGTATATCGATATTAATGTTTAAGTTTTGGAGCTGAGCAATGAAATCCTATGTTGAAATCGGGCTGGAATCGGCGGTGTTATTAATCAATCACGGGCCGGTGGTTCTGGTCTTGACCAAAGACGAGAAAGGCGGTTACGATATTGCGCCAGTTGCCTGGAACTGTCCACTCGGGAAGAATCCGCCAAGACTTTTGATAGTGGTTGGTAAGGGACACAGGACGTGTGAGAATATTACGGCTGCCGGAGAATTTATTATTTGTGTGCCACATGTTTCACAGGCGAAAATGGTGCGAGAGACCGGGTCAGTATCCGGCAGCGAAGTGGACAAATTCAGCAGTATGAATATCGAAGTGTTTGCCGGCAGTAGTGTTGATGCGATGATTCCGGAGGGATGCGTAGGTTATCTTGAATGCAAGGTTGAGGATGTTATTGACGGGGGTCACGTTAATATTATTGCAGCGGAGGTGTTGCGGGCTGTTGTGGATAAGGAGGGATTCGATGGACGATTGCTTGTGGAAAGGCAAGCAGGCAAAACAATTCATCATCTTGGCAATAAGATTTTTGCCGTGCCCTCGGATGAGGTTCTTGATGCGTGATGCCGGGTTAATCGCCGGGGTGGTAAATGGTTTGACTTTTATTGTTGATTTACCATAATGGCCGACTATGCATGTTATCAATACGGTTATTCCGGTTTTTCTGATAATTGCTCTTGGTGCGTACCTGCGAAAGAGGGAGTTTTTCACTGCGGAGTTCGTCAGCGGTTTGAATCGGCTGGTTTACTGGATAGGTCTGCCCTGCCTGTTGTTTTATAAGATAGCTTCTGCACCATATGATTTTCAGAGGGCGGGTGAGATATATGTGGCTGTTCTGGCCGGGACGTTTGCGTGTATTGCAGCCGGTTATGTGCTTTCGTTTTTTCTCCGGCTTTCAAGTATTGAAACAGGCACATTAGTTCAGGGTGTTTTTCGCGGCAATCTGCTTTATATAGGCATACCCGTCATTGTTTACAGTTTCACAAACAGCAGCAGCTTCGATGCAGCCAAGATGGAGACGACAGCGATTTTAGTGCTGGCGTTGATGGTTCCGGTCTATAATATAACGGCGGTGATTGTGCTTTTAGTCGGCAGGCATAAAATCGACCGATATGCACCGTTTAAGATCATCCGTGAGATAGTAACGAATCCGATTTTGATTTCGTCGTTGCTTGGTCTTTTGTACTCTATATTTTTTTCGGAATTGCCATTGGCGGTGTCTCGAAGTTGTAAGGCGATAGGACAGATAGCGCTTCCGCTTGCATTATTTGGTGTTGGTTCGTCTCTTGTTCGTGAGAAGGTTGCAGGTCGATGGACTCCGGCGGTGGCGGCATCTTTGGTTAAGATTCTGCTGGGGCCGGTGGTAGGCTGGCTGGTTGCAGGAATGATTGGCCTTGGGTCAGGCGAGATGAGGATAGCGCTTTTGTTTTTAGCATGTCCTACTGCTACGGTTTCCTATATATTTGCGGTGCAGCTTGGCGGGGAAAAGCAGCTTGCGGCGGCACTGGTTGTCGTCAGTACGGTTCTGTCGGTATTATCGCTTAGTTTTGTTGTTGGTTTTTTCTAAGCGGGCTTATCCTCTTGAGAATCTTTTTGCGAGGCAGACCACGAACAGAGCCATCAGGAATCCACCTGTTATTGCCTCTGCCATTGCCAATTGTCGGCAGAAGCCATCAGCGGAGGGATATAAGTCGCCGTAGCCAAGGGTGGTAAATGTAGTAACGCTGAAATACAGGCTTTGTGGGAAGGAAGGTACTGTTTGGCCGCCTCGATAGATAAGGGCTTTGGGTTGTGAATAGAAGAAGGCACAGGTAATAATGACTAATGCGCTTGCAAACAGCACCCTGATGGGTCTTTCGCCATAGCCGAAGAGTAGCTTGCCGAGGAGAAGTTCGGGCAGTAATCGGAGCGCGGCGATTATTCGTGTGATTTTTCTTATTGTCGAGAGGTTGTCGTAGTTGGTACCTCTGAATTTTTTCCAGAGTCGTGCACATCTTTCATTATAAAAACACTCACCGGCGAGTTGGTAATATCCGGCCTCCTGAGCGGACTGCTTGACGAATCGCCAGAAGCTTTCATCTTCGCCGAAACGCCGGCGTGTGAAAAGGACGTTGTCATAGACCGGCACTGCCCTGCTCGATGAATAAACCCCACCGAAGTCGGTTTGGCCCAGGAATTTAGCTTCTGAGAAGTTAGCACCTTTGGCGAAATGCGTGTTGGCAAATCTGGCTGAGGAATGAAAGACGGTGTTTCCGAACAGGCAGTATCCGTCGAATGAAGTAGTTCTGAATTTTGCATCTTTTTCGAAGCAGGCATTTTTGAGAGTTGCGAAGCCGGCGAATGAGCAGCCGTCAAAACCTGCAGTTTCGCAGAAGCTTGCGTTGCGAAACCGGACCTGGCCTTTGAAGGTAGAGCTGTTGAAAATGACGTCAGATTCAAATTTAACCGTGACACTGTCCGGCTCTGACCAGGGGCCGGCAAAAACTACGTTTTCCTCGAAAGTGCATTTGTCAAAAACGAGCGGTTGAGAAAAGATAAAAGTTTTGTGGTCATTGTTGTCGTGGAAGGTAAGCTTTTCAATATTGAATTTTTCAGCGGGGTCAAAAAGGCGGTTAATGTCAAGTACACCGGTTATGGTGCACTGGTTGAGCAGGATTTGTTCCTGGTCCGCAAGGGCTGTAAGAAGCTGGCTTGCAGATACACTTTGTTTTTCCCTTTGGAAGGACATTTTTATTTCAGGTTTCAAAAATGGCGATTATTCAAGGTCTTGTTTTTGGAGAAGTTCGATAATTTCGGCCTTTGTTGGCAGCGCTTCAATGGCGCCGAACTTTGTGCAGACAAGGGCACCGGCGGCAGAGGCGAATTTTACTGCTTCTCTTATATTATCTTTTACGGCGCAATATGCGGCCAGGGCTCCTGCGAAGGCGTTGCCTCTTGCGGTTTGGTCAACGAGCTCAACCTCAAAGGCGCCGATGTGGTCGGCACTTTTTCTGTCAACAATCATACAACCACGTTTTCCCATAGTTATGACGGCGGCCTCTGCGCCCCGTGCGATGAGGTCTGAGCCGATAAGCTTGGCGTTGTGGATGTTGGCGGCGGATTTTTCTGTGATATCGGCGGCCTCGCAAAGGTTTGGTATGAGAATATCGGCTGAGAAGTATTCGATTGGCAAATCGCTGCTCTCGCTGACGGTCTGCGAAGACTCTATCGGTCTGGCGGGGTTTAGAATGACCTTTGTGCCGTACACCTTTGCGCAACGAATGGCGGTTGCGATGGTTTCCTGTGGTAATTGGCCGTGAATTAAACAGATATTGGCTTCGGAGATAACCTGCTCGGCGTTGTTGATGTCCTTTGGGCTTAATGCGACATTGGCGCCGTTGTATATACAGGCGGCGTTTTCGCCGGAGGCGTCGACCATTGTGACAATGGTGCCGGTATTTTTTGCATCAGCGGTATAAGTGAAGTCGGTTTCGACATTGAACTCGGCGAGGTTTGCCTTGACTAATTGGCCGAAAGGATCTCCGCCGACCTTGCTGATGAGATGGACGCGACAGCCGCAAAGGGCGGCTTCGGCGGCCTGAATAGGACCTGGGCCGGTAATGGTGTATGAGAAAGCGGAACCTGTAACACTTTGGCCGGGCGATGGTATTTGGCTGCATTTAATGGCCATATCAACGTATGTGCCACCGACTACAACTACCTTAGGAATCTCTGCTGCCATATTTGTCCCCAAAATCCTTTTTGGTATTTTAGAAGTATAATGCGGTTTATTGTCAAATGCAAAACTTTTTTTATTTCCTCAGAACGAATGATTATTTCGTGGTTTCAGGCTCGATTTGGACAAATGGCGAGAGTGTGGATTAGTGTTTTGTTTTTTTGAGTGAGAAGTCTGGATTTTCTGGCGGATGAGCCAGTGCTCTATTACTGAAAGGATGTATTCGCATTGTTTTTTTGTAAGTGGGCGGCCCTGAGGGATTTGATGCCATTTTTCCAGGCACTTTCTGCAGCAGGTAGCTGTGGCGTGTTGAGCGATAAATACGGGGTGGTTTTTTGTCGGTGTTTGTCTGCCATCATTGGCCGGGGCGGCAGGGGCTAACCGGGCGGTAATAAAGTCGCGGGCGTGGTTAAGTATTGTGGGGAGGGACATTTGCGTGAGGTACTCGGTTTCTTTTTTTCCGAGTTTGAAGCGGCTCCGGAATTTTGACCGGTCTAGGGCGGCAAAAAGCTCATTAATATCACGCATAGCGTTATTATACGATTGGAGGTTCAATGCTCAAGGGCTACAGGGGCGGATTTGGCTGAAAATATTTTGCAGAAAGGTGAATATTGTAAAAAATATTGTAAAAAATTTGGAAAAAGACTTGACTTTGTTATATATTATGTTAAAATACCCTTTTTGTTAGATAGATATTAAACAAAAATAAAGGATTAAATGTAATATAGAGCTTGCCGGGTTTTGAATTCGCAGTCTTTCACTGACATAATTGAGGTTCAGTGAGTTATAGGCGGTGGTTAGTATTTTGCTTTCAGGCAGCGAAAGACATTTTTTATAAGTGTGTGGTAACAGGCAGAATACCAAGTTAAAGACGTAATTGAGAACAGCCTTAAATGGGGCGGCCAATTGAAAAAAGTTTGAGTGGAGATAAATTAGACAGGCAAGGGGGATTATTTAATGGAGAGGATTTATAAGAACATTTCCCAGGATGCTCCAGAGGTGAAAAATGACTATCGCAAGGAGATAGATTTGCTGCGCAGCAGAGCGAATTTGCTTAGCGGAAAAGACAAACTGCTGATGAAAATGTACCTTGAAAACAGCAATACATTTTATCAGATGGCCAAGCTCATCGGCGTCAACGAGGTAACCATTGCCAGAAGGATTCATAAGATTATAGAGAGGCTTATCGACAGTGAATATATAATCTGCCTGCGGAACCGCGACAAGTTTACGGAAAAAGAGATGAACATTGCAAAAGCGTACTTTATGGGTGGGCTGTCGATAAGGAAGATAGCATCAAAACACCGCATAAGCATTTATCGTATTCGAGCAATTTTGAAAAGGGTCCAGGCACTTGTTGAGTTAGTCGACTCAAATAAGAAAACAAGTCAGAAGAAACAAACAGCTTAGTTTTTGAATAGAACTGCTTATGCCGACATACAACGTATCGAAGATTTTTGGGGGTCGATGTGCCATTACCGACAAGGCATCATCGGTAATGAGGATGTTCGGGCTGACGGTGGAACGTCTGAGCGAATCTGCAACTGTTCATAAATGCCGACTCGAGATTAATGATGGTGATATCGTATATATAACGGGGCCCAGCGGTTCAGGGAAAAGTGTTCTGCTGCGAGAGCTGGAGAAAGCTGTGCCGGTTTCGGAAAAAATCAATCTTGACGAGATTGAGCTACCGGCGGAGAAGAGCCTGGTTGATTTTATTGAGGGGGATTTTTTATCGGCACTGAAACTGCTGAGCACGGCGGGGTTGAATGATGTTTTTTGCGTTCTGAATCAGCCTGCGAAGCTCAGTGACGGTCAGAAGTACCGGTTTCGCCTGGCGGCGGCTTTGGCGTCGGGCAGAAGGTTTATTCTCGCAGATGAATTCTGTACAAGTCTCGACCGTATTACCGCGGCGGTGATTGCATACAACATACAGCGGTATGCAAAGCGCAATAAAGTGACATTTATATTAGCTTCGAGTCAGGAAGATATTTTGTTGGATTTGTCGCCTGATGTGCTTGTTGTTAAAGAGCTATCCGGTCCGGCGGAGGTGATATATAAATCGAGAGATGATGTTTTGGTTTGAAAAGTGAAGATGCGAAGATGCAGTGTTATTGAAAAAGCGGAAGTGGTATGCGGGGATATAAGCGACTATAAACGTTTGGCCTGCTATCACTATCTTGAGGACAGGCCTGGGCCGTTTGTTGCTGTTTTTGCGATGCGGCGGGGGGTTGAGACCATTGGGGTCATCGTCTATACGATGCCCAGTATCGGATTGGAACTTCGCAATGCTGCTACGGGGGATATATTTGCCGGTTTCGATGTAAAAACACAAATGGCGCTTATCAATAAGAATGTACGGTGTATCGGCAGGGTCATTATTGAGCCGAGATTTCGCGGTCTGGGGCTTGCCAGCCGGCTGGTACGTGAGACGATGCCAAAAATGGATGTGCCCATAGTTGAGGCGATGGCGGTAATGGGGGTTGTAAATCCATTCTTTGAAAAGGCGGGGATGAGGGCCTATACGGCGGCAATAGCGAGGCGATGTGTTCAGATGACAGAGGCCTTTAGTTTTGTCGGTATCGAGACAAATGAACCGGCCGATACAAGAAAAGTCCAGCAGAAAATCGAGGACCTCAAAAAGCCGAAGTCTGATTTTATCGAGTTTGAAATCAGAAAGTTTCTGCAAAGCTACGGCAGAAGAGGGAAGATGGCGGCCAGTCTTGAGAGGACAAGGTTCGTGTTAAGTAAGCTGGCGCTGCGGCCGGTTTACTACATCTGGTTCAACAAGGAAATGATTGATGGGATTGATTATGGCAAATTCGATTCAGGTAATAGCATTGGATAAATTAGTTGGACATCCGGGCAATCCAAACAGGATGAGCAATGACAAATTCGGCAAGCTGGTTCGCAATATTGAGCGGACGGGCCGATATGAGCCGTTAGTAGTTCGGCCACATCCGGAGAAGAGAGGTTTCTTTGAGATAATCAACGGTCATCATCGCTGCAGGGCATTGGCTAAGCTTGGGCGAGAGACGGCTGATTGTGTGGTCTGGGAGGTTGACGATGCCCAGGTTGATATTCTGCTGGCTACGCTCAACCGTTTGGAGGGCAGCGACCGGCTGGATAAGAAATTGGCGCTACTTGGGCATCTTAGTAGAAAAATGAGCGCTGTAGAAATGAGTAAACTGCTGCCATATACTAAAGGGCAGATTGAGAAGCTGGGCAGGTTTAAGATACCGAGTGCGGCGGTAAAGACAAGTGTGGAGGAATTTGCGGTTCCGGTTGTTTTCTTTGTGAACAAATTTCAGGGGCGAATTATCGAAGAGGCGATGTTTTTGGCAGGTGAAGAGATGAGCGCAAAAACAAAGGCGGCTAAACGCACAGCGGCCATTGTCAGTATCGCCCAATACTTTATCAACCATTCAAAAGCAGAAAGCCAAGGGCAGGATTGCGTAAGGGATTAAGAGGCTCTAAATAGTATTAACCAGGGCGGGTAAATCTTATGGAACAACTTTTATGAGCGATTGACGATTTACAAATCGGGGGGTTTTATTAATGGCCAAGAGAAAACATTTGAGGAAAAGACAATTAGCAGTGATAAATGATTTGTTTGGCGGTGAACTTGATGAGCAAGCTGTACTGGAGAAGCACAAGGTCAGCCGACATATCTATAACAAATGGCTGAGTGATGGACGGTTTAGTGCCGAGTTTTCCAGGCGAATTGCCTGTGCCCGTCTTCAAAGCGAGGCCTTAATTGCGAAGTACTCTTTGCTTGCCGCTGCCAAGCTTGTCGAGCTTACCGAGTCTGAAAAGGCAGAAACTGCCCGCAAAGCCTGCCTGGATATTATCTCGCTACCGAAGGAGGCAGCCAAAGGCGCCGAGCAGGGCAGCGGGCAGCGGGGCGATGATGAACACTGCCAGCAACTTTCGCAGCAGACAGCAAGCAGATTGTTAGCAGCATTAGCGGATGAGAAATAATTATTGAGAATACAGCAGGGAGGATGTAGAATCGGGAAAATGCCTGAATCTTTAATGTGATTGGATGTTGAAGGAAAGGAGATTTTACGATGGCTGTAACGGTACAGTGGCTTGGGCATGCAAGTTTTAGGATTAGCGATGGTGATGTTGTTGTTTATATCGACCCGTGGAAATTAGAGGAAGCAAAACGCGATGCTGACGTAGTTCTTGTCAGTCACAGCCACTATGACCATTATTCGAGTGAAGATGTTGCAGCAGTAAGCACTGAGGATACCGAGTTGATAGCGTCCCGCGATGTTATTGAGAGTGCGGGGATGGGTCGGGCAATTGGGCCTGGTGAGGCCATTGAATCGGCCGGAGTGCGAATTTCGGCTGTAGCGGCATATAATCCCACCAAGCAGTTTCATCCGAGAGGGAATAACTGGAACGGGTATATAGTCGAACTTGGCGGCAAGAGGATTTATTATGCGGGCGATACCGACCTAACCGATGAGATGCGCGGCCTTGAGGAGATAGACGTTGGGCTTTTTCCCGTTGGCGGAACATACACGATGAATGCCGAGGAGGCGGCTGAGGCGGCTGGTTTTATAAAGCCGGAATTGGCGGTTCCGTATCACTGGGGTGATATTGTAGGCGGCCGGGGTGATGCCGATAGTTTTGCGGCACAGGCTGGAGATAAAGTCAGAGTTATTGAGCCTGGTGAAGTTATCGAGCTTTGAGAATTTTAATAAGCAGAGGTATATGAAAGAGATAGAAGTGAAAAATAATATGCGGGCTGGGTTTAAAAAGGGAGACGGAAGCCTCTCATTTAATTTATCATTATTTATAGGGGCTCATCTCCCTTGCCTAACGGCAATGAAATTAATTTTTTTTGTCACCCTCGCGAAGCCAAGATTGCTTTGCTCAGGTCCTTCTATTTAAAGTATAGCTCAATTTTTGAAAGGAGCAAAAAAAGGGAAGGAAATTTTAGGGTTTTTATAAAAAATAATTTGTCACGGTGTATTTACCGAAGGATTGGATATATATTTTAGGGGATTAGAGCGGATAAGCATTGAAAAGGGCGGATGGGGTGACACAGAAAGGGACAGTTATGAGAATTGCAATCGCATCGGACCATGCGGGTTTTAGATATAAGGAGCAAATAAAGACATTTTTGATTGAACGTGGGTATGAAGTCAGGGATTTCGGCACAGATAGTGCTGAGCCGGCAGATTATCCTGAAATTATCCGGCCGGCAGCGGAGGCGGTGGCAAATGGAGAATTCGAACGTGGTATTGTATTAGGGGGCACTGGAAACGGCGAAGCAATGGTTGCGAACAAGACGGTGGGTATTAGATGTGCTTTGTGCTGGGATTTGCGTTCGGCGAGGCTTAGCCGGGAGCATAACGATGCCAATATGCTTAGTCTCGGTGAGCGGATGATATCAATTCAGGAGGCCCTGGAGATAGTAGAACTCTGGCTGAACACACCATTCGAAGGGGGGCGACATAAACGGCGTGTCGAGAACATCGAAAAACGCTAAAAGAACGGGAAATTTCAATTTTGAGCAGTATAAATTAGACAGTAGTATCAAGACAACCTACATTTCAATCAGGGGGTGGTATCAATTATGGCAGAGATGAGTATTTTGCAGAGTCGTAAGGTGGATGAGGATGGTATCAGGGAAGCCGGGCAGGCTTACTCGGTGCTTCGGCGGAGCCGGCCGATGACGAGGAGCGACCTTAAAAATTATGTCAAGGTTTTTTTGGGGCTTGATATTCCCGATAAGGCAATTTGCCCGGAGCATTGCAGTCCACTGGATTATCTTTGGCACAGTTTCAGTTGTGATTTTTCGGCTGAGAAAAAATCAAATGCTGATGCGGTGATATGGGCCAATCGAGCCGGCGGCAAAACCGAATTGGCTGCGGTGGCAACACTTCTGGACTGTGTGTTTAAGCGGGGATGCAAGGTGCGAATCCTGGGTGGTTCCGGCGAGCAGTCGGGCAGGATGTATGAGTATCTGCTTGGTTTTTTGAAAGACGGTTTCGAGGATTTTGCGGCAGGGGCAATTCGGAAGGGAAAATGCCATTTTATCAATGGGTCAGAGGTGGAGGTTTTGACACAGTCGGCAACGAGTGTTCGCGGCCAGCACATCCAGAAGCTTCGCTGCGATGAGGTTGAGTTGTTTGATGAGGACGTTTTTTGTGCGGCCAAGTTCACGACGCAAAGCACAGATGAGGTTCTTGCGGCGATGGAGTTAATCAGCACAATGCATCGGCCTTACGGTCTGATGCATAAGGCAGTTTCATCGGCAGTTCAGTACGGGACGCCGGTTTTTAAGTGGTGTCTGTGGGAGGTGATTGAGAATTGCAAAGAGAGAAACTGTTCGCAGTGTCCTTTATGGGCCGATTGCAGGGGACGAGCGAAAAATGGCTGTGGTTATTTGAAAATTGATGACTGTATAACACAAATGCGGCGTGCGAGCAGGGCCGGATGGGAGTCGGAGATGCTCTGCAGGAGGCCGAGCTTAGAGAACGTTGTTTTTGATGATTTTGACCCGGAAGTGCACGTTGCGCCAATTGATTATGACCCGAAACTTCCTTTGTATCGGGCACTTGACTTTGGGTTTGTCAATCCGTTTGTTTGTTTGTGGATTCAGGTTGATGAAGGGGGCGTTGTGCGCGTGCTCGATGAGTACGTCCGCAACCGGGCGACGATAGATGTGCACGGAGCTGAGATAAAGAATCGAACACCTATTCCTGAGGAGCGTGTTGCCGGTACGTTTTGCGACCCTTCCGGAGCGGGGGTTAATGATGTTACCGGCACAAGCAGTGTTCGGGAGTTACGCGCGATGGGGATAACAATAAGGTTTAGGCGGAGCGGGATTCTGGAGGGTATTGAACTTATCCGCCGAGCCGTTAAGAGCGGAGACGGCCGGAGCAGGCTGATAATCTCTTCGAGGTGTAGCAGGTTGATAGAGGCGATGCGTTGCTATCATTATCCGGACAATTCGGGTGGTGCGGGTGGCGGGGAACTGCCATTAAAGGACGGTTTGTACGACCATTCGATAGATGCTCTGCGGTACTTTTTTGTCAACTACCATCGCAGCGGTAAAGCTACAACCAGGCGATATTAGGGCAAGAAGTGCCATATTTTAGGAAAATATTAAAAAAAATTCTATTTTTCAGAAGAAATATTAAACTTTTGGCCGAATTATATGGTATAATATTCTATAAATGAGAAGGAGGTGGTAGGTATGGATATTGGCGCCAAACTAAGAACAGCAAGAAATGCTAGTGGCTACAAGCTGAGAAAGGCCGCACAGGAAAGCGGAATAGGCGAATCTTCCATCAGTGAATTTGAAAACTCTAAGCGCGAACCAAAGTTTTCTCAGCTCAGCAGGTTGGCAGAGATCTATCGAAAACCAATAGAGTACTTTTTATCAGAAGAACCAATTATTGAAGATGTAATGCTTTGGCGAGATGAGCCAAACACAGAGGAGGAAACAAAAAAGACAGAAGCAGAGTTTAGGCAACTTTGTGAGCAATACCAAAAACTTGAGGTGCTTACAGGTGGAGCAAAAAGGCTTAAATTACCTGAGCCGGATGTGGTTGAAGCAAGAGAGTTTGATTTTAACAAGGCAGAGTTGTTTGCAAAACAAGTTCAAGATAAGTTTCGTCTAGGTGATATACCTATAGCATCACTTAAGCAGATACTTGAAGAAGTATATTATATAAAAATATTTTACTTGGACTTTGTCGGAAGCGCTATCTCGATCGTGTCGGATAAATTCGGGCCTGCAATTCTTCTAAATGAAAGAAATAAACAATGGAGACGTAGCTATGACCTTGCTCACGAGTTATTTCACATTTTAACATGGGACCTTTTCAGGCCAGAGGCAAAAAAGGTCCGTGAGGATGAAGAAAAATTCGCAAACGCTTTTGCAAGCCGCCTTTTAATGCCTGAAGAATCTATCAAAGATAAGATCAAGGCAAGTATAAGTGAGAATGACCAAATAAGTTTCGATCAACTTGATGATATTGCAAGAAAGTATGATGTATCTCTGGAGGCCCTAATCTACCGAATAGCTAGTGTTTATAGATTCAAAAGGGAAGATACTGAAAAATATACTGATGCCGCCAAAAAGTACTTAGAGAGTTGCAAACCGCGATTATCGGACAAACCAAATAAACTACCCGAGAGATATTGTGACTTAGCACAGAGAGCACTAAGAGAAGGTAAGTTATCTTTGATGCAATTCAGGAAGTATATGGGGATAAGTTACAAAGAAGCCCAAGAATACCTAATGGAAGATGAGGATTTCAAGGATGATAAGATTTCCATTTCTGTTGCTTGATGCTGGGCCAATCATAAAACTTTTCAGTTTAGGTATTTGGGATGAATTTATTAAGAATTGCGATGTAACTATATCACGGATAATAGCAGAAGAGCAAGCTCTCTACACGGTGGATGGTGAAAAATCTATTGATTTGAAACCTTATGAAGAGAAAGACCTTATAAAAATTCTGGATACAGACGTATCTATAGTAAAAAAATTTATAAACAAGTTTGACCCATTGTATAGACCCGATATTCATGATGGAGAAAAGGAAACTTTAGCATTTCTATATGAATCTTCCGAGAATTGGCTTGTATGCTCGGCGGATCATGCGGTATTTAAGATCCTTGGCCTCCTTGGTAAAGGTGACCAGGGAGTTTCGCTTGAAGAAGTTCTCACAAAGATAGGGTTTGGCTCTATTGTTAAATGGCAAAAAGTAACTCCACAAGATAAGCACAATTGGCCATACACCAAAAAGTTCCGCGAGAAATACACACATCTAGGGGAGATTGATTCCATTCAAGACAAAGGGCTTATATAGTTTTACTAGCATCTTTTATCTCTCAGATGCCTAAAGGCAAAATCTTACCCAGGCGGTATTACGAGCGGTTGGGTAGGTATTGTTTGACAAATAGCTTTAAGAAGAATATAATATCCGCAGAAGGCTGGAAGGTATATTGTTTGGTTAAATAACAGGAGGTAATAATGAATTTCAAAGAAGCAGTTATTCTATCGGTGGTGTTTGTATTTTTGATGTTTTGCCTTGAAGTGCCGACGATAGCAGAGGTTAAGAGTGGCTCGGAGGATACAATTACAATGGTTTTTGTAGGTGATGCCATACCTACTCGCAGTCTTAAGTGTTTTGATGACCCTCGCGATTCGAGATTTCAGGAGGTGGTCTCGGTTATCAAATCAGCCGATGCAGCGATGCTGAATCTTGAGGAGTCGCTTTTTAAGATGTCAGAATTTACGGGTTGGCCGGAGGCGGAGACCGGGGGGCAGTGGGAGTTGGGGCCTCCGGAGGCGGCAGTTGAATTAAAAGCGATAGGCTTTGACCTGATGGCCAGGGCCAACAATCATGCAACCGATTACGGCGTCGAGGGGATGAAACTGACGGATAAAGTTCTGGATGAAGTTGGTATAGTGCACGCCGGCACAGGGATGAACCTTGGTCAGGCCAGCAGACCCGGGTATTTTGACACCATCAAAGGACGTGTTGCGATGATAAGTTTTGCATCGAGTTTTACGGAGAGTTCGCGGTCGGGAGCCAGTCGCGATGATGTACCCGGCCGGCCCGGGCTGAATGCTCTTCGGCTGAAACGAAAGTATCAGGTTGATGAGAAGACGTTCAAGACACTGTGTGAGTTGGCGCCGAAAATCGGTGGGAAGGTTTATAAGGATAAAAAGACGTTGAGGGCTTTTCAGGTTCGCTCGCCATATTCTCATCTTCTTATCGAGGGCGGTGAGGGATATTATATCAATGAGACGCCTAACGAGCGGGACGAAGAAAGAATACTTCATGAGATAAGCAATGCGACTAAACTTTCTGATTTTGTGGTTGCGAGTTGTCACGCTCATCAGCCCTGGAACAAGAGTGTTTTGCCGCCGAACTGGATGGGGGAATTTGCGAAGAAGTGTATCGATGCCGGAGCGGTTGCATTTGTGGGTCATGGGCCGCATCAATTGAGAGGTATTGAGATTTATAAAGACAGGCCGATTTTTTACAGCTTGGGCAACTTTGTATTTCAAAACGAGACGATAGACCCGCTTCCGGCGGATGACTATGAGAAATATGACCTGCCGAGGACGGCTTTGGCGGGTGAGTTTTTTGAGAAGCGCACGAAGACGAGCGACCTTTATAACTTCGAAGAAAATGCTGTGTGGTATGAGAGTGTTATTGCGGTGCCGAGGTTTGAGTTGGGGCGGTTAGTAGAGTTGAAGCTGTATCCTATTGAACTTAATCATAAGGCGCCTCGTTCGCAGAGGGGCACGCCTCGGATGGCCAAGGGGGAGCTGGCTGAGAAGATTATTAAACATTTGGGTGAATTGTCGGAGCCATTCGGTACTAAAATAGAATTTAAGGAGGGTGTTGGGTTATGGGTTCGGTAAAATCAATTGGTAATTTTATTATCAAAGCAGGAGGTAAAATGTTTTTTAGAACAGCGATGATTAGTTTATTACTGGCGGGGATATTGACAGGTTCGACGGGTTGTTCGCAGGAGATGGTGGCTGAGCGTGAACTTGTTGACAGAGCAAAGGCGATTCACGAGAGGGCATTGACTCTTGATACTCATGTTGATATCAAGCTCGCATACGCCACGGCAGAGCTTGACCCGGGGACAGACAATCCCAAGCTCAAATGCGACCTTGTTAAAATGAATAAAGGCGAGGTGGATGGTGTTTTTTTGATTGTGTATGTCAAGCAAGGTCAGCGAAATGCTGAAGGATATGAAAAGGCATATAAAACCGCGATGGTGAGGTTTAACGCCATTAGGCGGCTGACGGGGCAGATGTATCCTGAGCGATGTGAATTGGCAACCAGTCCCGATGATTTTGAGAGGATATCAAAGACGGGTAAAAGAGCCATCATGATAGGGGTGGAGAATGGTTTTGCAATAGGTCAAGAGCTCAAAAAGCTTCGGGAATTTTATGAACTTGGTGCGCGATATGTTACACTGACTCATATTGGCCATAACGATATTTGCGACTCTTCCGTGCCGAGAGAAGCTTTAGGAGATAAAAAAACCGAGCACAATGGACTTACGAAGTTTGGCAGGGAGGTTGTTGGCGAGATGAATCGGCTGGGGATGATGTGTGATGCGTCGCATATATCGGATGAGTCATTCTTCGACCTTATTAAAGTTTCGAAGGCGCCTATTATTGCTTCTCATTCGAGCTGCCGGGCGATTGCCGAGCATCCAAGGAATTTGGCAGACGAGCAATTAGTGTCGCTTGCGAAGAACGGTGGTGTTATTCAGATTACTGCTGTTAATAGTTTTTTGAGGCCGGCTTCGGGTGTTGAGGCTGATGTGAAAACGTTTGTTGACCATATCGAGCATGTGGTTAAACTTGTCGGCATTGATTATGTGGGTATAGGCAGTGATTTTGACGGCGGCGGCGGGATAGAAGGCTTCAATGACCATTGTGAAGCTTTTAACGTAACGATTGAACTTGTCCGGCGGGGTTACAGCGAAGAGGACATTTGCAAAATCTGGAGCGGGAACTTTTTGCGTGTCTGGCGCGAGGTGGAGGCGATAGCGAAAGAGCTATAAGCCAACACTACCTGTGTTGTGAAATCAAGTTTTGGCTATTTTGCTCTGTCCGGCGTCCAGATTTTAAGTTTGTCATACGCTTTGTTCAAGGCATCCAGTGCTTCGGCTGCGAGTTTTTCTTGTGTTTGGAGCATTTGTTTTACTTCGGGGTTGTTTTTTCGCCATTTTGCGAGTTTTGCTTCGGTCTGTGCAAAGATTTTATCTTCTGCAGGAAAGAGCATATTGAAAAGTCCGTTGCCTTTTACATCGCGAAGCTTGTAGGTGTCGATGTAGCGTTTTTGGCTGTCAAACAGCAGTGATTTTATTTTCAGGGCGGTGTCACAGAGTGGTGCGGTTGGTTTACCATCGGCCTGTGTGGGAGTTTTTCCCACGGGCCAGTAAGGGACGGCGATGGATGTTGCCGGCTGTCCGAGAATAGTCCACATTGTCGTAAGACGGGGGTTTTCCGAAGGCAAAACTCCGACAAAAAGAGAAGCAGAGACGGTGAAATCCCTGCAAATGCTGTAGTAATCATTGATATAGCCGAATGGCACATTCGGGTCGGCTTTGCCGGCAAACGGGATGGTAATCGGTTTGCTGTTTATGTCTGAGAAGTCGCGCATCAGGACGCGCAGAATGTCTTTATAAGTTAGCTTTCCATCGGCATAAAGTTTGGCAATTAAATCTGATGCTCTTTTATAACGGTTGAAACTTTTTTTTCGGCTTGTGTTTCCGTTGGGGTTTACACCGAAGGCAAAATTTGAGCGGACGATGTAGCCATCAGGGGCGACGCACGGGTCGGTAGCGTCGAACTTCCAGTATTTTTTGCTGGCGGTCTCGAATATTGCGACGGCACCGGTGGCGTCCATAACGGCATAGTTTGCCATTGTTTCTCTGCCGGGGAAATTTGTATTTTTAAGAAGCTC
>Ga0180432_10003924_pt1 | contig 20839 bp, 21 predicted proteins | sample SS_ome_10_FD_132414 | JGI IMG/M metagenome (GOLD analysis project Ga0180432, IMG submission 132414) | Hypersaline lake sediment archaeal communities from the Salton Sea, California, USA - SS_1_MS_2 metaG | ecosystem: Environmental > Aquatic > Non-marine Saline and Alkaline > Hypersaline >...
CAATCGCTCCAACCCCATCCCCGTGTCGATGTTGGGTTTGGGAAGCGGAGAAAGATTCCCATCGGCACTTCGGTCAAACTGAGTAAATACGAGGTTCCATATTTCCAGATACCGATCACAGTCGCAGCCGGGTGCACATTCCGGGCGACCGCAGCCGAGGGCTTCTCCCTGATCAATCAGGATTTCCGAACAGGGGCCGCAGGGGCCGGTATCTCCCATGGTCCAAAAATTGTCTTTTTCTCCCAAGCGGACGATTCGCTCTGATGGAATACCGATGTCACGCTCCCATATTTCGTGGGCTTCGTCGTCATCTCTATAGACGGAGATATACAAACGGTCGCCGGGTAAGCCGTACCCTTCGGTCAACAGTTCCCATGCCCAGGTAATGGCCTCTTTCTTGAAATAATCACCAAACGAAAAATTTCCAAGCATCTCAAAGAAGGTGTGGTGCCTGGCTGTGTAACCGACATTGTCAAGGTCATTGTGTTTCCCGCCGGCTCGGACGCACTTCTGAGAGTCGGCTGCTCGGGTGTACCCTCTTTTTTCTTCACCGAGAAAGAGCCTTTTGAAGGGGGCCATCCCTGAATTGATAAAAAGCAAGGAAGGGTCATCCAGCGGAATGAGTGGGGCACTGTCTACAATCTCGTGCCCACGGGATTTAAAATAATCCAAAAATTTTTGTCTAATTTCTCTAAATTCCATGGCTGCATCCTTCTGTTTACTGTGAACGGCCGGCGGTGGTGAGCCGCTGCCGTGGAGGACTGTATTGAGGGAGGGACCGGATTGGCCGAGCGTCGCAATCAGCGCCTACTTGTCAGCCTTTTGGTCCGGTTCGGTTTTAGCGTTTCCCTGTATCTTTGAAAGGCCCGCCTTTTCGATAATCAATTTCTTAATTTCGTCTCGGATATCCGTGTTTTCCTCCAGGAATCGTCGTGCATTATGCCTGCCCTGCCCAATTCTTTGATCTCCGAAAGAGAACCAGGCTCCGCTTTTGTCTACCACGCCGAGAGAAACACCCAGGTCAAGGATATCCCCCTCCTTGGAGATTCCAACTCCGTAAATAATGTCGAACTCGGCTTCTTTAAAGGGTGGCGCAATTTTGTTTTTGACGACCTTTACCCGGGTTCTGTTCCCGACTACCTGATCGCCCTCTTTGATGGCGCCGATTCGGCGGATGTCCAATCGCTGGGTTGCGTAGAACTTCAGGGCGTTTCCACCGGTCGTGGTTTCCGGATTCCCGAACATCACACCGATTTTCATACGAATCTGATTGATGAAGATCACACAGGTCATTGATTTACTGATGGTTGCGGTGAGCTTTCTCAACGCCTGGGACATCAGCCTGGCCTGCAAGCCGACATGGTGATCGCCCATTTCTCCTTCAATTTCAGCCCGGGGAACAAGGGCGGCCACGGAATCAATCACCAGAACGTCGATGGCGCCGCTTCGCACCAGAATCTCCGTGATATCCAATGCCTGCTCTCCGGTATCGGGCTGGGAAACCAACAGACTGTCCACATCCACCCCGAGTTTTCTGGCATAACCCACGTCGAGGGCGTGCTCAGCGTCCACAAAGGCGACCATTCCCCCTTTTGCTTGAGCTTCTGCTGCGATGTGCAATGCCAAGGTGGTTTTTCCTGAAGACTCAGGTCCGTATATTTCCAACACTCTTCCGCGGGGAACGCCGCCGATTCCGAGAGCCAGATCCAGGGAGAGGGAACCCGTGGAAATGGAGGGGATATCGATGACTCTTTCAGAATCCATTTTCATGATAGCCCCTCGTCCAAATTGCCTTTCTATCTGAGAAATGGCCTGCTCGACTGCTTTTTCTCTATCCATTGTTTTGTCCTCCCTGAAAAAAGGGCGTTAATGGTGACAACCCATCCCGAGTCAATGCAACTGCTTTAGCGTGTTCCGTTCAAGTGCCACCGCTTCAGCACGGAGTAAACGGCACCACCCGGCTTCAGATCACTGCGAAACATGATCAATTCATGAACCGTGCAGGCAGCGCTGGTCAAATCCTGGTAATTCGACAGGAGTGTGTCCAGACGACTGCCTGCCGTAAATTCCTTTCGGAATCTTCCCACGGTGAGGTGGGGTTTAAACCGACGGGGCTCCTGCTTGATTCCGAAAGGCGCCAGGCCGCTTTGAAGTCCGTCTCTAAAATCGGACATCCGATCGAGATCTCCCCCAAGCCCGATCCAGAGCACCCTTGGATGGCGTCCGCTGGAAAACACGCCGGCACCCTGAAGAAAAATCCGAAACGGTCCGAATCCTTTGCAAACCTCGCCCACTGCATCGGCGGCGGGTTCGAGATAATCACTGAGAACATCGCCCATAAAAACGACCGTAAGGTGAATGTTCTCTAACTTGACCCACCGGACACCCGGATGTGCGTTGGTCATATCTTCGTAAGTATGAGAAACAACGTCTTTGATTTCCGAAGGCAATTCAAACGCCAGAAAGGAACGGATTCCCATTGAGATATCTTCTCACCCAGTCCAAGGCCATCATCGATGTATTCAGTTTGACCTGCGCCCGGTTACCCCAGAAGCGGTACTCCCGCGAGACCGCTTTGTCTTTCGTCGCCAGTCCGATATGCACCGTCCCCACAGGTTTACTTCCGGAGCCGCCGGCAGGTCCGGCGATCCCCGTTACGGCCAAGCCTAACTTTGATTTCAACTTTTTTCTGACACCGCAGGCCATCTGCTCGACCGTTTCATTACTGACGGCCCCTTTTGCTTGAAGGGTCTCAGGGTCCACCTGCAGAAGATCGAGTTTGGACTGATTGCTGTAAACGATGACGCCGCCCAGGTAATAGTTGGAACTGCCGGCAACACTTGTCAGCCTGTGACCGATCAACCCGCCCGTGCACGATTCGGCAACAGCAAGGGTTACGTTTTTCTCCACCAACGCGTGTCCTACCACCGCTTCCATGGTCTGAGTGCCTGCGGCGAAGACGTAAGGGCCAATAAGTTGCCTCACTTTCTCTTCCGTTCTGTCCAACGTTTTTATGACTGTCGACTCATCTTTTCCCCGGAGGCTGATCGTGATGTGGTTTTCAGGGAAATGTGGATAGAAGCCGAAAATAATATCGCCGGTCCTGCCTTGGAGCTTCTTAAAAATCTCGGCGATGCCCGGCTCATTCAGCCCATACAGTTTTAGAATTCGTTGCCTCAAAACCGGCAGTGTTTTATAAAGACTCAGAATTTCAGGCAGCACGAATTTTTCCATGAGATAGCGCATTTGATCAGGGACGCCAGGGAGAAAGTAAAGGTGCACACCTTTTTCGTGAAGGGAAAAACCACATGCATTGCCTTCGGGATTGAGCATCTTTGAGCCCTCCGGCATCCAAGCCATTTTTTCGAGAGAGGCTGTCATCTCAAAGTCCCGAAGCTTCGCGTGTCCCTTAATGAGTTCATACATCTGTTGATGAAGGCAAAGTGGCCGCTTCAGAGCCTTGGCCACCATTTCATTGGTAACATCGTCTTCGGTGGCCCCCAGGCCACCGGTCACAATCACGAATCGGGAGGACGCCACAGCCCGTTTGAGGGCTTCGGAGATCATCTCATAATTGTCACCGACGGATGTGATGCGGATGACCCGCAGCCCCGAGGCCGTCAGTCTGCCTGCGGCATACCACGAATTCAGATCGAGGGTTCTGCCGGCCGCAAGCTCATTGCCTATGGTTATAATTTCGCCATACATCCCAGTTTCATGTTCACTGATTGTGTCGTGTGAATCAGTAACTCCACACTTTCTATTCTATCAATAACAGGATCAGCTTTGTACCCAAGAGTGCATATGTTCCGGCCACAAGGTCGTCCATGACGATGCCGAACCCCCCTTTGAGTTTTTCCAGATGTTTGATGGGATAGGGCTTTAGCATGTCGAAAAAACGGAAAAAAACAAAACCCATCCCAATGTTCAGCCATGAGGGCGGCAAAATAAACAGGGTCAGTAAGAACCCTGCCACTTCATCAATTACCACAACTGCCGGATCACGCTGCGCCAGCAATTTCTCGCTTCGATCCGACGTCCAGATGGCAGCCGTCACCACAAGGGCGAAGATGAAAGTCCTTGGCCACACCCCGAGGCAGGCCATTCCGATTCCCAGCGGGATCGCGGCAAGGGTGCCAAAGGTTCCGGGCGCGACCGGCAGAAGGCCGGCTCCGAACCAAGTCGACAATATCAAAGCGGTTTTCCCGGGAGGATCGGATTCCCTGAAAACGCGCCGCCAGAAGAAGTTATCAGATTGAGGTTTTGACATCAAGCGGGGAATGCTTCGTGGTTCCTATTTCAAAATGTTCAACTTGCCGTTTAACCCACACGGGGTCATCATCGGAAGTCGGGGCTTACACTTTGAGTCTGCACCCGATTGGAGGGCTCATGTCGCCGAACTTATTTTCCTCGGTTTAATCCCATTACCCAAAAAAAGATCTCCTTGAGGGGTGTCTTATTTTTCAGGGCAAGATGCCGACACACTTCATACTCGGGCACATAAGCGGATGAACCATCTTTGTCGAGAACTTTTTTTACACTCATTTTGCCCCAAGGGCTGTCAACTCGTACGATCGAACGTTGCAGGACTTTTCTCTGACTGTATCGAAACCGGATACCCAATGTGCTGCATTCTCTAAAAAGGATGTCCATCAATGTATCTGTTTGATTCGGCCGACCCATAACCTGTATCTGGACACCCGGTCGATTCTTTTTCATCTGCACGGGACAAAAAACAACGTCCAGTGCGCCGGCGTCAAACAGCCGCTCCATGACATACCCCAGCCATTCCGGGCTGGAGTCGTCGGTATTGGCTTCGAGCATCACAACCGTTTCCGTCGGAACTTGAGCCTGTGAGGCTCCAAGGAGTATTCGAAGCAGGTTGGGTCTGTCCGGCAGGTCTTTTTTTCCTACCCCATATCCAATCGTATCAATTATCATCGGCGGCATGGGTCCGAAAGATTGAGCAAGGCCTCGCACCAGCGCGGCTCCGGTCGGGGTGACCATTTCATGTTTCGTCCCTGAATCATAAACGGGTGCGCCTTTCAAAAGGGACATGGTGGCAGGTGCCGGAACCGGTAATGTGCCGTGCGCGGCCTTTACAAAACCGGAACCAAGCGGCAAAGCAGATACAAAGAGGGTGCTGATGCCTAATCGTTCGAGACCATAAACGGATCCAACGATGTCAACAATAGAATCCACCGCGCCCACCTCGTGGAAATGAATTTCTGCGGGTGGACGGTTATGTATTTTTCCTTCGGCATCGGCGAGGGCTTCAAATATGCCGATGCTCGATTTTTTGACCGCACTGCTTAAATTTGCTTGTTCAATGATTTTTAGGATCGTTTTCAGGTTTCGAGGGGGCTGCGCTTGTCCTTCGAGTTCGACCAAGAAGCGGGTGCCGAAAATGCCGCTCCGCTCCTCGCTTCGCATCTTCAGCTGATACCCATGGAGTGGAAGGGTTCGAACGCATGCCTCCAGTTCGTCGAAAGGGAGTCCCGCATTCAGCAGGGCACCGATGAGCATGTCCCCACTAATACCGGAAAAACAGTCAAGGTAGGCAATTGTCATGGCGTGAGTTTTTTCTCCTTATTTGCGGATCTACTGAAACGGCTCGGCTTGCTGAAAATCGGGCAAGAATGGAGAAGGGAAATGTGACGATTGGCGATTGGATCCTATTTCGGGAAACTGAACAAAAAGATTTTCAAAACCAAGTTCCATGGCGTGAGCGTAAACCCTGTCGAACTCATCGCGTGTGAGAAAGCGGTTGAGGTCCTTGTCATATTGGTGCCTCGTGGGATGATACTGGGACATGAGGCTCAACGGCAACGCTTTGCCGAACTCTAAGAAAAGGGTGGTCAACGCATTTACGGAATTTTCCAGTTTTCCAGGCAGAATCAAGTGCCGGACGAGCACGCCCCGTTTGGCCATAGCAGCGCCGCCTTTTGTGCAGGCGTCCAAAAACCCTTTTTGTCTGACCATCTCTGAGATGGCGTCAAGCGCCACCTTCGGATAATCCCGGCATTTTGAAAGATCCCACGCAAGGGATGGGTTCGCATATTTGTAGTCGGGAAGGTAGATATCAGCATAGTCTTTTGCCATGTGGATGCTTTCCAGGGATTCGTAACCGGAGAGATTGAATACAATGGGGATATCAAAGCCTTCCTCACGTAATCGTGAAACAAGACGGAAGACATGCGGAAAGAATTGGTCGGGTGTGACAAAATTAATATTGTGAACATGGCCGAGAGAAATGAGTGTCGCTAAGCGAAGCAGTAACTCCTCCAAGGCGACAGGGCTGCCAAGCCCCTGATGTGAAATTTGATAATTCTGGCAGAAAGCGCACCTGAGAGAGCAACCGGCCAGAAAAACCGTTCCTGAGCCCATATCGCCGGAGATGGGAGGTTCCTCTCCAAAATGGGGACCCACATAACCAACTCTGAGTTGATCGGATTCTCCGCAAAAACCGGCTCGAGCCGTCTCGCGGCTCCTTCGCCTGTTTACGCCGCAACGGCGTGGACACAAGTCGCATTTCTCATAGGATTTAAATAGACTGTCACGTCTCATCAACAATTTTGGCAGACCTTTCCGTGCATAAAGCAAGCCCCCACAAGGGAAATGCCTCCCGGTGAGGGCTTGATAGATCTCTTTTGGCTACCCGCTAAACGGCGTCTTTCAGGGCCTTCCCTGCCACAAACTTAGGCACCCGCTTCGCCTTGATCTTAATTTCTTCACCCGTTTGTGGATTTCTGCCCTTTCGGGCCTTTCTCTTGTCCACCTTGAAGGTGCCAAAGCCAACCAGTGTAACCGTATCTTTTTTCTTAAGCGCCTTGGTAATGGATGAAAACACGCAATCTACTGCTGCCTGAGCCTCTTTTTTGGTGTTGACGACCTTAGCCACCTCGTTGATTAAGTCCCCTTTGTTCATACTCTCTCCTCCTTCCTGGAATTGGTGAAATGGGTGATTTGAGATTCCCTGATTAATTGAATCCTCAGAATATTTCAACCTAAAAATAGCATGAATAGCGTTTTTTGCGCATTTTCAGCATAAAAAATCACAAGAAGCCGGCATGTCTTTATCAGAATAATTCCCGGCCCTTGTTTTCAGCAACCGGTGTGTAGGTCGGGGAGAGGGTATGGTTAGTAATCTTTAGGTCGCTCCTTGACCTGGAACGGCACGTCAAAGACATCCGTCAGGGCCTTGACAGCGGTGTTGAGATGCTGTGCGGTGACGACACAGGAGACACTGGAAATAGAGGTGCTGATTGCCAACGAAGCGATGCCCACAGCGGCCATTGAGGAAAACATCATGGAGTGGATTCGCGGTCTTTCACGCAAGTGAGGACCGAAGACCGTAATAACGGCCACATCCGGTATATACAGGATCGCCTTGGCATCAATGGTCGGTTTAATCGCTTCAAGTGTTGTCAGGGCATGATCCAAATCCTTTTGGTCGATGATGAGGGAAAAATTCCCACATTCCTCAAGGTCGAAACTCTCTACCAGAAGTTCAATGCTGATACCGCTTTTGCCCAAAACACCCAACACGGTGGCTGCGACGCTTGCATGGTCCGGCACGGAAACGATTTTTATCAGTGCCCGTCCATCGCTTTGCATGATGCCACCGATTTTTGTTTTCTCCATGGATGTATCCCGAGCCTCCGGGGCGGATTATTCCCAGCGCCTTTTATCTTCGATCTTTTTGTGAAAATCAGGAATTGTGCCACGCGGGACAAATTGAACTCTGCCCTTTATGGTCAATATATTCTTGATATCCCGTTCAATTCGACCGCGGAGAATCTCGGGCCGGGAGACATCCTCGTTCAACTCCAAGAGAAACGTCATGATGTCATTGTGACCTTGCCGTGTAATGACAACTTGATACTTATAGACTTCCGGGTAAAGGGAGACAATGTCATCTGTCTGCCAAGGATGCACAAACGTCCCCTTCACCTTGGCCGCCTCATCGATTCTACCCAGGATCTTTTTTAACATGGGTCCGGTTCTCCCACATGGGCAGGATTTTTGGCTCCACATGGAAAGGTCGCCGGTAGCCATTCGGATCATGGGATACAAAAAATTAAAATTGGTTGCTACCACCTCCCCGGTGGAACCCTCCTCCACCTGTTTTCCGGTTCGCGGGTCAGTTACCTCGACCAGCATGTTATCGGGCACGTGTAAGCCGGTCTTGTGCTGACATTCATACCCGATACACCCCGAGAAAACAGTCCCGTATCCCTGCCGGAGTGTCATGTCCAGCTTGTTTTCAATGCGGGAGCGGAGGGATTCGGGGAGCATTTCCGCCCCTACCAGGGCCTTTTTCAGAAAGAGATCCTTCCTCACGTCCAGCCCCATGGCCTCTGCACGTTGCGCCAACGTCATGATAAAACTGGGCGTACCCATGAATCCGTTGATTTTGAGCATCTGCATGATCTTAACCTGCATCATTGTGTTGCCCACCCCCGTGGGGATCACGATCGCGCCGAGCATTTTCGCCGATTCATCCAGCATAAAAGCAAGCGGCCAAAGGTGGTAATTAAAGGTGTTGAGAATACGATCCTGCGCCTCAAAGCCGGCACCACATAGGGCTTCCGCCCACGAAGTGTCTCGATACTCTCGCGCTCCAGGCTGAAAGATAAGACCGGGATTAATGTAGATGCGGCCGATACTCTCGAAACCCATCGCCTCGAATTCCCCGAAAGGTGCATGTTTCTTCTGACGCGCAACCAAGTCGTCTATCCGAAGAATGGGGAGTCGGTTCAGATCGTCCAGGCTTTGGATTTGGGAAGGTTCGACGCCGGCGGATCGGATGATTTCCCGGTATGCCTTCGAGTGCATGCAGGCGTGCCGGAAGATTGTGAGAAACGTAAGGTTTAAGTCCGCTTTCCGTTTTTCCCAGTCCTCAGTTTCTCGGACGCTATCGAAAAAGCGGTTTTTTGGTCCCGTGTTTTCCATCACATCTCCCCGTTTCAAGATGTTTTCATGAAAAATGGTTCTTCATGTCCTCCGGCAATGCAAACGAAAAGATACCTGCGGGTCAATCAGCAGGATGAGGGGTAAGGTTCCCCTACCGTATTGAATGGACAAGTAAAGTCTGGGGTTGCGTTCTCAAATGAAACGCATTTAAATCATGGGTATTCGCGCACGTCAATGATTCACGGTCGCAGTGTTATCGTACCATTCAAAATAACGGTTTGCGCCCTCTCGGCCGGATTCAACCAGATTCCACTTCATGTCATTTGACAGATCAAACTGAGTCGTTTGCACACCGAGCGTATCGATATAAACGGTCCGTTGCCAATCATCACTGTGCAGATGGATGCTTTGCTGTGCTTCCATGACGGTTTGGATGAGCGCCCATGCGTATGAAAAGAAGTCACCAATCCTCCGGCGTTCAGGTTCTGCGTGATCTCGAAACAGGGCGATCTCCTTTTCCGAATCCAGGCGGAAGCCCAACGTTTCTTTATTATAGACGTATTTGCTGATTTTTTTCCCGGATTTCGCTAATTTCGCATTCTGGTTGTCGTAATACTCCGTAGTTCGAGCATGTTTATTCACGTATTTTTTTCTGTCGAAGAGTTTAATCGGATAGTTGGAAAGGACCCCTCCGTCAACATATACATCGCCTCGCAGGCTCCGTTTTGCGGTAAAGAAAAGGGGTATGGACATGGAGATTCTCACGGCATCGGCGATGCACATTCTCGGCGTATGTTCATGGGAGAAGACTTCACTAAAGTGGGTGGACAAATTCGTTCCGATAAAATAGAGTTCCTTAAACCTATTTTGAGAAAAAACCTCTGCAAATGTCGCCTCATGATTTCCCGTCTTTACCTCAACAATTTCCCCAATCCAGTTCCTGAAGAAATCTCCTTTGTACCAACCGAAATCGCGTATGAGCCGTTCGGTGTCTCGGATGATTCCCCATGAATCGTCCAAGAAATTGGTGAAATCGAGATTCCAAAGGATTTCCTTCATTTCATCGACTGAATAACCGAGGCCGACGAGTAATGCATTGATCGCACCGGCCGACGTTCCGCCGACACGCTTGATTTTTTGCATGACCTTTTTCTGCTTTAAGACCTCCAGTGCTCCCACATATGCAATTCCCTTGACGCCCCCGCCTTCAAAGATCAGGTTCTTGAATTTATAGGGCATGCGTTTCTCCTCATTAAACCGTACCTTCTAAAATCGGAACGGCCGCAGCAGTCTACCGAAAGGCGTTTGATCCCTCTTTCCTTATCTGTTTCTCGAGTTCAGTTTTTTTGGCCTGAAGTTCGTTTAGTCTCTTTTTTAGCGTGCGGATTTCGTTCTTGACCTTCCGAAGCTCTGTCTGTCCTTTAACGACCGACAAATGATTGCTGCCCAATTCTTCAATGATGTACCGCTCAAGCTGACTTCTCAAAAGCCTGAGATATGGATTGCCCCAAATGGAACCTTCTCGATATTCAAGTTTGCCGGCGCGTATGCCCATAACAATGAAGTCGCGGTCTACTCCATATTCTTTCTTCGCGGTTACATCACTGAGCGTTGCCCCTTTTCGATTCCACTCACCGTATTCCGCCATATTCTATCCTTTTGACCGCACGCAAAACTGAGGGAAAGGACAGTGGTAACTGTTAGGCTTTGAAATGATGAAAACCATTTGCACATATACGGCAGTAAAAATGCCGATGCTTTGTCCGGCCGTTTTCCAGTGCGATGGGAGAATTTTCCTACATCCAAATCGTAATGAAATCTTACCGCGGCTCCATCCGGTCAGCCCTCCCCTCTTGTGCATGCCCAATCCGTATCTTCGCAAAATACTGATTTTGATGTCTTGGAGGCTAATTTCTATTCCCGAAGATTCCCCAACCACTTAGCATTTTTTCGCCTTGAACCCAAGTTTTTCCTTTGTCGCTGCCACAAACCCCTTGCTTCCCGAATGGACACTGTTTATCCAATTTCCATTTCGAAAATGGGTTGCTTTCCGCAGCGATTTCTCAAAGCTCCTCAGCAACAGGGTGCAGCACGTTTTGGATGTGCCGACATGAGGACGCCTTTCCCATATTTTTATTTACAGGTATGCCCCAATGGGATATTGACTTTCCATGGCGAGAAAAGCCCGGATGGACGCACCGGGTGCCTTGCATCAGTTGACGGCAAGGGGAATTGAAGGCCGCAACAGATTTACGGACAACGCCAACCGCACGCGTAGTTACCGAAAGAGAGCGGCAGATTGCTTCTGAAAACCCGTATGCATTCATTGATCTGCTGAAGATGAATATATACAGAGCGTCCCCTGCTCTAAAGTCCGGAGCCAGCGGATGGAAAAAGAAAGACCCTCAACGATACGGCTTAATCCCGAAGACAATGTTGTCGTGGCTTTGGATCATCTTAAAGCGGGCGCTAATATTCTATCGGAAAAAACGATCGCCCAAGACCCTGTTCCGCCCGGTCATAAGCTGGCAATAGAAGCGATACCGAAAGGGGCCTTCATTCGTAAATACGGCCAAATCATTGGCGTCGCATCACGAGATATTCAACCCGGCGAACATGTTCACACCCACAATGTGGACATGTCGGAGTTCAACCGGGAGTATGCGGTCGGCTCGAAGGCAAACCCTACGGATTTTATTCCGGTGGCGGAACAGGCCACTTTCGATGGAATCTTGCGCGATGACGGGCAGGTTGCTACCCGCAATTACATTGGTGTCCTGCCCAGCGTTGCCTGCTCCGCTTCCGTGTGTCGGTACATTGCCGACACCTTTACCGATAAAATTCTTGCTGCCTATCCCAACGTGGACGGTGTTGTCGGACTCACGCACACCCTAGGATGCGGTGGACCCGGTTACGGTGAAGGGTTTGAAATTTTGCAGCGTTGCTTATCCGGTTATGGCCGGCACGCGAATTTTTGGGGTGTGCTGTTCGTCGGTCTCGGCTGTGAAGTCAACCAACTTCATGAGATGTTCGCCAATACAGGGTTGGAGGCGAATATCGGAATCCACACGGTTACGATCCAGGAAACCGGGGGCACCAAAGCCACCATTCAAAGGGCTATTGATATCGTTAACGAAATGCTGCCCGAAGCGAACGGGGTGAAACGGCAACCGGTTTCAGCTTCTCATTTGGTTCTTGGAATGGAATGCGGCGGCTCGGACGCCTATTCCGGTATTACCGCCAATCCGGCTTTGGGTGTGGCGGCCGATTGGGTTGTTCGCAACGGTGGGACCGCCATATTGAGTGAAACAACTGAAATTTACGGAGCCGAGCACCTGCTGACCCGGCGTGCGAATCGTCCGGAGATTGCATATAAGCTGATCGACTTAATTCATTGGTGGGAGGATTATACCACGAAAAATGGAGCCATGATTAACAACAATCCCACGCCGGGTAACAAAGCCGGCGGTTTGACCACAATTTTGGAGAAGTCCCTGGGAGCTGTGGCCAAAGGGGGCGGCACCCGCTTAATGGCGGTATACCGGTATGCCGAAACGGTCCGGGAAAAAGGTTTGGTGTTTATGGATACGCCGGGGTATGACCTTGCCTCGATTACCGGAATGATTGCGGGCGGCGCCAACATAATTTGTTTTACCACAGGGTGTGGTACGGTTTTGGGCTGCAAACCCACGCCTGTGATAAAGCTGGCTTCCAATACCGAGATGTTTCAAAGGCTTTACGGGGATATGGATATCAACTGCGGCCTTATCGCCGATGGGGAAAAAAGCTTAGAAGCGATGGGGCAGGAGATTTTTCAAAGGATTCTAGATACCGCTTCCGGCCATAAGACGAAAAGCGAAGGGCATGGATTTGGTGATAATGAGTTTGTACCGTGGCATATCGGGGCGGTAGTATAATTAAAAAACCATCACCTTGATCTTAGCTTGAATCAAGACGGTACCTCAGTGCGGAATCGTAGTGAGGGCATGCTGTCTGGCGATATTCCGGCCGGAGGCTTTTATTTTCGGATTTTCATGCGTCCCAAGCGGGCAACGGCAGCAGGTCTTCGGTGTCGGAGAAACCGGCGTCGGTCAGAGCCGCGGTGATAAGAGGTGATGGGAATAAGGCGATAAGACTTTGCCTTCTTCGGCGTTGCCAATAAAGAAGACCGGGTCGTGGGTCAAGGAAAAAGAAACCACAATAAAAGTGGGGGCAGGATGGATTGCAGTTCCGGGATTGTTCACGGATATTGGTTGAGATACGTTGGAAGCTTGAAAAAATGGAGTGTATTGAAAATTGCAGGCATGCGGGCCAAATCCGGACACACCGCCGCGTTAATCCCCATGGGTGGTTTTGAAAAAATAAGAGGCATATGTCTCAATGGGATTTTTGATGGTGTATATTTACATGCAATAACAAGAACACATCCCGCACGCGGCCCTCTGTTTTTCCTTGACACCATCCGAAATTTACCCATAGATTGGTATTTAAAAACGAGTTCTTGCTATCCAATAATCACAACCTTGAATTTTACCTATCCCCCACCAGGGAAGAAAATTCGGAGTGTCTGGGGTATCCGCACTGCCTGCCTCGCAAATGTGATCATGCCAATCGTAACGGATTGTTGAAGAAAGGAAGACAACATGAATTTAGCTCGATTTCCACGGCGACGCTACACCTTGGGGCCGACGCCGATCGAGGAGCTTTCGCGCCTTTCGCTCGAACTGGGCGGCCCGACACTTTTTATGAAACGGGACGACATGCTTGGATTGGCGGGCGGCGGCAACAAAACCCGCAAGTTGGAATTCCTGGTTGCCGATGCCCTTGCCCAGGGGGCGGACACGCTCATTACCTGCGGGGCCGTGCAGTCCAATCATTGCCGCCTGACTCTGGCCGCAGCGGTAAAAGAAGGGCTTAAGTGCCGCCTCGTGCTCGAAGAACGCGTAGCGGGCAGTTACGATCCTGAAGCCAGCGGCAACAATTTCCTCTTTCGACTCATGGACGTAGAAAAGCTGTATGTCGTCCCCGGCGGTTCCGACATGCCGGCCGAAATGCAGAAAGCGGCGGACATGCTTGCCGCCGAGGGACGCAAGGGCTATATTATACCCGGCGGTGGCTCCAATCCCCTCGGGGCCACCGGCTATGTGGCGTGTGCGCAAGAAATCATAGCACAGGCGTTTGAAATGGGCCTGGCCTTTGATCATGTGGTGTGTGCCAGCGGAAGTGCAGGAACCCACGCCGGATTGGTGACCGGTTTTCAGGCCACCAACAGCGGCATTCCGGTCATCGGCATCAATGTCAGTCGCAAAAAGGCCGAGCAGGAAGACATCGTGTTCGATCTGGCGAATCGAACCGCCGCACATCTCGGCGTCAAAGCCAAAATTGACCGGGAGGCCGTGGTCTGCTTCGACCAATATGTCGGTCCCGGTTATTCTTTGCCGACTGCTGAAATGGCTGAAGCGGTTCGCCTACTGGCGCGGCTGGAGTGCATCTTGATGGATCCGGTTTACACGGGCAAAGCCATGGCCGGTCTCATCGATCTGGTGCGCCGCGGCCATTTTAGTCCGGAGGAAAAGGTCCTATTTGTCCACACCGGTGGTTCACCGGCTCTGTATGCTTATATGGCAGACATTCTGGACTGATCGTTGAGCGGGGCACTTATGAGGAGTTCTTTAAAAATCCTAAAAGGGATCGCACCAAGGAGTTTCTGAGCCGGATCATCGGCCGGCCTATCCTTTTCAAAAAAGCATCCCGGCGCCATCGGAAGTGTGCCGTAATTAAAGAGCAGACCATGGGAGAAAAAACTATCGGCATTTTAGGCGGCATGGGTCCGGAAGCGACCCTGGACTGTTTTCACAAAATCATTCGGAACACGCCGGCCGCAAAGGATCAGGATCATCTTCGGGTGGTAATCGATTCCAATCCAAAGGTGCCGGATCGAACTGCGGCCATTGTCGATAACGGTGAATCCCCGGTACCGGCACTGGTGAAAGGCTGTCGAGCACTGATCGGGGCGGGCGCCGATTTTATCATTATCCCTTGCGTATCGGCGCATTTCTTCCTGAATGAAATAAGAGCACAGGTCGATGTTCAAATTTTGTCCATGTTCGATATTGTCGCCGAAGCCGTCTCCCGCCATGATGCAGAACTACACATCCTCGGTCTCTTGGGAACGACCGGGACCGTTCACGGTGGTCATTTCCAGAAGCGGCTGTCCGAAGCCGATATCCAAACACTCGTTCCGGACGACGGTGTGCAGAAAACGGTCATGGACTGCATCTACGGCATCAAGAATACCCAGGCCGCCCGCAGTCGGAATAAGATCAAGGCCGATTTGGTTGGCGCTGCAAAACACCTGATCTCGCGCGGTGCCCAAGGAATCATTGCCGGTTGCACCGAAATTCCTCTGGCGCTGACGCAGAGCGATTTGCCCGTACCCTACTTCGAGTCATTGTCAATGCTGGCGTGCGCCGCAGTCCGTCACGCCGGCATCGAACCGGCAGAAACAGATACACGCTAACTTCTCCGAACTCCATGGCCTATAGGGGTTTAGTGTCATGAGAATTTCGCAGGTACCGGCGCATCAACAATCCCTATCATAATGCCAAGGGTTACTATTCTCCAAAGAGGTGAATGACGATGGAAAACCTAACCCCTGAGGGAGCCCGCATATTCTGTATAGGGCGTAACTATGCCGAGCATGCCAGAGAACTGGGAAACCCGGTCCCCGAGGAGCCGGTGGTGTTTATGAAACCGATTCACTGCCGGGTGCCGCCGGGAGGAACCGTCCGGTTTCCGGCCCACGGGAAAGAACTCCATCATGAGGTGGAAGTGGTTCTGCGGATCGGACGGAAATTCCGGAATGTAAGCACCGAAGAAGCCGATGCTTTCATCGACGGAGTGGGTCTAGGGCTGGATCTTACGCTTCGCGACGTACAAGGGTTTCTCAAGGAGCGTGGGCTTCCATGGGAAAAAGCCAAGGCTTTCGATCAGAGTGCACCGCTCGGTCCGATCGTGGAAATGGAAAAAATAGACGACATAAATGATTTAGACTTCATCTGCAAAGTAAACGGCGAAGTACGGCAGCAGGGCTCCACACGTAACATGATTTTTTCCCCAGCCCGGATCGTCTCATACCTAAGCGGGATCTGGGAACTTCTGCCCGGAGACCTCATCTACACCGGGACGCCGGAAGGAATCGCCGGGCTTTCCCCAGGAGACATTATAACCGTCGAATCAGACTGGGCCGGCTCTCACTCCTGGAAAATCATCCCGAGCAACTGATACCGGCCCCGCGTGTTCCAAGGGAAAGCCCTTGTAGACGTTATCCGTCGCATGCCTGACAAGTTTCAACCCGCTTTTTCCATTCCTGCTTCAGGCAGGATCGGCCAGGCTCTGGTCGACTTCACGGCGCTACGAAAGATGACCGAGCCGCGCGAATTCAACGCAGATATCACAGATCCTTTCGTCTGCATATCGATCGGCCTACAGAGATCATGATTTCCTGCTCAGGGACGAACTCCCTCCCGTGCGCCGGCCTCGCTGATTTCTCAAGGCAACAAGGCGTCGGAGAAATTTAATTTCGTGGTGGTAACCGGAGGCGGTCCCGGTATCATGGAGGCATCCATGGTGCCGGACCGTCAAGCACCCAAGTAGGCTTTGCGGATCATGGGGTCTGCAGCCAGATTCTTGCTCGTATCGTGCATGACGATTTCGCCCGTCTCCAGTACATAGCCCCGGTCTGCAGCCTGCAACGCCTTGCGGGCGTTCTGTTCAACGAGCAGGATGGTGACGCCCTGCTGATGAAGCTTGCGGATCACCTTGAAGGTTTCCTCCACATAGAGCGGCATCAATCCCAGGGAAACTTCATCCATCAGGATCATTTTCGGTTTTGACATCAAGGCCCGGGCTATGGCGAGCATCTGCTGCTCCCCCCCGCTCAGGGTTTTCCCGACCTGTCGGCGCCGCTCCCTGAGAACGGGAAAAAGCCGGAACGCCTCGTCCATGGCTGCATCCAGCGCTTTCTGGTCCTTTTGCACATAGGCGCCCATGAGAAGGTTTTCTCTCACCGTGAGGTCCCCGAAAACCCGGCGGCCCTCGGGCACCAGGCTGATTCCCATGCAGGCCCGATCATGAGGCGCCATGGCCGTGATGTTTTCTCCCCGGAAGCGGATTTTCCCTCTTTTGCCTTTTACGAGGCCCATGACGGATTTAAGAATAGTGCTTTTCCCTGCCCCGTTCGCCCCGATGATAGTGACCAGTTCTCCTTCCTGCACGGTGAAACTCACTCCCCTGAGGGCCAGGAATTCTCCAAAGGAGACCTCCAATGCTTTTACCTCAAGCATGCTCCACCTCCCGGCCCAAGTAGGCTTCGATAACCAGTGGGTTGGAGCGGATTTCATAGGGAGCCCCCTCGGCGATCTTGCTGCCGTGATCCAGCACCACGATGCGTTCACAAAGGTCCATGACCACCTGCATGTTGTGCTCGATGAGAAGGATCCCGATCCCCTGGTCCCGGAGCATTTGGATGAGTTCCATGAGATGGAAAGACTCTTCGTAACGCAACCCCCCGGAGGGTTCATCCAAAAGGAGAAGTTTGGGCTGAAGCGCCAAGGCCCTCGCAATTTCAAGCCGCTTCTTGAAACCCAGAGGGAGGTTTCGTGCCAAAGTTCTCGCATGGGGACTGAGCCCGGTCTGTTCCACCAGCGCACGAACCTCCTGCAGGGCTTTCGGTTGGCGGCACGGCTTCATGGAGTGCCAGAGGGACGGATAGATGCGATGGCCCAAAGCCACCAGGACATTCGACTCGACGTCGAGGTTGTTGAGGGGCCGTACGATCTGAAAGGTCCGGCCGATTCCCAGGTGACTGATCTGGTGGGGCTTCATGCGGAGAATGTTCTTACCCTGAAACAGGATTTCTCCTACAGAGGGTGGAAAGATTCCGGAGATGATATTAAAAAGCGTGGTTTTCCCGGCTCCGTTCGGCCCGATAATCCCGAGGATTTTTCCTGCTTCAGCCGAGAAGCTGACCCCGTCCAGGGCATGAAGCCCTGCGAAGTCCTTGCTCAGGGAGTGCACTTGAAGAAGCGGCATGCCTTCATCTCCCTTCCCTGATTCGGTTCAAGCCCTTGGTGAGCGACACCATGAGGATCGAATCCGCACCGAGAAGCCCGTTCGGCTGAAACCGCATCATGCCCACCAGCAGCAAACCGTACAGGAGGGTCCGGTACTCCATGATGGGCCGGGATATCTCCGGCAGAATACCCAGCACGACCGCTCCCACCAGCGGTCCCCACCGTGTCCCGATGCCGCCGAACACGACCATGCACAGGATCATGATGGATTGTCCGAATCCGAAATTGTAAGGCATGATGAAGGTCAGGAAATGGGCGTAAAACGCGCCTGCCAAACCGGCCAGGGCGCTGCCGAGAACAAAGGCCATGACCTTGAACCGCACGATATCCACACCCAGGGCCGAGGCCGCCTGTTCGTCCTCCCGAATTGAGGACCATGCCAGCCCGATCCATGAGCGCCCCAGAATGTAGTCCAGAAAATACGACGCCGCAAGCGCCGCCAAAATCAGGAGGAGATACTCACTCTTGGCTATCTCCCGGCCGGCCCAGGCAGGAAGATCGATGCCGCCGATGCCCATGGCGCCACCGAAAAAAGGAATATAGAGAAAAACCGCTTCTACGACAAAGCCGATGCCCATGGTGGTGATGGCGAGGAAGTCATCACGGACCCTCAGGCAGGGAATCCCCAGGAGAGCGCCGACTAGGCCCGCTACAAGAGCCGCCAGAGGAACGTCGATCCAGAAAGGCAGTCCCGCCTTGGTGTAAAGAAGAGCGGCCGTATAGGCCCCGATACCGAAAAAGGCCGCGTGGCCGAGGGAGATCTGACCCGCATGGCCTGTAATGACATTCAGGCTGTGGGCCAAAATCGCATAAATCGCGATGGTGATCAGGATGGTAACCAGGTACCCGCTCATGACGGCATCAACCGAATCCGCATCATCTCAGGCCTTTCCCAAAAGACCGTACGGTCTGAACATGAGGACCAGGATCATGGCAATGAATGCCACGGCGTCCCTGGGAAAGGGAACGGAGAGGACCCCGATAAAAAAGGTTTCCGACAATCCCACCACAAGGGAGGCCAGCACGGTGCCGGGAATGCTCCCCAGCCCTCCCAGAACCACGATGGCCAGGGCCTTGTAAGCCGGGATGCTGCCCATGGTGGGCCAGACCTGGTTGTCGTAAACCCCGATCAGCACACCGGCGGCGCCCGCCATAAGGGACCCAATAATGAAATTCATGGCAATCACGGCACTCACGTTGACGCCGAAGGAAGAGGCTGTTTCCGCGTCCAGCGCGCAGGCCCGCATGGCCAAACCCATCTTGGAGCGCGTCAGGAAAATCCATAAAAAGAGAAGGATGAGAAAACTGACCAGAAGGATAAGCACCTGCGTTTCCGTGAGACGGAAACTTCCAATGGCCAAATCGCCCAGTCCTACCTTGGCGTTGTAGACCAGGGTGTGGGGTCCGGCAACGATTCGAAAGGCCTCCTCCATGGCGGTGAAAAGGCCGATGGAGGCAATGAGGGGTGCGATCCTCGGTAAATGAAGGAGCGGCGTGTACAGGAAACGTTCCACCAGGTACCCTGCAGCGGCCGCTCCCGCCATGCCTATAACCAGGGAAAGCCAGAAGTTGTCCACAATCCGGAAGGAAAGGAGACCGACATAGGCCCCGAGGGTGTAAATGCCGGCGTGGGCCACGTGAAGAATGCGTAGAATCCCGTACACCATAGTAAGGCCGAGCGAGATCAGCGCATAAACGCTTCCCACAGCGATTCCATTGGCCAACTGCTGCCAGATCATCCTTTTACCAGACTTCCCCCACCGGCCGTGACCCCATCATTGATCATTTCCCATAGGTCATTGCAGCGCGATCCTTGAAGGGTGATTCCTCACTTCTTCATCGGAGGCGTGATGATTTCAGGGTCGTCGATGATCGCCTTGCGCCTGAACCGGCCTTCCTTGACGATCTGAATCTGGACAGGCTTTACCACCTCGCCCTGGGCAAAACGGCTGATCTTTCCCGTGAGGCCGTCATAGTCCTTGGTCTCGAGAAGGGCCTTCTGGATGGCCTTGGGATCCGTGCCTGCCTTCTTGACGGCGTCAACGAGGATCATGAAGGCATCGTAGCTGGAGGCTCCCACCATGTCCGCATCATGGCCGTAAGCGCTCCGGTAGTTTTTCAGGAAGTTCTGCACCACCGGTCGCGGGTCGTCTCTGTTGAGGTTGGTGGCGATAATCACACCCTCTGCAGCGTCACCGGCAATCTCCAGAAACTTGGGGGAGTCAAACCCTTCCTCTCCCAGGATCTGGCTCTTGATTCCAAGCTCTTTTGCCTGCCTGACGATGGAGGCGGCTTCATTGTAATAACCGGCCGCAAAAATCACGTCCGGATTTCCTTCCTTGATGGTGGTCAAATAGGGCCTGAAATCCTTTTCCCCGGGGAATTTGTACATCTGCTTGGTGAGGATCGTGGCGCCGAGCTTCTCGGCCCTTTCCGCAAACCCCGCTGAAATGGGGCGGCCGAAATCATTGTCCATGGAAATAATAGACATCCGCTCGGCCTTCAGATCTTTAACCGCGAATTCCGCTGCCGCCGCACCTTCCACTTCGCCCAGAAAGCCGTTGCGAAAGATGAAATCATTGGGGGTCTTGGTATTGGGATTCCACGTTACATCCGGATGGACCGCGTAGCCCGCCACCATGGGCATGCCCGCCTTCTGAAAGATGGGGGCCACCACACGGGTCGGCCCGCTGTAGGACCCGCTGACCACGCCCACCACCTTGTCTCTCTCGATCAGCCGGTTGGCGATTGCCACCGCTTCTTCCGCTTTCAGGCGATCGTCGTAAACG
>Ga0180432_10003925_pt1 | contig 20838 bp, 20 predicted proteins | sample SS_ome_10_FD_132414 | JGI IMG/M metagenome (GOLD analysis project Ga0180432, IMG submission 132414) | Hypersaline lake sediment archaeal communities from the Salton Sea, California, USA - SS_1_MS_2 metaG | ecosystem: Environmental > Aquatic > Non-marine Saline and Alkaline > Hypersaline >...
CCAGGGTCACATCCCCGTAAATAAAGGTGGCAGGAAGATAGCTGTAATAGGAGATCACATCCCATTTGATCACACCCCGATCCGCGGGGTCGGTCTGCTTCCAGCTAAGGTGAAGGAAGTTGGTGACCATATATAACAGCAAAATGGCCAGGATGGTGAAGGGCGGAAGAAAGTCTGTGCGGAAGGGACATTGCCCGGGACGTGAAAGCATGGATCCTTTACTGGTTGATAAGATCATCCAAACCTACATATAGTTTTTTATGAAAACAACACCCGGGCTTCATAAAAAACCTGCTGGAAAATAAGGTTCCCCGGTCAATGGTTATCGTTTTGTCACTGAGCATGATCTACTGATTGGTCATACGGGAATACATTCTTTCAGCCACCCCGGAAACAGCCTCCTCCATTTTCAGTGTATTGCGCTGTGCATACCGGCCGATCTGCCTCATCAGCCGGGGATCCTCCCTGATCATCTCCTCCACCTTCTCCAGACCCTGCCGGGGATCCATTTCAGCAATCTCCCGGTACTGGTTCCCGGTGTAATAGGTTACATAGATCCCCTTCCTGGCCAGGCGGTAATCGGGCATGTTGAGCATATCCCAGAATCCGGGCGGTGCCTTGAGCCGCAGGAAGCATTTCCAGTATAACGTGCGGTTCATGCCAGCATAATGGATGATGCTTTTCCGGTACTGGTATGTATTGACCAGCTGGAAAGCCACCAGAGCAATGATCAGGGCGGTCCCTGCAACCCTGACCACTTTCCTGCCCCGCAGCAGGATCACCTCCGCCATCACCGCCAGCGGAACGGCCATGACCCCGTATATGTCGATATAGGCCCTCAGTCCGAATCCCCCTCCGAACCACCAGGACCACCAGGAGCTCTGGACATAGATCATGGAGAGAAGGAGCAGCAGCACGGGAAGAAAAAATTGAGGCAACCGCTTCCATAATAATGGAATGCCCGCCACTGCCAGCAGCATCATGGGGGTGTAAACGAACCACCCCTTCTTATAGCTGAAAAGGCTTTCCAGGATATGGGGGTGCAGGAAGTAAAAAGTCCCTTCCTCTGCTCCGTAGGAAAAGAAAATATAGTGGCCGGTAATGGCTTTCCTGTAAAGGAACTGGGGGATCCATACCCCAATGAATGCCGCCAGCATCAGCAAAATAAGATGGAATTTGCGTAAAAAGAAGCCGATACGCGCGGTAAATTCCTTCCATGATTTCACATCCCAGAGAATGAGGATGAAGATGACCACGATGTTGGTGGGCCTGACCAGGGCGATAAAGCCGAACAGCGCACCGGTGAGGATGGTCCACAGCACCCCGGGTTTCTTATACCACCGGATCACGGTCACCAAAAAAAGGGTGATCAGGAAAAAGTTATAGGAGTGGGGCATGGCCGCCTCATAGGTGGTATAGTATAAAAGGTTGGTCCCGAAGGCAACAGCCAGCAGGGTAACGGATGTGATGACGGGTTTGAAGTATTTCAGCAGCAGGTTCTTTAACAGGACAAAGCCCAGTACCACGTAAACCAGGGCACTGATCACCAGGAAAAACTGGTAGATGGACCCGTATCCATCCCTCGCCTCACCGAAGAGCGGGGCCAGTGCATGGGCCATGAAAAAAAAGGGTGCATAGAGCACGGATAAACCCATGGAGGTAATGATCAGCCGGTTGCCGTTCTCCAGACGGGATGGCCAGAATTTATTGTCGTTCCTGAAGCCTTCGGGCGGGTCCTCCAGGAATCCCAGGGTCACATCCCCGTAAATAAAGGTGGCCGGAAGGTAGCTGTAATAGGAGATCACATCCCAGTGAATGACACCCCGTTCACTGGGTCCGGTCCGCGTCCAGTTATGGTGAAGGAAGTTGGTGAACATGTAAAACACCGCGATGGCCAGAATGGTAAAGCTTGGAAAGGGATGGGTGCGGAAGGGATTATGGCCGGGTCGTAAACGCATGGATCCGTCGCTGGTTGTTCAGATGATCTTTCAAATATAGTTAAAATCGGGAGTAGATAAAGGGCCGGAGCCCGGACGGTCAGAACTGGAAGTAAATAAAGGGCTGGAGCTTGGCCGACCATGACTGGTAGATGATAAAGACCATCACCACGGCGATCAGTGCCTTGGCCCAGATGGGGACGCGGATATACCAGTTGAGCAGGGCCAGTTTCCAGCTCTCGGGCACCCAGTGGAGAAAATAACCCAGGGCCATCACCGCAAAGACCAGCCGGTAGCTCCACAGCACCTGCGGGATGATGGACGGATGAAAAAAATACCTCACCTGGTGGATGAGCTGGCCTGCCTTTTCCATGGATTCCGACCGGAACCAGATGCGGGTAAAGGTGATGAAATTGAAGGTAAGGAAGATCTTCCAGAGCCTGACCGCCCAGTGCTTGCTCTTTTCATAGGGACTGATCTTTTTCCACAGCTTGTAGACCACGATCCCCAGCCCGTTCAGTCCCCCCCATATCACAAAATGCCAGCTTGCCCCGTGCCAGAGGCCCCCCAGCAGCATGGTGATCATCAGGTTCACATCGGTCATGATCCTCCCCTTCCGGTTTCCCCCCAGGGGAATGTATAGATAATCCCTCAGCCAGGAGGAAAGGGAGATGTGCCAGCGTTTCCAGAAATTGCCCACATTGGTGGCCTTGTAAGGTGCATTGAAGTTCTTGGGCAGCCGGAATCCAAGCAGCAGTGCCACCCCGATGGCGATATCGGTATACCCTGAAAAATCCACATACACCTGGAGGGAGTAGCCATAGAGGGCCATCAGGTTCTCAAAACCTGAGAAATCCAGGGGATTGGCAAAGATGCGGTCGATGAAATTGACCGCCAGGTAATCCCCGATGAACATCTTTTTGAACAGTCCCTTGAGGATCAGAAAGAGGGCATATCCGAATTCCTGGCAGGTGAGGTGGTAGCGTTTGTAGAGCTGCGGGATAAACCGGGCCGCACGGACAATGGGACCGGCCACCAGCTGGGGAAAGAAAGAGACGTAAAAGCCGAAATCGAGGATGTGTCTGACCGGATCCACCTTGCCCCGGTATATATCCACTGTATAAGAGATGGTCTGGAAGGTGTAAAAGGAAATCCCCACGGGCAGCAGGATCACCGAGGTGTCAAAATGGGTGCCGGTGAAATGGTTGGACCATAGCGCCAGGTGGTTCACCACCTGTATATCCAGGTTGAACAGGGAATTGACCGTATTGACGAAAAGATAGGTGTACTTGAAGTAGGAAAGCAGGAACAGGTTAACGAGCACGCTCATGAAGACCCCGAACTTTTTCCATCCTTTCCGGCGGGCATGGTGGATCAATTGCCCCAGGTAGAAATCCGAGAAGGTGGAAAATACCAGGATCAGGAAGAAGAGTCCCGATGTCTTCCAGTAGAAGAAAAGACTGGCCACAAAAAGGAACGCGTTTCGCAGGGCACGCTCGCGGTAAATAATCGAGTAGACAAGGAGTACGATGAAATAGAAAATCCAGAAAAAAAGCTGGGTGAAGAGCAGGGGTTTCTCCGGATGATACAGGAATATGTCAGAGAGGATTTGATTCAAAAAGATCCGTTTTCAGATGAATATTTCCTGTACTCGAGCATCAGTGCATTGTAGAGCATCTCTGCCACCAGGTTGGCACCGCGCGGGGTGAAATGCACATAATCGGAAGATGCCAGCGGAGGATCTGCTTCCACAAAGGAGGGCATGGAGTTGTACCCGCCCATGGCTTCATACAAATCCCAGAAAGCATACCCGCTCTCCAGGGCAGCTGTTTTCAGGGCATCCCTGATTGGTTCAATGTTGGGATAGGTTTTGAACCGGCCCCGCTGCTTGATGGACATGTCGGAAGGTCCGATCACAATGACCGGCACACCGGGACAGAGTCCCCGGATGAAACGAAGCTCCCTGGCGAAGGCACGCCGGTAATAATCCGCATCCTCGAGATAGGGAACCACGTTCCCCCCGAACTGCAGGAGCAGGAGTCCGGGCGAGAGATCTTCCATCATGGCCTGCAGCTGTTCCCGGTCGAGCTTGCTGAACAGGAGTCCGGCCGACCCCCGCATGGCGATGTTGTCCACCTGCAATCCCCGGTCGGTCTCAAAGGAGATCCCGTAGATCCTGCCCCCCTCAGGAAAATCAGCAAGGATGCTGAGTTCTTTCACCCGGGTGCCGGCGTTGAGTTCAGCCACGTTGTATCCATCATGCAGGCTGGAAAGGGTTACACGGATGGAATCGTTCACCTGCAAGATAAGCGATGCATCCATCACGCAGGAGTGCAAAAAGACCCTGATGCGGTTGCACCGGCCTGTTCTGCGTTCGGTATTGAACCGGAAATGCAGTGAAGGAAGCTCCTCCCCGGCTATGGGGACCGAAGCAAATGCACCCATGACCCCGTAACGGTTGTGCATGATGGAGGTGTCCCGCTTCCCGAAAAAGGTATACCGGAGCCACCGGCCCGATTGTTCCTGTTCGAATGCAAGATGACCGGCATAAAGGGGAATGGCCGGGATGAGTCCGGTCCCCGAACCGCCGAAGTGCTGCTGAAGACGGTACCGGATCAGGGAGGTCATCCGGTCGTTCTCGATCTGCGAATCCCCGAAATGGATGATCCGGGTGCGCCTGATGGTTCCCGCTCTCAATTCGTCCAGTTTCCGGAAAAAAGGGTCCAGCAGCGTTTTCTGACCCGGGGCAAACTGCAGCCTGAAAACACTGCTTATCAGGCTGTCCGTATTGACAGGACGGACGGGATCTGCTGCAGCCGGTTCCAGTGAATCGGGAGTGGTAAACAGACCGGGCGGCACAAGGGGATCATAGCCGGCTTCCGCTTCCGGATCGTCTGTCACCGCAGAGGTGGAAATAAGCCTTTCCACTTCTGCCTTCCGGAGGGATGTGTCCTGCTCTGCCCTCTGAAAAAGATCTGAAACGGAAAAAAAGGAGATCCTGAAATCCTCATTGATGCTGATCCCTTCTTCAGGCAGCGCGAGGGAGATGATCAGAAGCAACACCCCTGTCGCTGCAAAAAATATGAGGATCCTGAACGGCCGCATGGCTCATCCTTTCCGCTTGATCTTAATGACCTGACCGGGTTTTATTTTTGACTGGTTGGAAATGTTGTTGAGCCTGGCAATATCGGTTTCCGTCACACCGCGATATTTACGGGCTATATCCCACAGGGTATCCCCCCTTTTCACCACGTAGGTGATGTATTCCCCGTCAGGATCTCCGGTCTGCAGGGAACCTCCCGTACTTTCCTCCTCCCGGTTGGCCCCGGATGCGGCTGTTACGGGCGGCACCGCCCGGCCGGCAAACTGCTGCTTTTCCCTGAAACTCATCCGGTCAATGTTCCCGTACCTGGAGGATGTGCCTTTGGGTTTGTAAATCACCAGTTTCTGTCCCGTCCTGATCAGGTTCCTCCGGATGTTGTTCCAGTAACGCAGATCAGAGGCCCTTATATCATACCAGTCAGCCACATACCCCACATTGTCCCCCGCCTTAACCGTATAGATGAGCTTATCATATTTGTCCGCAGGAAGCTCGACCCTGTAGTCAGAGGCATACCTGAGGGGAGTGGCCACCAGCTTTCCCCGGTCAAAATAGACTGAATCCCTGTAATCAAAAATACTGTCCTGAAGATCAATGAACCGGGCTGTATGCTCCAGGGGGATCCTGACCGGATACCCTCTTTCCGGAGTGGCGGGGAGGATGTCCCGCCTGTATTGCGGATTCATGTCACGCAGCTGCTTGACGGGGAGACCCAGAATCCCGGCAACCTGTTCCAGGTGCAGCTGCTCATGGACCATGATCGTATCGGTGAAACGGGGCAGCTCCAGCGGAGCTTTGGAGAGCCGGTGCTCAGGATAAAAGTTCATGGTATAGGTGGCTGCGATGAAGGCAGGGACATAGCCGCGTGTCTCCCTGGGCAGAAGATAGTATATATCCCAGAAGTCCCGTTTTCCTCCCGATCTGCGGATCGCCTTGTTCACATTGCCGGGACCGCAATTGTAAGCTGCCAGGGCCAGGGTCCAGTCATCATAGATCTCATGCAGGTCCACCAGGTAACGGGCAGCAGCGTGTGTGGCGGCAACGGGATCGCGACGCTCATCCACCAGGGAGTTAATGGTAAGCCCGTAATACTTGCCGGTTCCGTACATGAACTGCCAGGTCCCCACCGCACCGGCCCTGGAGATGGCCCTGGGATTCAGCGCCGATTCGATGATGGAAAGGTACTTGAGCTCATAGGGCACATTGTAATAATCAAAAATTTCCTCGAAAATGGGGAAATAATATTCAGCCAGTCCCAGCATTACCCTTACCTGCTGCCTTCTCTTACGGGTATATACATTCATGTAATTCTTTACAATCCTGTTGTATGTCAGGTCGATTACTGACGGGATCTCAGCCAGGCGCTGCATGTAGACCGAATCCGGGAAGTCGGGAATGAGCGTATCCTCCCCGGGGATGTATTCGTCCACCGCATCTTCCAGGGACTGGTTCACATACCACAGATTGAGCATGCTGTCCAGGTTCTCACCGATCTTCAGCTCCACTTCTCCTTCCATGGTAAAGGAGTCCACCAAGGGAATGGTGTCGGCCGGCAAGCCGTCCGGCCCTGCAGATCGCGGACTCTTCACGGAACCGGCTTCCCCGGCTGATTGCAGAGCCGGGTACGGATTGGGGATGGTATCCGTATTCGGACCGTTCAGGATACCTTCGTGGGTACCGGGCCCCGATGCAATCACTACCAGCGGGATCATCGTTTGCATGAAACGGATTGCAACGTTCTTCTTCATTTCATCTTCCTTTAAATTCAAACCTGCATGTGAGTCCCAGCAGCTGCGGAGGAACCTCCGCGGGAACCTTCACGGGCTGCAGGGAAGGGGTGAGCCGCAGGGACAGGTTCTCATTCACATCCCAGCTGTAGAGCTGGGCATCCACATAGGCATCCAGCACCTGCAGGGCATACACACCAACCAGTGCAATATAGCTTAATTCCATATTCCTTCGCCAGTATTCCAGGTAACGTTTGTTGAGTTCATCCTGGTTTTCGGCATATTCCAGGCTTGCCAGGCGGTATTCCCCCGAATTGAAGACAATGGCATAGACCGCTGCTGCCAGTCCACCATACACAATGGGGATCTTGTAGTATTTCCTGTTGTAAACCTGACCGAGCCCGGGCAGCACCAGGGCATACATGATCGCCTTGGAAGGGGAGTGGGAAAAATCAGGTTCCCGGACTGCCAGCGTGTCTGTCTCCTGAGGGATGGTATCGAAATACCGGGTAATCGTATCAGGATCCTGGCGGATCGCACCGGTACGCCGGGGAATGGTATCCGCAGGGCGGGGAATGGTATCCGCAGGGCGGGGAATGGTATCCGCAGGGCGGGGAATGGTATCCGCAGGGCGGGGAATGGTATCGGGATCCTGGCCGCGAACAGGCAAAACGATGATGAGTATGCATAGAACCGTCTGAAAGATCCTGTTCATTTAGCCGGTTTATCGAGTATACTCACAATACGCTGCAAGTCCTCATCCGATTTAAATGGAATAACGATACGCCCTGCACCTTTATTGTTTCGCTTGAACTCGACCGTGGCTCCAAAATAGTGAGAAAGATGCTCCCTCAGATCCTCATAGGCTGAACGGGGCTGTTCACTCTCCGTTTTTGTTTCAGGTTCGGTTCGCTTCGAACGCTGAACCAGGTTCTCGACCTTTCTGACGGAAAGGTCATTCTTGGTTGTTTTGTTGAATATCTCCAGCTGGAGGCCCTTATCTTCCACTCCCAGCAGGGCCCTGGCATGCCCCATGGTGATCTTCTTCTCCCGGATGGCTGTCTGGATCTCCACTGGGAGATTCAACAGCCTCAGGTAATTGGTGATGGTGGCCCGTTTCTTTCCCACCCGTTCACCCAGGCCTTCCTGGGTCAGTTTGAACTCTTCGATAAGCCGCTGATAAGAAATGGCCACTTCAATGGCATCCAGGTCCTCCCGCTGAATATTCTCCACCAGCGCCAGCTCCAGCATCCGGTCATCCCCCGCTTCACGAACATAGGCGGGGATCCGTTTCAACCCCGCTTTCTCGGCAGCCTTCAGGCGCCGTTCGCCTGTGATCAGCTGGTAAGTTGAATCGGCAGCCCTTCTCACCGTAATGGGCTGGATGATCCCATGTTCCTCCACCGACATCACCAGCTCGTTGAGGGCCTCTTCATCCATAGAGGTACGCGGCTGAAAAGGATTGGTGGAAATACTCTTCAGAGGAATTTCGCTGACCACGGAAGCCGAATGGATCAGCTCCCTTTCCTGGTCATCGGTCACTTCGATCAATGCACCCAATCCCCTCCCCAATGCGTTCTTTTTTGCCATAAGGATGTCAGATTAATCCAAAACTTTTTCTTCCTGCTTCAGCAGGGTCTCTTCATTTTTCTGGAGGATTTCCCTTGCCAGGTTCAGATAGCTTACGGCACCCCTTGATTCAGCATCATAAAGCACGGCAGGCTTCCCGAAACTGGGGGCTTCCGTAAGCTTGATATTGCGCTGGATAATGGTATCGAACACCATTTGCTGAAAGTGTTTCCTTACCTCTTCAACCACCTGGTTTGAAAGCCTCAGCCGGGCATCATACATGGTAAGCAGGAAGCCCTCTATCTCCAGTTTCTTATTGAGCCCGCGCTGGATGATATTGATCGTATTGAGCAATTTGCCCAATCCCTCCAGGGCAAAATATTCACACTGAACGGGGATGATCACCGAATCAGCTGCCGTGAGTGCATTGACCGTGATCAGTCCCAGGGAAGGAGAACAATCGATCAGGATATAATCATAGTTCTCCTTGACCTGGTCGATCACATTCCGGAGCATGTACTCCCGCTCATTCATATTCAGCATCTCGATCTCAGCACCCACCAGGTCAATATGGGAGGGGATCAGATCAAGATCCTTGATTTCACTGTTCAGAATGATCTTCCGGGGATCGGCATCCTCGATCAGGCATTCATAGATGCTCGTTTTTACCTTCTTGATATCAAATCCTGATCCGGATGTGGCATTGGCCTGCGGATCCGCATCAATGATCAGCACCCTCCTTTCAAGCACAGCAAGGCTGGCTCCCAGGTTGATCGCTGAAGTGGTTTTCCCTACGCCTCCCTTTTGATTCGCTATCGCAATAACTTTCCCCATCGGCCATTCTCTAAATTATCTGTTCTGTGATCGCTTGCCCCGCAGCAGGCTGCGGAGAACCGGGCTTACGGGCCCGACACAATCAATGTGCTTGCGGGATTCACACAGCGGGATGTAAATTTACTATTTTCGGATAGCCCGCTAATTTCAGCAATTTTCTTATTGTAAACAAAGCTTTTACATTTATAAACACCTTATCAACATTTTTATGTAATAACTTCATAAGGCGGTTACATTCAGGAAAAGAGGACGAGATTTAATTCCTTTTACGGCGTTCCTGAAGCTTGTTATGATAATCAAGGATTTCTTGTTCCGGCATAGGCAGCAGGTGAGGGTTCTCGTCGATCCACCCGAGAAATGCCTTTTCATATACCTCTCTTTCCACTACGAAGTGCTCATTGATGTATTCAAACTTGTTTGTCTCCCTGCAATGGATCTGGAACTGGTTACGCAATGAAGTATATTCACTGGATAACGCTGCCTCTTCAGCAAGATGTGCCGGAATAAAGGTCACTCCGTACTTATTGGCAAGCACCACATCCCCGGGCAATACAGCAGCCCGCCCGATCCGGATGGGTGCATTGATCCAGGCGATCATCATCTCCCTGATACCGCTCACATCATGACCCCTGATCCAGCCATTGAAATCTTCGCCGATCTTCGATATTTCGGCCAGATCCCGGACTGACCCGTTAAAAATGATGCCTCTTTTGCTGGAATTGGCAATGGCATCACCCAGGTTACCACCGATCAGGGTCCCGTCGATGATCTTTCCATATGCGTCAGCCACGTACACATCCCCTTCCTGCAACTTGATGATGGGGGCATAATTGGTCACAGGGGTGTGTGTACCCTCCTTTTCCGCCTGCTTTTCAACATATTCTTTGAAATCAGGCCTTGAAGGTATAAACTGGGCGGTAAGAACTCGTCCTGTCATCACCCTGTCAGGATGAACGATGGTCCACCCGTTTTCATAAAGACTGGAAAAATTCTCGAACTGATTGTTATATCCGTACCTGCGCAAAAAGGACCAGATATCTTCCATAACAGCCGGCTTCAGCCGTTCAAGAATATCATCCGGGACCTTTGGTCTTCCGTCAGGATAGCGCTCCCCGTTCCATTCGGGGGTAAGTGCCTGAATTGCTTCGGGTTGCCATATCACACTCTGCGAAACAGCAACCGTCACCATGCAAGCCAGTGCCAGAAAAGCAAGACATTTCTTCATTCGTTTAGAATTTATTAATTAATTGAAAATTAAATAATTGTCAATTTGAGCACGTAATGTTCACGGAACATCTTATGCGGCTGAAATTAAATAAAAAAAATTACTTGGGGAAGGGGCGGGGATCCGGCCCGGGGAGGGGTTGACAACAGGATTTTGCTTATCTTTGATCTGTATGTTTTACGGGGCCATGAATAAATCGAACTGGATCACCATCGTGAATTGCACCGCGGGAGGCGGAAAAACCGGCAGGGACTGGCCCCTGATCCAGTCTTTGCTCCGTAAGCACGGGATCGGGTTTGAACCTTTCCTGACCAGCCGGAGGCTCCATGCATCGGTCATTGCCAGGAACAAGATCCAGGAAGGTTATTCAAAGATCATTGTGGTGGGTGGCGACGGTACCATGAATGAAGTGATCAACGGGGTTTTTGCCCAGAACAGGATCCATACCACCGAAGTGATGCTGGGAATGATCTCGGTGGGAACCGGAAACGACTGGGCCCGCATGTTCAAGATCCCGGCCGATTATGAACAGGCCGTTCTTACCATCAAGAAGCAGAAGACCTTCATACAGGATGCCGGGATGGTGAAATACCTGAAGAACGGGAAAGAGTGGAAGCGCTATTTCGTGAATATTGCCGGAACGGGATTCGGGGCCAGGGTAGTGGAGCGGACCAACCGGATGAGGGACCGGGGAAGGCACGGTCACATGCTCTATTTTTATAATATTTTCACCAGCCTGCTGCGTTACCGGTCGATGCTGGCCAGGATCTCCATTGACGGGATCACCATTGACCGGAAGATCTTTCTGCTGAATGTGGGTATCGGGAAATACAACGGAGGCGGAATGATCCAGGTGCCGCATGCCATTGCAGACGACGGACTTTACAGCATCACCCTGATCAGGAAGATGGGCAAGCTGAATGTGATGGCCAACCTCAAGCGCCTGTACAACGGAAGCATCACGGAACACTCCAAGGTGGAGACCTACACGGCCCGTTCTGTACTCATTGACGGTCCCTCCCTGCTGAAGATCGAAACGGACGGTGAATCGCTGGGACACGGTCCCATGCAATTTCAGATCATCCCCAGAAGCGTCAGGGTGATTTCCGGGGAGATGACAGCCTGATCTCGAATAATCTGGGCCAGTATTTCCCGGTGACAAATACCCGGTCCCCCTCCTCATCCCACGCGATACCGTTGAGTACATTCGTGGTGGACTCCCTCTCATGTGCGGGAAGGATCCCCTTCAGGTTCACACGGCCCTCCACCTTCCCCGACCGGGGATCAATGATCACGATCTCATCAGTATAATAACGGTTGGCCCAGATCTTCCCATGGATATACTCCAGCTCGTTCAAATCTTCTGCAGGTCCCCGGTCATGGTAAACCTCGATCTGGCGGTTGACGGTAAACATTTCCGGATCAATAAAATAGATCACATTGGATCCATCGCTCATAATCAGATCCTCTTCGTTGTGGGTCAGGCCCCATCCTTCACGGTTCTGGTAATAGATCTTCCGGATCTCCTCAAAACTCTCTTTGTCATACACAAATCCCATCTGGGACCGGTAGGTGAGCTGGTAGATCCTGTCCCCGAACACAGTGATGCCCTCCCCGAAAACAGAATCATCCAGGTTCCTGATCTGCCTGATTTCACCGGTCTCCAGCTCCACGCGCCTCAGTGAAGAGTGCCCGTAATTCCCGGTACCTTCGAAAAGCCACCCGTCTGCATACTGGATCCCCTGCGTATAGGCCTCCGGATCATGGGGATATTCATTCACCACCCGGTACCCGTATTCCACAGGCTCCACATCGGAAAGGAAAGTGATCTGCCGGCTGTGGTTTTCAGTTTTGTCCCCGGAAAGAAAAACCCTGGTCCGCAGTCCGGTAATGCCCGTGGGCAATCCCTCGCTTGAAAGGGTTGTCTCCAGTTTATCTAACAGGGTCTGCTTCAGCGTACCGCCCAGGAAAACCTGGATGGAATCGAAAGTGATCGTATCGGGCACATGAAGCTCAACAGTGATCTCCTCCCCCGTTTGGATCACCAGGGATTCCGCCGGCCGGACCAGGCGGGTGGATTTGGCAGGGGAAACCGGCAGGTTTTTATTAAGCGTGGATACCCCGTTCCTGGTACCGCAGGCATGAAGTACCAGCAGGACAAAAGCGGGCAAAAGGCAGGATAGCTTTCTCATTGGAATCCACTAGTGGCCGAATAACCTCTGAAGGAAGGAACGTTTTTTAGGGAGTCGCTTCATTTCATTTTCCATGGTAGGCTGCTCACCGGGATTAATCATCTGGTAGATCTCCCCCCATCCGGGCAGTCCCCCTATATTCCTGTCATCAATAAATATATCCGCTTCGATCTTCCTGCTGGTGGTCTCTTCATCGAACTCCTCCTCGGGATAGCTCTTGTTCACCGCATAGAACTCCACCCCGTGCTGGCGGCAGAACTCAACGGCTTCCCTCAGCTCCCTGCCTGTCCTGAATGTCCACAGGATCAGCTGATGTTTCTGCTTCTGAAGAGCACGAAGGGAGTCAAAGGCAAAGAGGATCTCTTTCCCGATCTCCGGGTATTTATGTTCTACAATGGTGCCGTCAAAATCCACAGCAATCTTCAGGGGACTCGATAACATAAGCGTACGGGTCTTGAAACTCGTGCAAAAATACCAAAATCATCTTAAAAGAGATCGTCCACCGAAAGATATCTTTCACCGGTATCATAATTAAAGGTAAGGATGGTGGACCCGGGGTCCACCTTTTCCAGCAGCTGAGCAACCGCTGCCAGCGAAGCCCCCGAGGAAATCCCCACAAACAACCCCTCCTCGCTGGCAGCCCGCCTGGCATAATCAAAGGCCTGTACCCTGTCAATGGCGAAGGTCCCGTCCAGCACCTTTCTGTCCAGGTTCCGGGGAATGAAACCCGCCCCGATCCCCTGGATATCATGCGATCCCGGTTCCCCGCCGCTGATCACCGGCGATTCGGCAGGTTCCACGGCATACACCCTGATACCGGGCATCTTCTCCTTCAGTACCCCGGCCACCCCGGTAATATGTCCGCCGGTCCCCACCCCCGTCACCAGGTAATCGATCCCCCGGGGAAAATCATCCAGGATCTCCCGGGCTGTGGTGGTGGCATGAATGGCCGGGTTGGACGGATTATCGAACTGGGAGGGGATCCATGCATTGTCAATCTCCGTGGCCATTTCCCTGGCTCTTTCTATGGATCCCTGCATCCCTTTTTCCCTGGGTGTGAGTTCAATCTCCGCACCATACGCCTTCATGATATTCCTGCGTTCCACCGACATGGACTCGGGCATGACCAGGATCATCCGGTAACCCCTGACGGCAGCCACCATGGCCAGTCCGATCCCCGTATTTCCGGAGGTGGGTTCGATGAGGGTGCTCCCGGGCCCTAAAAGACCCTCCTCCTCCGCATCCCTCACCATGGACCAGGCAATGCGGTCCTTGATGCTGCCTCCGGGATTGGTTTTCTCCAGTTTGATCCATACCTGTCCTGCTCCCGGAAAGAGCCTGTGCAGGTGCAGGTGGGGAGTGTTTCCGATGGAGTCTAAGATGTTTTCAATTTTCATATCACAAAATCTATCGGTTCTTTGAAATTCTTGTTGTCCCTTACCACCACCCGGTGCTGCCGGTAGACCACCGAGTGGGGCAGGATGCTTTCAGTGATCCATGTATTGCCACCCACCACCGTGTCATGACCGATCACCGTCTTGCCTCCCAGGATGGTGCTCCCGGCATAAATGATCACATTGTCCTCGATGGTGGGGTGGCGCTTGGTATTGGCCATGTCCTTCTCCACTGTGAGGGCCCCCAGGGTCACTCCCTGGTAGATTTTTACCTGTTTTCCGATCACAGCCGTCTCCCCGATCACAATCCCGGTCCCGTGATCGATAAAGAAAGGGGAATCTATACTGGCACCCGGGTTGATATCAATCCCCGTTTTACCGTGGGCATACTCGGCAATCACTCTGGGAAGCAGGGGCACGTTCAGTTCGTAAAGGATATGGGCCATGCGGTAAACGGCAATGCAATAGAATCCGGGATAGCAGAGGATGATCTCCTCCAGGCAGCTGGAAGCGGGATCAAACCGGGTAATCATCTCGGCATCGGCGATCAGCTGGTCAAAGACCCCGGGAAGGCGGGAGAAGAAAGTCTCCACGATTTCTTGCGGGGACTTCTCCATGGACTTACGGAGCGGATAGAGAAGCTCTTTCAGCCTGATAGAACAACGGTCCAGCTCAAGCTCCAGCTCCCCCGCATCCTCCACCCTGTTCCGCCTGATGGGAAAAATGGTGTGTATGAACGTGTCCACAAAGTGATGGGTCTCCACCATAGAGGGCACTTCTTTGTAATACTGGCTGTTGAAACTGCTCAGTTTGACTGCAAGATCCGCTTTTTTATTTTCCATTATCATAGGTATTTAAGTATGGTTGAACAGGTCTCCTTTATCTGGTAACCCTTGACCGGAGGAAAAGGTTCAGCAATGAAAGCAGAATATAAGTCAGCACCACCAGTGAAAGTCCGGATAACCCCGTCACTACAAGGATCACCCCCGCAAAGAGCACCAGCAGGTAACGGAACAGGTTGCCCCTCAGTCTGAAATGGTCAAATTTCATGGAAAACATGGGCACCGGAAGGATCATGTAAAAAGCCATCAGCAGCATGATGGCCCACATAAAGAAGATATTCACGCTGCTTCCGTAGATGAGCCCCTCTTTCATGAACTGCCAGAAAAGACCGGTCCAGAAAAGCGCATGTGCGGGTGTGGGCAGTCCGAAAAACCAGGAACCTCCCAGGTCCTGGATATTAAACCGGGCAAGCCTGATGGCTGAAAGGACGGGGACGATCAACACAGAACCCAGGATGATCCACTGAAGGAGGGGAGCGGGTGAAAATACACCCTTTGCCGGGTCGGTGAAGAGACGCAGAAATATGCTGTAGATGAAAACGGCCGGTACCACTCCGAAGGTAACCATATCGGCCAGAGAATCGAGCTGTTTCCCGGTATCACTGTATGCACGAAGGAGCCGGGCCAGCAATCCGTCCAGGAAATCAAGGAGGGAAGCGGCCAGCAGCAGGTAAACACCCAGCTGCCACTGTCCTTCCAGGGTAAAAACAACGCTGGTGGTACCACAGGTCAGGTTAAGCAGGGTAAGCAGGTTGGGGATGTGACGCTTCATATTTCTTTTTCCTCTTCAGATGCGGAGCGTTTCTCATACAGCCTGAGCGCCCAGCGAACAGCCAGGTAGCTGACCAGGATCATAAAAGGCCAGGAAAGGTATCCCAGGATGGCTCTGAGGTATTCCATGGTTTATTCTTTCATCAGTAGTGTGACTCTTCCCTCATCTCGTTCTCATCAATCTTCTTTCTGTTAAGTGCCCTCCAGGCAATTACAATGTAGACAAGCACCAGCGGCACAAAGAGGGAAACATAACTCATGACCACCAGGGTATAGTGGCTGGAAGAAGCATTCCTGATGGTCAGTGAACTCTGCAGGTCCGTGGCCGAGGGGTAGAAAGCGGTATGGTTAAAGCCCGCCAGTGTGAACAGTGAAAAAACCACCAGGACGGTTCCCGGGCCGCTCAGCCATATGCCACGGCTGCTCTCTTTGAGCAGGGAAAGGATGATGCCGCCGAGCACTCCTCCCACACCTGCCGGGAACATGACCAGTACCGGGGTCATCTCCAGCAGGTTATGGAGGTATTTACGGGGTTCCATAAAAACTTCGCCGGTCCGGGGATCGACCGCATACCCGTCCCTGAACATCAGCCAGATGGCAAAAACCAGGAAGAAAAAGAGAAAGGGAATGGCATTGTAAAGCAGTTGTTTCCTGGAACGCCGGAGAATGTTTTCATGGTCGATGGTGTTCATGAAATAGAGCAGACCCAGGATCCGTGCAAGGAAAAAGAGTGCCAGTCCCAGCGAAAGGTTAAAAAGGCTCAGAATTGCTTCAAGCCCCCGCGCCGGCGTTCCCCAGGAGACACTGTTCATCTCATTGAGCGAGAACCTGGAACCGGAAAAAAAGGTGGCCACGGCAACCCCTACCAGAAAAGTACCCACCAGCCCGTTGATGAAAAGGAATGCCTCGTAGGTACTTTTCCCCAGGAAATTGCTGGCCTTGCTCCTGAACTCATAGGAGACTGCCTGGATCACGAACGCCAGGAGGATCAGCATCCATACCCAGTAGGCCCCTCCGAAGCTGGTGGCATAGAAAAGCGGGAAGGAAGCAAAAAAGGCCCCTCCGAATGTCACCAGGGTGGTAAAGGTGAACTCCCATTTCCTGCCCAGGGAATTAACGAGGATGGTCCGTTCCGTATCCGATCTGCCGATCCGGTAAAGGAAAGTCTGTCCGCCCTGGACAAAAAACAGGAAAACCAGGATGGAACCCAGAAGGGATACAATGACGAACCAGTATTGTTGCAACTGAAGATGCGACAGGCTTTCAAACATACTGTTTTCCTCCGGGTCCTTTTTTGATTTGTGATACCATGATCCTGATCTCCGCAATGAACAGGGCCGTGAAGGTGACCAGGAAAATCCAGAACGTAAGCTGGACCGCCCCCGGGTTGAGACGCGAAACAGCAGAGAGGGTGGGCATCAGCTCGTACACCACCCAGGGTTGCCGGCCCATTTCAGCCAGTACCCATCCGGCCTGACTGGCGATCCAGGGAAGAGGGATGGTAAGCATGGCCACCCACAGCAGCCACCGCTGACGGCCCCACCGGTTCTTCAAACTGAGCCAGAAAGCGATCAGGGTGAGGATCAAAAAATGGATCCCCAGAATGACCATGATATGGAACGCATAGAAATTTATTTTTACATTGGGGATCAGTTCATTGAGCTCTCGTCCCTGATAATATCCGTATCCGAAGTGGCGGTAATAATCTTCCACCCACTGCGGGTCGTTGAATTTTTCACGCATGGCCGCATAGGTGGCATCATCGCCCCGGTCTTCGGCACGCTTCATTTCCCTGAGGGTCTGCAGGGCAATGGAACCCCGTTCTATTTTCTCCCTGTAGGATAGGAGTCCCTGGTCCTCTTTTCCGAAGACCAGGTCGGTGATCCCCGGGACAAAACCGCTGGGTGTAAGGAACACCATGTAGGAAAGTGCATTGGGGATCTCGATCTTGAAGATGAAGTCCTCCCGCGGGCTTGGGATCCCGGTGGTATCGGTCCGCATGGCCCCGATGGCCACCAGCGGTGCATGGGTCTGTCCCTCGTAAAGTGCCTCCATGGCAGCAAATTTCATGGGCTGGTTCCTGGCCACGATCCTGGCCGAGGTATCGCCCGTGAAGATGGTGGCTACAGCGGAGATCACCCCGAATACCGACGCAATAACGGTACTCCTGCGGGCAAAAACCACATCCCTGTTTCTCAGCAGAAACCAGGCACTCACTCCGATCACGAATACGGAAGCCAGCAGGAAACTGGAAATGACCGTGTGGAGGAATTTATTCACTGCCAGATCGGAGAAAAGCACATCCCAGAAGCTGGTCATTTCGTTCCTTGCCATTGCCGGATTGAAAGAAGTACCCACGGGCTTCTGCATCCAGGAATTGGCCACCAGGATCCAGACCGCCGAAAGGTTGGCCCCGAATGCGGTAAGCCAGGAGGCTGCCAGGTGGAACCGTTTGCTGACCTTGTTCCATCCGAAGAACATGATGGCAACAAAGGTGGATTCCAGGAAAAAGGCAAGGATCCCCTCCACGGCCAGGGGAGCTCCGAATATGTCTCCCACGAACCAGGAGTAATTGGACCAGTTGGTACCGAATTCAAATTCCAGGATGATCCCGGTGGCAACCCCGATGGCAAAGTTGATCCCGAACAGCTTCATCCAGAATCTGGTGATCTGTTTCCACTCCCCGCTTCCCGTCCTCACATAAATGGTATGCATGAAGGCCACGATAAACGAAAGGCCCAGGGTGAGCGGCACAAAGATCCAGTGAAACATGGCAGTCAGGGCAAACTGTCCGCGTGACCAATCCACAAGGGACATATCAATGGATTCAAGCATAGGGTTAAGGGTTGGTGATTTGTTCAAGTACATGATCGCTGCGCTCCTCATCTGAATTGAAATCCCTCTGAAGGATATCCGGGAAGAAGAAGAGCCGGAGAATGGCGAAGATGATGAACAGCTTGATCAGGATGATCCCCCAGAGTTTCCTTCCCCAGGACATGGCCCTGAATCCATCGTAATAAAACCGGAAAATCTTTCTGATCACAGGAGGCACGTTTTCAGTCATGTTTGCATCTGAGCCATGCAAAGTTCGTTTCTCAAAATTAGAAATTGAAATGGTTTTGAACTCAAAAATAATTATTTTTACTGATTCTAAATAGATTACGGGTTATTGAAACCGGGGTGGGGTTGTATCTTTAACATCTGATATTTGTTATGGAATTGACTTGTCTTCAATAATAAAGAACGCATTACATGAAGAACTTCATGCTGACCTTATTGCTGGCAGTGTTCATCACACCCCTGGCAGGCCAGGCAGATGCGGATACAGAAGTGGGTGTCATCGAAAAACTGGATCATTACATCCCCCCTGGATGTCAGGCTGGCCGATGAAAACGGGGACACGGTGGTTTTGGAGGAGATCATCGACAAACCCACCGGGAACGACTTCATCCATTCGGTTACCCTGATCATCGTGGACCCGGATGGGAAGATCACCCGGTACATGAACGGCATCTATTTTCTTCCGTTTGAACTGAAGATGTCCCTCATCGGTGCCACCCTGCACAGGGGATCGATTTTCATGGAGGTCCCTTTCCAGCGGGCCGCTTCCTTCATTTTTGTGTTCATGGTGGGCGGACTCTACTGGCACCTGGTGGATATCATCTGGATCTTTCTTTTCCCGCTCTTTCACCTGATCACTTAAACCTGTTTCATGTCAGAGACCAACCACCATATGGTTCCCTACTGCACCTACACACTCATCCTGGTGCTGCTGATTGTCCTGACGGGCATTTCCGTAGCGGTCACCCAGATCGAGCTGACCAAATGGTCCACCCTGGTGGCGCTGCTCCTGGCCGGGACCAAAACCTCCCTGGTCATGGCCATTTTGATCATCGAGTATCTGAAAGCACTGAATGAGTAAAGGATCTGCGGGGACATATCTTTTTGCCGCTTTCAGGCTTGGGAAGGGCTCCATCACCATCCCGGTGGCCCTCACCGGATTTCTGGGATATTTTCTCTACAAACCGTTCATTGACCTCCCTGAAAGAGATCGAGGAAAAGATCACCGAAACAGGCTACAGGGTAGTCACTGCACCAGCAATGAAAGAAATCCCATGATCAGGACGGCATCGGCAGCCATCCTGTAATATTCATTCCTGTTAAAATAACTTGGCAGGAAAAGGATCATCAGCAGGATCAGCGCCATGCCTGTAAGGATGATCCCGAACCTGCTGTAACGGTCCATTCCGTACATCAGGAACTGCATCAGCAGGAGGAAAAAGATCATCACAGCTGCCATCCAGATGATGTTCCTGACCGGTCGGTTGCCCAGGACGCTACCCAGGGAGTCGATGCCCATCCTTGAATCCAGCCGGACATCATACAGGGAAATAATGCCCAGGTTCATGAAAAGGACCAGTGCGGCCATCAACACCATCATGCCATGTTGGGTATGAAATGCCCCGCTGCGGGTAAAAATCGGACCCAGCCATGTCCCGGCCATATAGATCAGCAGCACGAAAACCTCACCGGGGATAAATAAGATGCGGTTCCGCCTGAAAACATGGCGCAGGCCATAGAAAAGAAGGACCAGTGCAGCCAGCACGGCGGCGGGAGCCAGGATGGAACGGTCAAGAAAATTACCGATCAGCAGCAGATCCGCCCCGGCGGCAATCCCCATGGACCACAGCAATACCCTGCGGTTCCTGTTGATGAACCGGTGAAGATCTCTTTTGCTTGTCTTCCGGTGCCTCCAGGCATCCAGCAGTTGATCACCCATGTAAATAAGCCAGACAGTCAGTGCAAGGGCCGGCCACCATACCCATCCGGGACGGGACCGGAATACCCGGGCGGCAAAGCAGGAAAACCCCAGTGCACCCGCTACGGTATCAAGGCACAGAAAATAGAAAAATCTGTAATATCTCATTGCGAAAGCATTATCATGTATTGCGCTGGTAATATGATGCATCCCGCAGGGATCAGGTGTGATGCTGCAGGCATTCTTCCAGGTATGGGAGAGGGCCAGGGGATAGGTTTGCCCTGTCACCTCCAGGGAGACCCGCTCATTGGTGTAACAGCGGTGGCCATTCCTGTAAGTAACCCACCTGAAACCATTGATCCCCACATGATCTCCCAGGCATTGGGATTCCAGTTGAAGGTATCTATTTCGACCGTATTGTGGCAATCCGCACATGCTTTCTGTTCAAACTTGCCATCGATCAGCCCGTAAAAAAGACGCTCCCCACG
>Ga0180432_10003927_pt1 | contig 20821 bp, 12 predicted proteins | sample SS_ome_10_FD_132414 | JGI IMG/M metagenome (GOLD analysis project Ga0180432, IMG submission 132414) | Hypersaline lake sediment archaeal communities from the Salton Sea, California, USA - SS_1_MS_2 metaG | ecosystem: Environmental > Aquatic > Non-marine Saline and Alkaline > Hypersaline >...
ATTGCGCTTCGCCTCCGCTTCCCCTCGAGTCTGAGTCCCCATCACCCCCATACGCAATACCATCGCCTGGGTTCGAGGGACGGCAAAAAGTAACCTCGTTCCTCTTCGGGCAGGCTGTTCAGAAGTTCTCGGCCCTACCCATTCGCCGGTGCAACCGCGCGTCCGTGTTCGGGCTGCGCGGATTGGGATCCGGGTCGTTCAAGCCGCGCGGCTTCGCGCAATACTCGCCCCGCGCGCATCGGCTGATTGTATCATTAGTCGGACAGCCAAACGAGGGTCAAGCGAAAACGTGTCGCATGTGTGCGTGGGAGCACACGTGCCCGGGCTCGCGCGCAGCCCACAGGAGCTGCGCTTTTCATCTTGCGCGATCCACGAAGGTATGTTAGCGAATGAGCAAGATCCCGCGATGGCGCCGATTGCGGCGAGATCTGCCATCGACGTACGCACCCGGGCTTGTCGCAAAGGGCGGGGCAGCCCCACAGTTAAGGCCCACAAGCCGGAAAGGAGAACCCAATGGACTGGCGAGCGGCGAGCACGCTGTTCGTAGCGGCGGGTGTATCGGCCCTGATCGGCTTCAACGTCGCGAGAGCGGCCGAGGACGCCCCCGAGCGCATGGAAGGGGGCGGGCCCACCATGGGCGAGCTCTTCCGCGCGTACAACCTGGTGCTCGACGAGCAGGAGAACATCTTCCCCATCACCACGGACAAGGCACTGAAGGCCTTTCAACACCGGGGCCGGTTCGAGAACTTCCAATTCACGGATGGCGGAACACTACAATTCACTTCCGGCGAAAGCGACGCCGGGTACCTGCCCTGGGGCAATGCGGGCGGCCGACAGCCCGAGGACGAGCGCGTATCCCTGTGGCCCGAGTCCTTCACGATCGAGCTTCGGATCCAGCAGACCGGCGGCGAACCCAGCCGCTGGTACCCGTACATGACCGTGGGCGGCGAGCGCGAGGCCACGCGGGGCGCGTGGCAGCGGAGCATGAAGGTGCTCGAACCCGGCGGGGTGCAGACGCTCACGTTCACGCGTCCGCGTCCTTTGCACCATCGCGGGTACGGCCCGGCGGACGGGATCCAGTTCCGAGTGGAGGGCGGCGAGGGCGCCACCTTCGAGGTCTATGATCTGCGCTTCTTGAAAAAGGGCCGCCAGGGCTGGTTCCGCAAGGAGTTCGAACTCCCGGAAGGAGAAATCTGGCGCGCCAACGCCTCGGTCGCCAACACGCTGCTCTTCGTCAACGGCGCCAAGGTCGAGGACAAGACCCTGGTCCTGCCTCGGCCCCACATCGGCATCTACGCGACCACGCCGGTGGACCTGAAGCCGTACCTTGAGCCGGGCGAGACGAACTGCGTGGCTATCCAGGCCTGGCGGCCGGGCAAGTACGCGCCCAACGTGTACCTCCAGGGCCGGGTTGTTATGGCCGACGGCACGATGGTGCGGCTGGACACGGACGACTCCTGGACCTGGCGCACCAAGCCGCCCGAGCAGGGCTGGGCCGCGCCGGGCGGCGGCAAGGGCTTTGACAAGCTCACCGGCCTGCGGCACGCGGAGCACGGCGAACCGGGGCTCATCAAGTACTGGCGCATCCATTACAAGAGCCGCAGCGAACGCCCGGCCTCGGATGGGCTGCTCAAGCTCTCGAACCCGACCGAGCCGCAGTTCTTCTATACTGAGGACGAACCAGTCACCGTGACCGCCGAGATCCCAGAGGGGCTGGACGATCGCACGCCCGCCGTGACCTGGCGGGTGCGCCGGTACCGGTTCGTGGAGCGGGACTTCGTCTCTGTGGCGGACGAAGCGGCGAATGCCACCGGTCGCCAGACCGAGTTCCGCGCGCAGGGCCATGGTGTGGTGTGCGACCTGGACCTGGGCCGCCTGCCGCGAGGCGTGTACACGGTGCAGGCCGACCTGATCCTGGGCGCCGAGACCGCGGAAAGCCACATCCCGGAGCCTCTGGTGGTGGTCGGCCGCGTGCCGGTCCGTGAGGTGGCGGGAGACTCGTACGAGGACGGGCTCGACCTCGAGCTCGAGACTGTGGTCGACTGCACGGATCCCGACGACCGGCCGTGGCTGGAGGCCGACGGCGAGCACCTCGCCGTGGCAGGCGGCGACATCGAGGAGACGCCCAAGCACGAGATCACCGAACCGATCCTGGTCGACGAGAACGGACTCCAGTATCGCGAGACCCGTCCGAACTGGGGTGCGCAGTTCTCGTATAAGGTCGAGTTCGCCCACCCGTACGACTGGTACCAAGTCGTGATGGTCTACCCGGACGACCGGGAGCGATGGATGGGCATCTCGTGCACTGCGCGCTGGCGCGGCAAGACGAGCTACGCGCGCCTGGCGCCCGCGGTCATCACCGGGTTCCGGTTCCCGGTCACGGGCCGCATGCGCGAGCTCAAGTTCCTGTATCGGCCCGGACCCGGACCACACGCGGTGAATGTGATCAACATCCAGGACGGCTCGGCGGCCGCGGCCTCCGAGATCCGCATCTACCGGATCGCCAACGGCCTGCCCGCGCTGGGCGGACAGGACGCGGGCGACCGGTGCCTGGGCATCCTCACAGAGAACCTCAACGAAAACAACGCGTTCGGCGCCTTTTGCGGGATTCGCCCCGCCTCGGCGCCGGACTCCACGCGCGCCCAGGCGCGCCAGAATGCCGGCGACGTGATGGCCCAGCCCGTGGCGTATGTGTGCAAGGAGCTCGCCCAGCGGCTGGATACGGCCACCGCGTACGCGCAGTACAGCCTGTTCACCGGCGAGAACCTGAACGCCATGGGATGCTGGCAGTACTGGGACCGCAACAAGTGCCTGCCGGGCGTGCCCAGCGTGGACACCGCGCGCGTGCCCATCGACCTGCGCGAGGTGGCCGCGCGCGTGCTCTCCTTCAACGGGATCCGCACGCTGATGAGCGTGGAATTCATCAACCAGAGCACGCTCATGGACGAGCCGCCGGCGAGCCGCAGCGACGCGCAGGTGCAGGCCGGCGCCGACACCTATTACCTGGTGGACAAGAACGGCAGCCAGGTCCACAACCTCAACTTCCTTCACCCCGCGGTGGAGGCGACCATGCTCCGGCTCGCCGACGAGTTCTCCGGCAAATGGGCGCACGTGCCCGGAGTGCTGGGCGTCAACTGGACAACCTACATGGGCGGCAACTTCTCCATCCCCACTCTGTGGCCTGTAGAACGGTATTATCCCCGGGATACAGGCGAGGAATTCGACTACCTGGCCGCAAGCTACGACGACGCCACGATCGCCCGCTTCGTCGAGGACACCGGCATGCAGGTCCCGGGCGCGGCCGAGGACGCAGACCGATTCGCCGCGCGGCACGAGTTCCTGACCGACCCTGCGCGCCGCGCGCAGTGGATCGAGTGGCGGTGCCAGAAGCTGCGCGCGTTCTTCCTGCAGATGCGCGACCGGATGCGCGCGCACCGCGACGACTACATCCTGCTCGCCAGCCTGTACGTCGACGCGCCCCATCCGTCCATGTGGAAGCATACCGGTCTGCCTCTGAGCGACTTCCTGCGGCTCAACGCCTGGGATCCGCAGGCCTACGACGAAGACGAGGGCCTGTACGTGACCCACTGGTCGCACGCGGCCACCATGCGCTACCATCCCACGCGGGCCCGCGCCATGCCCTACGCCGCCGCGTACGAGATGAACGTGAATCCCGAGTACTACGCGGTGTACGACTCCGGGCCGCGGCGCAGCCAGATGATCATGCACCACTGGCAGGAGGTGGAGCGGTACCCGTTCACCATGCCGGACCGCGACGGCTGGGCCTACCCCTACCAGTCCACTCCGCAGGCGCACGCGCGCGGCGACTGCCTGCGCGAGCCGTTCACTCAGGCGCTCATCGGCGGCGACCCGCAGTTCATCCTGTGGGGCTTCTCGCACGTGAGCCGCATCGTGGGCTCCGAGCAGCCCATGCGCGAGTTCATCCGCGTGTTCCGCGCGCTTCCGGCCGAGCGATTTACGGCGGACCTGGACACTGGGTTCGAGACGAACCTGGCCATCCGCTCGCTGCGCCAGGGCGATGCACGGCTCTTCTACGTGGCCAACCCCGGGTACTGGCCCGTGCAGGGCCGGGTCACGCTGGCCGGCGCTACGCAGGTGACCGATCTCGTGAGCGGCGAGGCCGTGGAGGCCGCCACCGACGAAGAGGGCAGGACCGTTGCGTCCGTGGACCTGGAGCCCTTCGGCGTGGCCGCGTACCGGGCCGACGGCGCTGAGGCAGAGGTCGTGGACTGGGAGGTCGACCCCGTAGAGGAGGAACACCTCACGCACATCCGCGACCTGGCCGCCCTGGCGCAGACGCGGCTCGACGACATGGAGGACGCGCCCCCCATGTCCGAGGACGACCGCGTTTTCCTGCGCCGCAGCGCGCTGGCCGCGGATGGCGACCTGGAGTTGGGCCGGTACGCGCGCGCCTGGTCCACGGTCACGGACTGGCGCTACTGGGCGCTCACGCATCGGCCGTACAAGAAATAGCGTCTGCGGCGAGCTTCGCTTGATGGCAGTGCAAGGAGGCCCGGGCCGGGACGACGCACAGCGAACCAACGCCCGCCCCGGGGAATCGGCCCGGGGCGAGTCCATACTGCCAGGCGACTGCAAGAGGTGTGGAAACAGCGTAGCGCGCACGACCCGCGTCTCGCTGCTCGCTTTGGCTAAGGGTCGATGGTCTATCGATACCGGCCCCGGACTCCGACATGGACGCGTCCCCGACACAGCCATCCACAACAGACCGGCGCATCGGCGCACGGGCGCTCCTGGTCCTGTTCTGCGCCGGCCTGCTCATGCGTTTGCTCCGGTTCGACGAGCTGCAGCTCCAGCACTTCGACGAGGGCGTGTACGCCCTGCGCGCGGCCCAGGCCCTGGGTACGCCGCTCGGGGAGGTCTTGCGGGGCAACGTGTACGACAACCACTTCGCTCCACCGCTCTTCTATGCGCTCGTCACCGGCGCGTACGCGGCATTGAGCACCACCGCCGCGGCGGCGGTCCTCGTCTCCGCGGTGGCGGGTGCCGTGGCCGTACCGCTGACCGCCCTGCTCGGGGCCGAGGTGGCCGGCCGGCGCACGGGCCTTGTGGCGGCCGGCCTGTTGGCGGTCACCGAGTATCACCTCCTCTACAGCCGCATGGCGCTCACGGACGCCGCGTTCGCCACCTGGTTCCTCGTGGCGCTGTGGGCCCTGTTCCGACATGAGCGCACGCGCGGGCGCGGCGCGCTGGCTCTCGCCGCCGCGGCCACCGCATTCGCGTGCTGGACCAAGTACACCGGGGTCATCGTGCCCGCGCTCTTCCTGGCGGGCGCACTCGTCTGCTGCGTCAAACCCGAGGGGCGCAAGCACCTGCGCGGGCGCGTGACGAGCAGCGCAGTGCTCGTGCTCGCGGCGCTCGCGGCCTGCCTGCCCCTGGCCTGGCAGATCGCAACCGCGCCGGGCTGGGGCGCCTGGCTCGCGTACCGGGCCCACCATACCGCGATCGAGACGCCCTTGACCTCGCTCTACGGCTCGGCTCTCCACTATGGGGCGAGCCTCTTGCTGTGGGTGCCATGGCCCGTGCTCGCGCTCGCGGCGGGCGGGCTGTGGGTGCTCGCGCGGCGCGGGAGCCCAAACGCCCGGCTTGTCCTCGTCATCACCGGGCTCTATGCCCTGTCCACGGTGGCGTATCACAAGTATCCGCGGCTCCTCCTGCCGATCGTGCCGCTTGTTCTCGTCGCCGCGGGCGCAGCGGCTGCCGACCTCTGGCGCGTCTGGGAGGAGAGGCCCATGCGACGGGCGGCGCTCGTCCTCCTCCTGCTCGCGAGCCTCGCCTGGCCCTTGCCCCGCGCGCTGCGCACGCCCGAGGTCCCGTACGAGAAGCTCCTCACGGCCACGGCCCGGGCGCGCGAGCGCTTGCGGCCCCCGCCGAACGTGTACATCGTGGACGCCGTGCCCGTGGCGTTCTACGCAGCGCGGGTCCCTGAGATCGTCGCGCCCTTCCGTCGCGTGGAATACCCGGACCTCGAACGCCGCGCCCAGCGCGGCGAGCGCTTCCTGGTCGTGCTCGACCGGCCATGGCCCAAGGCCCCTTTGGCGGGTGCACGGACACTTGCGGAGTTCCCCACCCGATACACCGAGGTGGAGCTTGCCAACCGGTACGGCGCCCCGCGCGTACTGGCCGCACGGTTCGGCCGCAGCCTGCCCCGCGAGGAGCTGCGCCTTCGCCTTGCGCTCGTGGCCGCGCCCGGACCCTAGCCGGCCGGCCCGCACGGCCATTTCCCAGGGTTGTCCACATCGCGCGGCTCGTCGCAACACCGGCCTCTCGCGGCGCGGATCTTGCGCGCAGCCCACAACCTTTTCCGTAAATCTTCGCGCCCGATTCGCCGATAAACCAGAACGAGCCGGGCGGATGCGACCACGCGCTGTGAGCGTCACCGCATCGCCCGCGCGCTGCCTTGCCACGCGAGGAGGATCGACCCCATGCGCACGGCCGAAGACATCGTCCGCGAGTACCGCGAGCGCGGATACGACACGTTCCGACTGCGGGCCATCGCCGCACTGCGGCCCGAGCCCATGCGCAGTCAGATCCTTGCGATCCTGGACGCGGAGGCGCCCGCCGAGGATGCCGAGGCGGACACGGACTTCGACAGCGACGAGACCCCGTCGTCCGTGATCGCGGACATGACCGTGGAAAACCCCGAAGACGCGCCCGTGGATGCGCAGGTGGACGCTCAGGCAGGCTTCCAGGCCGTGACCGAAGACCCGTGCGAAGAGGTCCGCACCGCGCCCGGCGCCGTGCCTCAAGACTCCGCAACGTATGATGAAGCGGACGAGGCCGACACGGCCCCCACGCAGGATGCTCTGGACACGAGCCTGGACGAACTGGTCGGCCATCAGCAGCCTTCGGACCTGGCAAGCGCCAGCGCGACCATGCCCGACTCGGAGGGGGACGCCGCACCGATTGACCACGAGGCCGGCCTCGCCCAGGACGCGGAGGGGGACGTGGGGGCTGCCAACGACCAGTCCTCCGCCGCCCTGGTGCCGGCCGAGGAACTCGCCGCGGCCGAACAGTCTCTCAAGGAGCGACTGGCCGATGCAGCCGCCCGCCAGGATGCGAACGAGGACGCCGACACCGAGGCGCCCGCGCAAGAGGACGAGGAAGGCACGCAGCTTGGCCCCCGGCTCGTGCGGCCGGAGGACACCCACATGTCCGAGGAGGACACCACGCTCCTTGCGGACCCGGGCGCCAAGATTCGGTACCTGTACGACGACGAGGACAAGTCCGCGTACGAGCCCGCGGCCCACGGGCAGGCCCACTTCTCTGAAGGCTCGGCCTCCGACGAGGACGAGGACTGGTACGACTACGGATCGGGCCTGATCCGGTTCCCCGCCGAGCTCGCCGCTCAGCACGAGGCCTATGCCCAGGCTCTGAAGCACGAGGCCCAGGCCTCGCAGGAACCGGAGGCATCGGACGCAGACACGCACGGCCCGGACTTCGTGACTCTGGACGAGCTCGTCGCGCTCACGGCCCCGCAGGAAGAGGTCGGCTCAGGCGAGAAGCCGCCTTCTTCCTCAGCCCCAGACCACGACACCGAGGAGCCTGCGCACGGCGCCGCGCCGCTTTGCGCGCCCGCCGCAACGGCCCATCCGGCCCACGCAAAGCCCACCCCGCGCACCGTGGCCGAGGTCGCCGACGAGGTGGTGGAGCTGGAGAACGCCCTGCGAGGCCTCGAAGAGAGCATCGCGCGCAAGCAGCAGGAGATCGACCGTCTCGCGGGGCTCATCGCGCAGAAGGACGAGTTGCTGAGCCTGCAGGACCAGCAGTTGGAGGAGGTGCGCGCCCTGGTAAGCCAGCGCGACGCGCGCATCGTGGAGCTGGAGGCGGCCACCACCCGCCTGCACGAGCTCACCCGCGAGGTGCTCTCGCTGCGGGTCGAGAAGCAGGAGATCGAGCGCGAGCGCAACGTGCTCAAGACCGAGACCGTGCCCGACCTCGAAGAGCAGCAGCTCGCCGTCCTGGAGGTGCTCGAAGAGGAGGCGGGCGACCACGACAAGACGCGCGCGCGCCTGCACCGGAGCATGCGCCGGTCCGTGCTATCCTACTCCGCGGCCGCGGTGGCGGCCTGCTTCTGCGTGGTGCTCTCCGGCGCGCTCCTGATCATGGAGCCGAGCCCCCATCAGGACACGGGCTTCTCCGGCGCGCCCATGGCCCTCGTGCCCGACGAAGAGCCTGCGCAGGACGCGCAGTTGGCCACCTTGAGCGATCGCAACCAGGGCCTCAAGAGCGAGAACGAGCTTCTGCGCGCGGCCTACCGGGACAGCCAGCAGCAGTGGCGCGTGCGCGAGGCCGCCCTGCGGCGCCGCCTGCGCGACCGGGAGGAGGCCCTGGACCTGCGCTATCGGCGGCTGGCCGCGGACCTGAATGCCCAAATGCACCAGGAGCAGTCGCGCATGCAGGACGAGTACCTGGTCCTGCACCACGGGGCCGATGAGGCCGACGCGCCCGCACAACCGACCCCGGCCGAGCATCAGGCCTCGCCGCCGGCCCAACCCCGGGAGCAGGCGCACGCGGTGCGCGCGGTCGACCGCGCCGCCGATACACCCACCGACCAGGCGGTGACCCGGTACACGGTCCGCCGCGGCGACACGCTGTCGGAAATCGTGCACCGCCACTACGGGACCACGCGGCGCGGGCGCCTTACGCGGCTGGTGGCGTCCGTGAATCGGCTCCCAAACCGCCATCAGCTCCAGGTGGGCCAGGTGCTGGTGCTCCCGACCACCGAGGACATGCCCCGCACCGGTCCGCTGGCAAGCCTCTGACGATCCGCTTGCCGGCGCGCCCCTGGCCCTGGCCCGGGTTGCACACATTGCGGCCCGAAGCTGCGGCGATTGTCCGGAATGCGCCTTGATTCCTACGCACGACCGGTCATAATGCAGGCTTCCGGGCCCGATGCGCGGACCCGTCATTCACTGCGGGCGGGGCGCCAAGCCCCTGTCCCTGTCCCAGCGGCGCGGAGGAGAGACCATGACCGAGGTGAAGAGCCCCCTGGCCATCCACGGCGGACCCACGGCGCTGACCGCCGAGCCCGGCGACATCTTCAAGTGGCCGATCGTGACCGAGGAAGACGAGCAGGCGGTGATCGAGGTGCTGCGCGCGGGCAAGATGAGCTCGAGCGACATCACCAAGCAGTTTGAAAAGGCCTTCGGCGAATGGATGGGCCGCACCTACGCACTCGGATATCCGAACGGCACCACGGCCCTGCGCGCCGCGATGTGGGCCCTGGGCGTGGGCGCGGGCGACGAGATCATCTGCCCGAGCCTGACCTACTGGGCCAGCTGCACGCAGGCGCTGACCCTGGGCGCGACTGTCAACTTCGCCGACTGTTTGCCCGACACCTTGTGCATCGATCCCGCCGATATCGAGCACCGCATCGGACCTCGAACCAAGCTCATCGTGCCCGTGCACTACATGGGCCATCCGTGCGAGATGGACGAGATCATGGCCATCGCCCGCAAGCACAACGTCAAGGTGCTCGAGGACGTGAGCCATGCCCAGGGCGGGCTGTACAAGGGCCGCAAGCTGGGCACGTTCGGCGACGCGGCGGCCATGAGCCTGATGAGCGGCAAGAGCTTCGCCGTGGGCGAGGCCGGGGTGCTTGTCACCGACGACAAGAGCGTGTACGAGCACTGCATCGCGTACGGGTTCTACGAGCGCACCGGCGCGCCGTCCAACTACAACCCGACCGAGAAGTGCATCACGGACCCGGAGCTTCTCAAGTTCCAGGGCGTGCCCCTGGGCGGGTACAAGCACCGCATGAACCAGACGTGCTCGGCCATGGCGCTTGTGCAGCTCAAGTACTACGACGAACGCATCGCCGAGATCCAGCGGGCCATGAACCGGTTCTGGGACCTGCTCGACGGCGCGCCGGGGCTCAAGGCTCACCGGCCCGCCAAGGACTCCGGGTCCACCATGGGCGGCTGGTACGCGGCGCACGGCCTGTACCGGCCCGAGGAGCTGGACGGCCTGCCCTGCAAGACCTACTGCGACGCGGTGAACGCCGAGCTCGACGGCCATTACCGCACGAGCCCGGGATGCAACCGCCCCCTGCACACGCACCCGGTGTTCCACGAGGCGGACATCTTCCGCCAGGGCAAGCCGACCGTGCTCGCCTTCGGCCAGCGCGACGTGCGCCAGGGCCCGGGATCTCTGCCGGTGACCGAGCGCACTCCGGAGACGACCTACGGGATCCCGTGGTTCAAACACGACCGCCCCGAGGTCATCGAGCAATTCGCGGCCGCGTTCCGCAAGGTGGCCGAACACGCCGACGCGCTGCGCTAGGGCCCACTGCGGAGAGTCCCCATGCCTGAGCCCAAGGCACCCGGCTGCCTGTTCCTCGAGAGTGTCAACGAGCTTCTGCGTGAGACCGGCCAGGAGCTCGAGCTCTCGACCCGCTATCCGGGCAAGCACATCATCGAGCGGCTCATCATCCCGGACCGGGTCATCAGCTTCCGCATCTCGTTGCAGCGCGACGACGGCGACATCGACGTGCTGATGGCCTATCGGGTGCAGAGCAACAACTTCCGCGGGCCCTACAAGGGCGGCATCCGCTGGCACCAGGACGTGGACCTGGACGAGGTCCGCGCCCTGGCCGGACAGATGACCCTCAAGTGCGCGGTGGTCGGCCTACCCCTGGGCGGGGCCAAGGGCGGGGTGGTCCTGCCGCCCGGCGCGGACTACAGCCCGGCCGAGAAGGAGCGGCTCAGCCGCAAGTACGTGGACGGCCTGATCCACGACCTGGGGCCGAAGAAGGACATCCCCGCCCCGGACGTCAACACGAACGCCCAGATCATGGCCTGGATGGCCGACCAATACACCAAGTACCGCGGCGAGAGCATCACCGCCGCGTTCACCGGCAAGCCCATTGAACTCGGCGGCAGCCAGGGGCGCACCGAGGCCACCGGGTATGGCGCCATGATGGTGCTCGCGCGCCACGCAGCCGCGCACAAGCTCGACCTTCAGGGCAAGACGCTGGCCGTGCAGGGATTCGGCAACGTGGGCAGCCACGCCGCGGTCAAGGCCCACACGGACCTCGGCCTGCGCGTCACGCACGTGGCCAACGAGTACGGGTGCATCACGCGGGCCGACGGCCTGGACATTCCCAAGCTGAAGGCCTGGGTGGACGAACACGGCCAGAAGAAGCTCATGGACTTCCCCCAGGCCGAGCCCGCACGCGAAGACGTGATCGCCGCGCCGGTGGACATCCTGTTCCTGGCCGCGTTGGAGAACGCGGTCCACGCCGAGAACGCACAGTCCGTGCGCGCATCGCTCATCCTGGAGGGCGCCAACGGTCCGCTGACCGTCGAGGCGGACCACATCCTCGGCCGCCGCGAGATCACCGTAGTGCCCGACATCCTGGCCAACGCGGGGGGCGTGGTCGTGAGCTACTTCGAGATGGTGCAGAACGAAAACCAGGATCGCTGGACCCAGGCGAGCGTGTTCGACCGGCTGCAAGACGTCATGGACCAGGCCTACGACGCCACGCACCAGGTCGCCCTGGACCGCAAGGTGAGCCTGCGCAAGGCGGCCTATCTGCGAGCGGTCGACGACATCGCATTCGCCTGCCACGCCCGCGGCATCCAGTAGCGCTGTCCGGGGCTTTGCTTTCGGCGCGCATTCAGGCAATGCGCTCGTGCTTGAACACGATGTCGCCCAGCGTCACCCCCAGGGCGGCGGCCACCAGCTTGCACTTCGCCTTCAGCAGGAAGTAGGCATTGGGCAGGCGGCCGTGGCAGGTCTCGAAGTTGCCCTGGCCCTTGCTCACCACCACGTCGGCGGCGTCGAGCGCCTCGCGGAACTCGGCCGAGCAGTGCTCCCAGTGCACGCCCACGTCGTCCGAGCCCGTCTCCACCACGCGCACAAGGTCCGTCAGTCCCGCGACGCGCGCGTCCTCCATGATCGCGTCGTTGATGATGGGCCCGCTCTTCACGGTGAAGACGACCTCCACGCCCTGCTCCTGGATCCGCTCCACGAGCACCCGGTCGAACACGATCTCGCCCGCGTTGTCGCCCAGGTACACGAGCTTGCGCCCGGGCCGCAGCTCCTCGCGGAAATCCCCGATGTCGTCGATGGCAAAGGGACGCTGCAGGAGCGCGCGCACCTCCTCGGCGATGCTGCCCGGCGCGGCATGCCCGATCCCGAAATCGATCAGGTTTCCGGCCGCGGCCAGGTGCACGGCCGCGGCCAACGGATCGCGCGCGGCTGCGTCCATCCGTTCGAGCTCGGGCAAGAGTTGCAGGGCCTCCTGGTTGCTCTCCCGCTTCGCGGCCGCGTACGGGTCGCGCACACCGGTCACCTCGGCCACGATGTCGTAGGCGGGCTTGGAGATGGCGGCCGGGTCGCTGCCGCGATGGCCCCCGGCGGCCACGTGCGCGGCGAGTCGGCGCAGGACTTCCTCGTGGACCTTCGGGTCGTCGGTCACCACCCGCGCGGTGTTGAGCGCCTGCTGAAACATGCAGGGAATGCAGTCCGCAGCCGGTTGCACAAGATGCTCCTTTCCACGGGGTCGAGAATGCGGGCCGCGCTCCGGCTCAGCCCTGTCCGTTCGCGCGGAAGGCGAAGTGGCCCGCGCCGAGCAACGCGTCCACGTCCTCGCGAAGCCGGGTGCTGGGCCGGATAGACCACGCGCGGCCGGACCGGGCGTATACCTTCCGGCCCTCCAGGTTGGTGAGCACCAGGTACAGGGGCCGGTCGCCCTTGTGGGCCTGCAAGAGCTCCCCCAGCCGTTCGAGCTGATCGGCGTCGAGCGAACTGCAGTCGAGCCGCAGCTCCGCGGACGCGGACAGGCGTTCCACGGCCTGCTCCATGGGGACGACCTCTTTCACGTCGAGCTCCGGTTGCTCGCGGCGCCGGTCCACCCGGCCGCGCACAAAGACCATGCGTTCCTCGCCCAGGAGATCCCGGCACCCGTCCAGGGTGTCGGGCCAGACGACCGCCTGCACCGTGCCCTGCAGGTCTTCGAGCACGATGCGCGCATACCGGTCGCCGCGCTTGGTGTTCAGAAGCCGCAGGCCCGCAACGACCCCGCCCAGGACGACCGACGCGCCGTCGTCGAGCTCGTCCAGGTCCGCAGTCGTGGCTGTTGCGTAGGTCGTCAGGGCGTCCGCGTGCCGCGCAAGCGGATGGCTGGAGATGTAAAAGCCCACCGCCTCCTTCTCGAAAGAGAGCAGCGTCGGCTCCGGCCAGGGCGCCACCTCCGTGGGCGGATGGGCGACCTGGTTCTCGCCTGCACTGCCGCCCGAGCCGAACAGGCTCTTCTGGTTGCGGGCCCGCGCCCGGGCCGCGCGGCTGCCCGCGGCCATGGCGCTCTCCAGCGAGGCCATGTGCTGGGCCCGGTGGCCGCCCAGGCTGTCCAGGGCCCCGGCCTTGATGAGGCTCTCCAGCGCCCCGCGGTTGAGGCTGTGCAGGTCCACGCGCTCGCAGAGGTCGTACAGGTCCCGGAAGGGGCCGTGTTCCTCGCGCTCGGCCACCAGGCCCTCCACGGCCTTGGCACCCACGCCTTTCACGCCCGCCAAGCCGAAGCGCAGGTCGTTGTCCACCACCGTGAACTCGCCCCGGCTTTCGTTCACGTCCGGGGGCTTCACCTCGATGCCCATGCGGCGGCATTCCTCGATGTAGTCCACGAGCTTCTTGGTGTCGTCCATTTCGCTGGTGAGCAACGCGGCCATGAACTCGCGCGGATGGCGAGCCTTCAGGTACGCGGTCTGGTACGCGATGAGGGCATAACAGGCCGAGTGCGATTTGTTGAACCCGTACCCGGCGAAGAACTCGATCTGCTCGAAAATTTTCTCCGCGACGCGTGCGCCGGTCTTCTTCGCGGCGCCCTCCACGAACGACTCGCGGTACCGGGCCATGATCTCGGGCACCTTCTTGCCCATGGCCCGGCGCATCAGGTCGCCGTCGGACAAGCTGAACCCGGCCACCTGCTGGGCGATGGCCTGGACCTGCTCCTGGTACAGGATCAGACCGAAGGTCTCGGACAGGATCGGTTCGAGCAAGGGATGCAGATACTCCGGGGTCTGCCGCCCGTGCTTGCAGTTCACATACTGGTCCACGAGCCCGGCGCCCAGGGGCCCGGGCCGGTACATGGCCACCGCGGCGATGATGTCCTCGAATCGGTCCGGCCGCAGCTTGGCCAACAGGTCCCGGAATCCGGAGCTCTCGAGCTGGAACACGCCCTTGGTCTCGCCCCGGCTCAGGAGTTCGCCCACCGCCGGGGCGTCGAGGGGGACAGCCCCGATTTCGATCCGTTGACCGTGGAGCCGCTCGACGTTCTCCACCGCCTGATGGATCACGGTCAGGGTCTCCAGGCCCAGGACGTCCACCTTGCACAGGCCCAGCATCTCGAGCACCTTCATCTCGTACTGGGTGGTGATCTCGCCCCCGCGGCGGGCCAGCGGACAGTACTCGGTGATCGGCGCGTCCGCCACCAGCACCCCTGCGGCGTGCTTGCCGGTCTGGCGCACCACCTGGTCCAGCCTGCGCGCGATGTCCAAGAGCTCGTGTATGCGCTCGTCCCGGTCGTACAGGTCCCGTAGCTCCGGGCTCTGGTCCATAGCCAGGTCGATCGTTGTGGCCCCGTCGCGGGGTTTGAGGTCGTCGGGCACGAGCTTGGCCACGGTGTCCACTTCCGCGAGCGGGATGTCCAGGACCCGGCCCACATCGCGGATGGCGCTCTTCGCCGAAAGGCAGCCGAAGGTCACGATCTGCGCGCAGTGGTCCCGTCCGAAGCGCTCCATGATGTACTCGAGCACCTCGCTGCGCCGGTCCTTGCAGAAGTCGAGGTCGATGTCCGGCATCTCCCGGCGACCCTTGTTCAGGAACCGCTCGAACAAGAGATCGTACTCCAGGGGATCCAGGTCCGTGATGTGCAAGGCGTAGGACACGATCGACCCGGCCGCGGACCCTCGGCCCGGGCCGACGGGGATGCCGCGCTCGCGCGCGAACTTCACGATATCCCACACCATCAGGAAGTACCCGGGAAAGCCCATGTCCTTGATGACCTCGAGCTCGTGCCGGTATCGATCCTCAATCTGCGGGGTGATCTCGCCGTACCGTTCGCGCAACCCGTCCTGGACCAGCCGCTCCAGGTACCCGGTCATGGTCAGGCCTTCGGGCGGCTCGATGCGGGGCAGGTGGAACTCGCCGAACTCGAGCTCCACATTGCAGCGGCGCGCGATCTCCACCGTGCGATCGCAGGCCTCGGGGAAGTCCTGGAACGCGACGCGCATCTCCTGCGCGCTCTTCAGGTAGAACTGGTCCGTGGCGATGCGTGCGCGGTCGGTGTCCGCCAGACGTTTGCCCGTGTTGATGCACAGCAGCACGTCCTGGGCCTTGGCGTCCTCGGGACGCAGGTAATGCACGTCCGAGGTTGCGACAAGCGGAATGCCCGTGCGCTCCGAGAGCTCGCGATACCCGGGCAGGACCGCGCGCTGGTCCTCCAGGCCGTTGTCCTGGATCTCCAGGAAGAAGTTGTCCTCGCCGAAGATGTCTCGGTACTCGCGCGCGGCCTCTTCGGCCTCGTCCATGCGCTCGGCCAGCAGCTTGCGGCTGATTTCGCTGCTCAGGCACCCGGACAGGGCGATGAGCCCCTGCCGGTACTCGCGCAGCAGGGCCTTGTCCACGCGCGGCCGGTAGTAGAACCCTTCCAGAAACCCGATGCTGCTGAGCTGGATCAGGTTCCAATACCCGGTATTGTCGGCGGCCAGCAAGGTCAGGTGGTACGAGGCGTCCTTGATCCCGTGCGCCTCGCGCTCGGTGTGCGCGCCCGGGGCCACATAGGCCTCCATGCCCAGGATCGGCTTGATGCCCTCCTTCTGCGCCTTGGTGTAGAACTCCACGAGCCCGTACATCGCCCCGTGGTCGGTGAGCGCCAGGGACCGGAACTCGAGCTCGCGCGCGCGCTTGACCAGCGGGTCGATCTGGCTGACCCCGTCCAGGACGGAATAGTGGCTGTGCAAGTGCAGGTGCACGAACTCCGCCGCTGCCACGCTAGCCTCCCCTTTGTGCGTCCGTTCCAACAGATGGCGCAGACACGCGCGCCGGCGCCTGCGCGCAAGGCTCACCACCGCATGCGCATCTTCACGCCCGCCCCCGCGACTTGCTCCTTGATGTCGCCGCAGGTGTAACCCATGCAATGGACCATGCTCGCCACGAGCGCCGCGTCCGCGCGCCCGGCGTCCAGGACCTCGGCCACGTGCTCGGGACGGCCGGCACCGCCCGAGGCGATGACCGGAATGCCCACCGCATCCGAGACCATGCGGGTCGCGCGGATCTCGTACCCGTCCCGGGTGCCGTCCGCGTCGATCGAGTTGAGGCAGATCTCTCCCGCGCCCAGGTCCTCGACCCGGCGAGCCCAGGCCAGCATGTCCATGCCGGTGGGCGTGCGCCCACCGCGGACCACGATCTCGTACCCGCTGGGGAACCGGTCCGCGTCCTCGCGCCGCAGGGCGTCCATCCCCACCACCAGGCACTGGCTGCCGAACGCCTGCGCCCCCTGGGCGATGATCTGCGGGTCCCGCACGGCCAGGGAGTTGACGCTCACCTTCTCTGCGCCGGCCAGCAGGGCGCTTCGCATGTCCATCAGGCCGCCCAGCCCGCCGCCCACGCTGAACGGGATGAAGATCGTGCGCGCGACCTCGGCGACCATGTCGATGTCCATGCCCCGGTCCTCGGCGGACGCGGTGATGTCGTAGAACACCAGCTCGTCGGCGCCTTGCCGATAGTACCGGTCGGCCAGCTCAACGGGGTCGCCCACGTCTACGTTCTCGCGGAACTGGATCCCCTTGGTCACCATACGGTTACGAACGTCCAGACAGACGATGAGGCGCTTCGAGAGCATACGCGCATCCCTGGGCAGGCGTGCGGACGCGCGCAGTATACCGCCGCCTCGGGCGAAGTCAACTCAAAACGGATATCCGCCGTCGTGCGCCTCGGCCTGGAACCTGCCTCGCGTCCCTGCACTCGCGCGAGGCACGGTTTTCGTTGAACTGACCCCTGCGCATGCTATACTGGCCGGCCGCAGTAGCCGCCGAACCGTTGTCCCCGGGGGCCGGACCATGGCCGACGAACGTCCGAATCTGCTGCTGATCACCTGCGACCAGCTGCGCGGCGACTGCCTGGGCTGCGCGGGCCACCCGGTGGTGGAGACCCCGCACCTGGACCATCTCGCCCATCAGGGGATTCGCTTCGACCGCGCCTACACGGCTGTACCCTCGTGCGTGGCCGCGCGCGCGGCGTTGCTGACCGGGCTCGCCCACCGCCAGCACGGTCGGGTGGGATACGCGGACAACGTGCGGTTCCGGTACCCGCACACGCTGCCCAGAGAGCTCGCGGCCGCGGGCTATCACACCCAGGGCGTGGGCAAGATGCACTTTGCGCCCGCCCGCAACCTGTGCGGGTTCCACAACGTGGTCTTGCACGACGGGTACCTGCACTGCGAACGCAAGGCCCATCGCAACTGGGACCTGGTCGACGACTACATGCCCTGGCTGCGGCAGAAGATCGGCGCGGACGCGGACTTGATCCTGCACGGACTCAACTCCAACGCCTGGGTGGCCCGTCCCTGGCCCTACCACGAAGAGGTGCACCCGACCACCTGGGCCACCACCATGGGCATCGACTTCCTGCGCCGCCGCGACCCGGAGCGGCCCTTCTTCCTGTGGCTCAGTTACGTGCGGCCCCATCCGCCGCTCGATCCGCCTCAGGTCTACTACGATCAATACATTGGCCAGACCTTCTCGAAGGCGCCGATGGGCGACTGGGCCGAGCGCGACGCGCGCATGAAGAGCGTGAGCGGCGCTGTAGGCTTCATGGGCGAGCGAGAGCTCCACCGTGCACGCGCGGCCTACTACGCCCAGATCACGCACATCGATCACCAGATCGGGCGGCTTCTCGAGTACCTGCTCGAACACGGCGTGCTGGACAACACCCTGATTCTCTTCACCGCGGACCACGGGGAGCTGCTCGGTGACCACAACCTGTTTCACAAGTCGTTCCCGTACGAGGGTTCGGCGCGCGTCCCCATGATCCTGCGGCCGCCGCGGTCCTGGGACGTGTCCCGCGACGCGACCTCGGACGCGCTCGCAGAACTCCAGGACGTGCTGCCCACGCTGGTCGAAGCGGCGGGCGCTCCGGTCCCCGCGTCCGTGGACGGAGCGAGCCTGCTCCCCTGGCTGCGCGGCGAGCGGCCGGACTGGCGCGAGCACCTGCACATCGAGCACAACCTGTACGGCGGCCAGTCCGCGCATGCCATCGTCACCGCCGACAAGCAGAAATACGTGTGGTTCTCGGGCGAAGGCCGCGAGCAGTTCTTCGACCTGCGCGACGATCCGTTCGAGTTCTACAACCGCGTCGAGAGCGACGAGGCCCAGGACGCCGTGGCCGCGTGCCGGCGGCGGCTCGTGGACGAGCTTGCCGGCCGGGAAGAAGGCTACTCGGACGGCGAACGACTAGTGCCGGGGCGGCCCTCGCAGCGGATTCTCTCCTTCCTCGAATCCGAGCGCTTGGAGAGGACCTGACCCCATGGCCGAGAAGCGCACCCGCCTCCTGCGCGCCATCGAGGGCACCCGGGACTTCCTGGGCACGGACATGGCCCGGCTCCAGCAGGTGCACGACGCGGCCCGCGTCGTGTTCGGCCGGTACGGATACCAGCCCATCGCCACCCCGGTCTTCGAAGACACGCGGCTCTTCAGCCGATCCATCGGCGAGACGAGCGACATCGTCGAAAAGGAGATGTACACCTTCACCCCGGGCTCGGAGACCATCACCCTGCGCCCGGAAGGCACCGCGGGCGTGGTGCGGGCGTTCCTCCAGCACCACCTGCACCGCGATCAGGGCTTCTGGAAGCTGTGGTACGCGGGCCCCATGTTCCGTCGCGAGCGCCCGCAGAAGGGCCGATACCGCCAGTTCCACCAGGTGGGCGTGGAGGCGATCGGCAGCGCGGATCCGCTGCTCGACGCCGAGTGCGTAAAGACCGCGCTCGACTTTTTCGCCCACCTGGGGCTCGAAGACGTGCGCACCCGCCTGAGCTCCATCGGGTGCATGGACCCGGCGTGCCGGCCCGCGTATCGCGAGCGCCTGCGCGAGGCCGTACAGGCCGAGCTTTCCAACCTGTGCGAGAACTGCCGCCGCCGGTACACGCGCAACGTGCTGCGCGTGCTCGACTGCAAGAACCCGCAGTGCCGAGCCGTGCGCGAGCGCCTGCCCCGCCCGCCCGACCATTTGTGCCCGGCCTGCCGCGAACACCAGCGCGTGGTCGCGGAATCGCTGCGTGCGCAAGGGGTGGACTTCACCAAGGACCCGTACATTGTGCGCGGCCTGGACTACTACACGCGCACGGTGTTCGAGTTCACCCACGCCGCGCTCGGGGCCCAGGACGCCATCGGCGGCGGCGGGCGCTACGACGGGCTCGTGGAGCTCCTGGGCGGGCTGTCCATGCCCGCGGTGGGCTTCGCCCTGGGCGTGGACCGGGTCCTGCTCGGGCTCGAGGCGCGCGGCGAATCCGCCCCGGCGCAGCCCCTCGCGGTCTACGGCGTGGCCGTGGGCGACGAGGCGCGCGCCGCACTGGCGAAGCTCATGGCTGACCTGCACGCCGCGGGTCTGGCCGCGGACATGGACTTCGAGGCGCGCAGCCTGAAGGCCCAGATGAAGCGCGCGAACCGCCGTGGCGCGCGCTTTGCGCTCATTCTCGGCGCGGAGGAGCTCGCCGCAGGCGAGGCCACCCTGCGCGACATGCGCGAGGGCACGCAGGAGCGCGTCCCGTGCGCGCAGGTCCCGGCCACAGTGCGCCGCCGGATGGAGGGCTGAGGCGCATGCGCTGGATCCCGCGTCCGGTCCGTCGGGCGGCGATGTACCTCACGCTCCCGATACTCACTGTGGTGAGCATCGTGGTGCTCCTCGGTCTGTCGATCCTGTATCTTGTGCAGAAGCTGCGCGGCGCGAAGCCCGAGCGCTACGGTCCGCGCGCCGCGTCCGCAGACTCCTAAGCCCGGTATCGGAGGACACGCATGTCATACATCCCGTTTCTTCTGCTCGGCGCGCTTATGGGCACCCTGTCGGGGCTGTTGGGCATCGGCGGGGGCGTGGTGGTGGTGCCCGGCCTGGTGTGGCTCCTGGACCTGCCCATCAAGAAGGCCGTGGCCATGTCCCTGACCGTGATCGTGCCCGTGGCCGCCAGCGGAGTCATCGGACACGTGCGCCACGGACACCTGGCCGTCCAGGACCTCAAGTCCGCCGCGCTCGTGGCCGCCGGCGGGATCGGATGCGCGATGCTCGGAGCATGGCTTGCCCACATCCTGCCCGCGCCCACGCTCAAGCGGGCCTTCGGGCTGCTCCTGGTGGTCGTGGGAATCCGCATGGTGCTGGTGCCGTCCAAGCCGTCCCAGCCCGAGCCGGCCGAGGCGACGCAGGGGGCCGCGCAGGGGGCCGCCGCGCCCACGGCGGATTCCTGAGCCTGCGGACGAGGCCCCTGCCCTGCGCATGCGCCAGGGCCTCGCCCAAGTCGGCGCACTCGCCGTTCGCCCAGGGGCTAGTGGGTGGGGGCCGGCCCACCGGATAGGATTTGGTTCAGAAGCCCGATCACCACCACGGCCACGCCCAGGGCCAGGATCGCGGCGAAATAGCGCCGGATGCGCCGCCCACCCAGGCGGTGGTGGGCCCACACCCCGAAGCGCGCCCCGGCAATCGACCCTGCGAGCAGCAGGGCCACGAGCACCAGGTCCACGTTACCCTTGAAGTAATGGTCCGTGGCCCCGTACGCGGTCGCGCACATGATCTGGAA
>Ga0180432_10003928_pt1 | contig 20818 bp, 24 predicted proteins | sample SS_ome_10_FD_132414 | JGI IMG/M metagenome (GOLD analysis project Ga0180432, IMG submission 132414) | Hypersaline lake sediment archaeal communities from the Salton Sea, California, USA - SS_1_MS_2 metaG | ecosystem: Environmental > Aquatic > Non-marine Saline and Alkaline > Hypersaline >...
ATGCATATGCCGTCACAGTGTTAACGCTGATATACTTATCCGGGACTGTGACGTCCCAGTAACCGTCGTAATTAGTTGTCTCATCGCCGCCCGTTCGAAGTGTCCCGGTAAGCGAGATGTAAGGCACGTACCAGATTGTTTCGACTGCGCCCTGGGAGATTACCTTCTTGTCAAAGTCAAGTTTGACGCGGCAGCCAGGTACAAGGTTGTATGTCATATCCTGCAGTGGTGCGGCACCGCCACCGACTATGCAGGATACCGCGTGGAAATAACATGTCGTAAAGGGCGGAGAGAAAGGGTCATCTTCTACCGTAGGGCCAGGCTGAACAAAAGGGGTGTCCCCGAAGTCGTTAAAAGTATCCTTCCCGTTGTCGTCGAAGTGACCGTTGAAGCTCTTAGCCGTGTCAACCGGGAGAAGAATGGACTTGACCCCGCTGATATCTTCCACTACCGCCTGAGCTACAGCTCCGTCATAATTCGAGTTCACTATCTGAATATTTGCGATCCCTGCAGGCAACAGAGTGGTAAGGTCTATATAGGTCCAGCTGCTTTCGTTACCGGCAACGTCCACGGCCCTGATCCAATACCTGCGCTCGCCTGGTTCCTGTTCTGATATGCTCTTGAGATTCGCTTTCGGTTTGCCATTATTGTGGCGTTTCCGACCTCCTGTGTCGTGAGCCCGCGCCTGTATTCATAGCGTAGAATGTCGAAGTCCGTCTCGCAGTCTGTTACGCGGATCTGCACGTGCGATCGCTCTACAAAAGAGCCGTCGTCCCTGGGCTGACTCGGGCCAGAAATCGTAATCGCTCCTGTTGTGCCTGGTGTGCCGCTTTCGTTTCCAGCTGCATCTATGGCCGTTACTTCCCAGTTGTATGTTCCTGCAGTCATGGCCGGAATAAAACACTGCGTGGTGTCAAAGTAGCCCACAACGTTATCGCCTTCAGTCTCCCTGACCTTGTAATGTTTGATCGGGAAACCGTTTGCGTCCTTGCAGTCGTCCCAGTCTACCACCACGCCGTTATCTGTTATGTCGTATGTTACTGTGGAATCTTCCGGGACGCTGATCGCCAGGACTGCATTTGCCTCAGTATCGCTTGTGTTTCCGCTTGTGTCTTTTGCCTTGATTGCAAACTTGTAAGTGCCTGCTACAAGCGCATCGGAAAGAAAACTGCTCACGTCTCCGGTTTCTCCGCTGTCTTCGTTGACGGGTAGCATATCGTCCCAATCATCGCTGGTCTCACCATACCTCACTATGTAATTTGACACATCGCGGTCATCGACTTTTGTCCAGGAGCTCCGAATTTTTTCACCCTGAATAGCAACTGAAAAGCCTGTTACATCAGACGGGTCGGTTGATTTCCCTATTACCGTATATGCTGTCAAAGCCCCGCTGCAGGTGGTCCAGTCGCTGGCCAGGCCGTAGGCAGAAATTGAGCGCACCTGGAAGTCATAGGAAACGCCATCATCAAGGCCGATTACAGACAGCTCGTTTGCCTCTGCTGGGACAGCCGGGTCTTTATGCCATTGTGTTTCATCGGACCGCTTCCAGCGCGCCTGATACCATTCTGCGGGAATCCCCGCCTGAGTAGGCGGAGCAAAGGAAAGCAGCGCGCGTGTAATCAAGTCGCCCTTCCGGCCCTGCCTGATCAGCACTTCCTCGTTACTCCGGATGGTCAGGAGTGTCGGAGCGGGCGGGTATTTGAGCTTTTGCGCAGTCGGCAAAGTGATTGAACTAGTCCAAGCTGGAATCTCGCCTGTATCAGCCGTGTATATGGCTGGCCCCTCGTCCTCAAGGATCAGGGTGGCGGCCCGGTTGCTCATAGGGATGATCCTGGACACAATACACTTGATTGTTTCGGACTCGTATTCACCGAAGCTGAACAGATCGCCCACCTCCGGCTGAGGATCAGCAGCCCCCAGGGGCGTAGTGAATTCCAGGGTGGTCTGATTTCCCGCATTTGTGACTATCTGCTCTGAAACTATGTCATAGCTGTTATCAGACTTTCTGACCGTGATCCCGTAGTCTGTGCCGCCGCTCATGGCGCACTCATCGTCAACCGTGACATGAGTGCAACGGTTAGAGCCGTCAAGGGTTACCGCCGTGATCCTGCCGCCACAGAGTCCTTGTTCGAGTCCGGCGTTGTTGAACAGAACCAGGTCCCCGCGCCCGTCAATCAGCATGTGCTCAAAATCCATGTGAGTCGTGATTGTGCGCGGCCTGTGTTCGAGCATGGCGGCTCTGTATCTGCCTTCCTTCCACACCTGGTCAGGGTCGGTCACACCTTCAAGCATTACCTTTTCCAACTTTGTAGCCGAGTTTTCATCATACCCGCTGAAATAGACTACCCGGTTATCCTCGTCATAGTCCGCGTCCTCGTTCTCGAAATAGATGTCAAAGGCGTGCGGCTGTGCAATGAATTTTTTGTTGATTTTCGAGTCCCAGGAATTCCGGGACGTGATCATTTGCTTGATGTCGTCGCCCTGGTCCACGTCTTCTACTATGCTGAGCTTGCCGTCCCGAAGTGCAAACGACCCGCGCCCGGTAGGTGCTATCAGGCGTAGCATTTGCTTTTGTGTCGTTTCGCCAGTCAAGACATAGTCAAATTTATAGCCTGCAGCTGCGCAATTAGTTGCCCAGGTGGAAAAAGCTGACAAATATATACGGCTGTCTGCAATCGGATTGAGCGCGCCCCTGCCTCTGACTACATCCAGGTAACACCATGCAGTGTTCCTAGTCTTGGAATATTTCCAGAGGTATACGGTGTCTCCAGGGGCCTCGTCTGCAACCGTGACCAGGTTCGTGAAGGTTGCCGCAAAGCTCGCAACACTTGCCACCTTCGCCATGGTCGCGCCCGCATCCCGTCTGTAGTTCCAGTTGTTCGCGCTTTCGTCAAACCCTGAAACCTGTACGTAATCGTTAACATCCAGGAGCGTGTCCAGATTCGTGCTTGAGCTTATCCAGCCGTTTGTCGAGTTGACAGCAGTGATATCTGTTGCTGATCCCAAGTATTCAGGGTGGTACGCTTCCACAATGCAGTTGAACTGGTCCACGATGCCCGAAAGCTGATCTGTTGCTTTGATGCACATTTCTACCATGGCCATTCCGTCCATGCTCACAGGGGTTGAGGCTGCAATTGATTTCAACTGGAAAAAGTAGAACGTGTCGTAAACGGTGCTGTCTGTGGAGTCTGCCGTATTGCGGGTGATCTTTACGTCATACTGGCCAGAGGTTACGTCCCAGGTGTGGTTGCGCCACACAACAGAGTTGCCCTGCTCAGTCACTGTTAGGGTTGTAGCTGTACTCCAGTCCTCTTCTCCGGTCGGGGAATATTCAATCTTGATTGAAACCGTCTCGCTTGAAAGATCGCCGTTTGCCGCCAGGCTGAACAGGCCTTGCTTGAAACACAGGTCAACACTGATCCGGGTCGTGTCTTCCTGTGTGGTCCTGGTGACGGGCGTCCCGTTTTCCACCAAAGCGTCGACCGATTCAGAGTGTGTGTCGTTCGTGTATATGCTCAGGGCCGAGTCGTCTGGCCAGCCCTCGAACGTGTTGTATGAAACATCCGAGTAATCGTCAATATCAGTTGTGCCTATTTTCATGTCCGAAATGTCTACTGGGCCGTATCCGATCAGGAACAGGCACAGCAGATATATGTCATTGCCTCTGATTTCCGTGTATGGCTCAGCGCCGAAAACGGGGAACATCTTGCGCTTGCCAAACACTTTTGGAACCGGCCCGTTCGGGTTCGCCGTGTTCCTGATCCCGGTGATAGAATGCGTGCGCCCTGAACCGTCCTGCACATTCCTGGACGCCATAGGTGCAGCGTTCGCCTGTGGTGCAATCAGGGACTTGCTCAGCATTGAAGCTATTGCAGTTGTGACTAAGGGGCGGGCTATGCTCGCAGAGGTCCAGAGCCCGAAGTGCCCGCCCAGGATCGGGCCTGCTATCCATGAAGCGGTTGCAATGATAGCGATAGAGGTCAGGGTCTTTTTGAAGTCCTTTCCCCCATCGCCACCACCGCGTTGAGGAACACAAACAACATGAATCAAACACCCAGGGGGCGGGAATTCTGTACTAAACTGCTCATGCCCGATGATCCTGCCGCCGATGTGAACAGCACCGTTGAAAGTGCCGTCAAAGCCTAGAAATTGTAATATACCTGCGATATTCTGAGCTATTCCGCGCCGGCCAAGCTCTGCGGGATCTACAGAAAATTCCTGCTTCGCCGCCTGGAATGCAACGGTTTGAATGACTACATTATATTTGCCCTGGTCAAGCTGCATGTCTGTAAAACCCCTCTACCCTGTGGACCCATTTCGGCCCCACAAAGCGCTCTATCCCCACACCTGCGCCTTTCCACATGTGCAGGAACTTGTCGTTTTCCAGCACCAGGCCGATGTGCGAATTGAAACCAATGATCCGGAATAGCACCAGGTCCCCCGGCTGCGGTTCCTGTACGCGCTTGAATTTTCCGCTATGCTTGAATATCAGCTGTTCCAGCGTCTCCATATCCTTGATTGATGCGTAGTTTTCATCCAAAGTCGGGAGGTCCTGCCCGAATATTTCACATGCGGCCAGCCTGACCAGACCGTAACAGTCGCACCCGCTCCAGCCCCTACCGCAATCCGCCCAGGGAATGTGATAAAGCCGTTCGGGGATCTTCAGGCGGCCGCTCATCCAAAAAGCCCTGGCACGTTCGAGGGAGACATGCGGTCGGCAGGATATCGGTCATTAAGAAAGTCCTCATATGACATGCGTCCTACAACGGCGCGCCGGTCATAATCAATGTCATAGAGTTTGAATTCATACGGCCCGCGCTCGGTTGTGTCCGGAGTGCCCTGCAGAGCCTCCCACAGCGTTACGGTTATTTCGCTCATTCCGGACAGGCTTTCAACCGCTTCCAGGACCTGCCTGTTAATGTTTCCGATCGTGACATTACAGACAGGGGTGCTGTCCGGCGTATCCTCCGGCATGGAAACCTCGAAGTTATACCCACTGTAAGTGTTGCCGTCCCGGACAACATCCTCTTTGTTATTCACAAACCGCAAAGGCGTGACCAGGTCGTCATGGGCGATTTCTATGGAATGCAGCAGAATTTCACTTGTATTCTGCGCTGTTGCTGCTGCTGTAAATGTTGCAGATACTGCCACCACTCCCCCCACTCTGTTTATACCGCTGTCAGTTTATCGAGAATAACCTCGTAGTCCTTGACCTCTCCCCCGTGGAATTTGATTGGTTTTGGTCTGGCTGCAAATTGCCAGTTATAAGTGGACCCGCTTTCCGGATCATCCCATTGAAACGTGCTGTTCCCATAGTCTAGGGTGGTCTCGTAGAAGGTGTCCAGCGTTGACTTGTGCGTGCTGGTTGTGAGCCTGAACACCATTCTAATGCGGTCTATTGCAAGGGATGATGTTTTGCGCGTTTTCGGCGGCCCTGATTCCATTTCAGAACGAAGGGTAATATCGTCAGGCTCGGGTTGATAGCCGATCTTCTGCGGTTTCTGTGGCAAGCCTACAGGCCATACGGTAGCCATGTTTTACCCCCTGCCCACTCGGGCTAGGCCGAAGCTGTTTCCCAGGACACTATCGAACTCACCTGAGCCCATAGCGCCCTTGACTTCCTCAATGACTACCCGGATAATTTCGCCGCTGCTGTTCTGTGTTTTTGAGACTTTCAGCGGTGCCGAGTTCGCCCCGCGCTGGTCAATAATCTGCACGGTTGAACCGCCGATCGCATGGTTAGGAATGACCGACCCGGATGATCCCGGCACCACGATTTCAGGGCCGCGCTCCCCTACCATGTACGGCTGCCCCGCTCGTACAGGGCCACCAGCTGCGCGCCCTGAAAGCCAGCTCTCTATCCCACTGAACAACGGCTGCGTGACAGTCTTGTTGATATAGAGCCTCAGCATGCTCTGCCCCACGTAATCAAAGAAATCACCGAAGGCGTCCGCCCCATCTCTGGTTACGCGCATGATTGCGTCAGTGAACCCGTCCGACCAGTCGTCAACCATGTTGCGGTTTTCCTCGAAAAAGTTAGAGAATGAATTGCTCAGGTTTTGAGCTGCTGCTGTTCCGGCGTTTTGAAGCCTTGGAAAAGAATCTCCCAGCTGCCCGACACTATCAAAAGCATTTCTCATTTCAATATCAAGCGCTGTTGCGCCCATCGTCACCTCGGCAAGTTGTTGCTCGTAGGTGTCCCATTTCTGCCAGTTCAACACGTCTTGGAAAGGATCGCCCGCTTTACTCGGAATCGTTATTTCAGGCAATGTAATTCCGGTTGTAGCACCACCCCCGCCCGATTTGCCCCGGCTGCTTGAATTGATCCACTTTGAGCCTGGCTGGGATTTTCCAGTGAGCCAGTCTAAAGTGCTTTGCATGGCGTCACTCTTGCCTGCTTTGCTCAATGCTGCAATTGAGCTCGCCCCAGGAATCGCCATTAGCCCGATTTTCCCTGCTGTGCCGGCAACCTTGGAAAAGGTTTCGAAGTTGTCGTTGATGTCCTGCAGGATTTCGTTCAGCCATGTAAAACCCACATACAAAGGCGCACCCTTCTGCGTTAAATTTTTTCCTATGTTTTCCAGCAGGTCGCCGAATTCCTGTGTTGTTTTGTTCCTCGTAGCCGTGAATGTATCGCCCATAGCCCTCGAAACACCGCCGTACTCACGGTTGATCTCTGCAAGTATTTCCTGCTGCGCTTCCATGAGCCGCCCGGACTTTGCAAGGCCCTGGATCATTTCAGTCTGTTCCTCGTTGAAGGAAAGGCCAATTCTGCGCAGTGCCGTAAGCCCGACTATAGGATCGTTCAAAGCCTTGCCAAGTTGTATTGTTGCCTGGTCAAGCCCGCCAAAAACTTTCGCTGTGTCCAGGACCGCTTCCATGGCTGCGGGCATAACATCGCCACTGATCTGCGTGAAGGTAAGCATCACGGACTGAGCGTTGATCAGCATTTCGTCACTGATCCCGGTAGCTCGCTGCGTCTCGGTTGCCCACGACTGGATAGCTTGGCTTGACATTCCAGCAGCCCCGCCAGTTGCCTTCAGCACTGCATTGAGTTTAACGATTGCCTGTTCATGTTGTGCCGCTGCGTCCACAACCTTTGTAAGGGAACGGTAAAGAGTGTAGGCCGCTGCCCCGTACAAAATGCCTCGCACATACTTTGCAGTTTTGCCGAATTTATCCAGGGCTGTGGTGCCTTTGTCAACAGTAGCGCTTGCCTGCCTGGATTTGTTCTTCACGGCGTCAAAACCACGCCCCGCTTCACGAGACCCGGTTATAACGCCGTTGGAGTCTATCTTTAGTCGCAGTACAGAAACTTCAACTGCCATGCTTGCGTTTCCTCTCTTGTTCCTCTTCCCTCAGTTCCGCTGCTTTCGAGTCAAGAGCCTGTATGATGTCGATAAACTCACGCAGGTTCCTGACGCCGTTTTCCTTTCCGTAAGCCGTGATCTCGGACACGGGTATACGCCCGTTCATGTTTCTGCTGCCCGAGAGCACGCAGAACGCGGCCCAGGTTGGCTGCAGGTCCGGGAACAGCTCCGGAGGATTGATATCTACAGGCTTTCCGGAACGCTTCCGCATTCTGATCATTTGCTCTGTGCAATCCCCGTATTTCACACGCCATTCCAGGACCTCAATCAGTTTTTTATTGCTGCCTCTTGGTCTGCCTCACGGAAATTCTCCCAGTTCACAGTCAGCGTCCATATGCGCCGTCTTAGGTGCGGGAGCGCGCGCAGAAGTTCAGCGGCTTTTTCCGGACTGTAGGGGATGTCCTCCCCGGTTTCGTTCTGCACGTTTTTCCAGCCCTGCACGATCTTTTCAGCAAGCGCCTTTGTCTCTATCTCTTCGCGCGTTTCCTCGCTCATTGTTCCCGCACTCAGCTCTACCCTATATGGTCGCAACAGCTCAGCATGGTACTGTTTGAACTCGGGGTTCCCCTGGTATGCAAGCAGGAACTCAGAATCGCCCCATGGGTCAATTGAGAACCACTTGCCGTTCTTTTCTGCGTCCAGGTCGGTCTTGAAAGCCTTGAATATATCCACCTTGGCCCCCTTACGCCGCAATCTTTGTGATCTGGCATATTGCGGATCTGCTTGAGTCCTCATATGCCGTAATGTCCGCCGTCACCCGCACGATCTCAGTAGTCTCGGGGATGTCTACACCCTTATGTTTGCCATCGAAATAACTCAATACATAGTAGTTGCTGCTTGAGTCTTTGATCACAACATCGTATTCCTTTTCGTTTTGGCCTTGCATGTAGTCATAGAATGTGTCGTTTTCGAAAAGGAGGTCAGCTTTCAGCATGGCGCGAAACTTTCCCATGCCCAGGGTGTCGGGATAGGTTGAATCAATGACCTCAGACGGGATCAGGTCGCGTGTAAATGTGAAGTCCAAAGACACGTCACCCACACCAGAGCTTGCATTGTCAATGTAGAACGCATCCACGCCAGTCCCTGTAATCATGGGGTTATTCGAGCTTGCAGCGGTGTCTGAGCCTGTGCCGATCGTAGCCTGCGCCAGGGCGTGCGTTTTCCCGTAAAAACTTGTAGAACCTGTAATCCGGCCCTTAGACGGTATATTGATTGCAAGGCTCCGAATAGTCATGCCCACAGCGCTTTCAAACTCAGCAATATTCGTGTATTCATCCTCGATGCTGAATCCCTTGAGCGTTGATCCGTCACGTATGTAATCGCCCACAATGGTTATTGCGTCGCCCGCTGCTTCATCTTCCAAGTCCAGCCAGCCGCTTGACAGGGTCGCTTTGTTCGCGGCCAAGGCGGTTACTTTTGCCAGTCCTCCGTTTTCGCTCTCGGTGGCCCCAGAAACCTTGATAATCATGCCAATAGTCATATTGTTTGATATGAAATTGGTTGACGTGCTTGAAAGCGCGTTGTCAGTGGCGTTAAACGCTATGTCCGTTTCCCCGTCAATGTCCACGGAGGTCCAGGAAGATGCACCCAAAGCGTTCTGGAAGATATCCGCCATGCAATCGCAGAACCGGACGTTGAAACGCATATCACCTTCAGCATGCTGCGCAACTATCTGGTGGTCCTGCTCCCTGCCGCTGGACTGAATCTCGTCATCCTCAGCAATGTCGAATACAGGCTTGATCTTCGCGCTTGTAACCTTGAACAGTTCCAGCGCAGAACTGGGTGTCGTCCCCCATTCGTCTTCTACAAGAAGTTTGATATCCCTTTCGTGCCCGATGTTTATAGACATTTCCGTTTACCTCCCGGTTTTATCTTATCCATATCTTTGAAAGGGGAAGCTGATGTTTGTTTTCAGCCACCCATCTTCTGACTCATTCGGTCCTTCCAGATTGTGTTCATCAAAATGCGTGCCCTCGACCGTCTGATTTTCGAAGATCGCCACAATGGCGTCCGTGTAGTCATATATTGTATTCAGCCCGGCCTGATCTTCCGGGTAAAACAGTTCGACATCAACAATTCCTGTGAATAGTTTGTTGTCGGCACTTCCCAGTTCTACACGCTGGCCGCCGGCGTTCAGGATTGTAAAACGCACCCACACGGAATTGCTGGGTTTTGTGAACTTTTCATTCAACCAAGCTACAATTGAGGCAGAATAACCGGCTGCAGTCCAACCGGTGTAAAAGTGTTTCTGTATGTCTATTTTAGCCTGTTTGTAGGTGCTCATATCCCGAAAGCCCCCTTGAGTTCAGCTATCGCAACCCGCACCATGCCACGGGGCGCCTTCACACTTGAATGCCCGTATTCGATTGCATGAGCGTATGGGAGGTTGTTGTAAAGATAGGCGCAGTGCGGCAGTGCTTTTAGGTCCCTGAGTTCACCCAGCTTCCGCTTGATTGCGTTGTGTGCGGCTTGCTTGCTTGCGGTGCCTTTTGCGGACCTTTGCTGTGGGATGTACCCGCCCGGCCGGTTGAACTCTATAGACCAACCCCGCGCTAAGCGCCCAGTGTCAACCGGTGTGCCTTCAATTATCGCCCAGGCAAGGTCCAGCACAAACCGCTTGAAATTCTTGAGCGTGCGCTGCTTTGCCTCATCAAAGAACTTGTCTATGCCAAGTTCAAAAGCTTCCTGTGCGGCTGCATTTGTGCTCATATCACCGCCTCACCTGTAACTCGTAGTAGGCGTTATCCTCACCGGACACGCCCGTTTTCACGGTTTCGATGTTCCAGACAACTGAATCAATTGTGAGCGTGTAGAGCTTTGCGCTTGTGGCCAGGTCGGTCGGGAGCCCTTGGGCGTAGATAAAGATTTTCTTATCACCAAACTTGACCGTTTTCCCGTCAATTTCGCGTGCAGAATATTCAACCTCCATGCCCTTGATCGAATAGGCTGTAGATGACCCGGAAGCTACAACCCCGGTATCCCAGTTCTTCGCGCCCCTGGTCGTCTGTGTCAGGGTCATAGACTTACCAAACTCCTGAAGCAGGTTATACGCAAGCGGGACAAAAACCTTGTCAAGTTCAGTGCTCAAAACACTCTACCCTCTCACAAGCTCGCCACAACCAGAATCGCGGATCAAACCCTTGAGGATGCGCAGGACAAAGGGATACTGTTTCTGCAAAGTGCTGTAGGGGTCATACCCAACTTCCATAGGTCCCATTTTTACCCGGTTTTTCTGCCGTTCCTGGTCCGCTTCAACCTCCGTGTCTCGTATGCGATAGGCCAGCTCAGCCGTTGCGTCCTTGACTTGCTGAGGCACAACATCCGAGTCGATCATAAAGCCGTTGCGGTCATAGGCCCCGTATGCCGGGAAAAACAGCGCCTGAGTATCGCTAATTGGGCTGCCGTTCTCGAAGTCCAGGGAATTAATCCAGGTGGTAGCCTCGATCATATACGGCTTTTTTTCATCGTCATCGTCAAGCGCATCCCAGGCCGCGGCACTGCGCCGATCAGCGTGATAGGCGTCAGCGTCAGCCAGGCTGACGAAACTGTTAGCGTCTGATTTGCCTGTCCCGTCTTCAGCTACAAAGCTCATGCTGTTTTACTCCTCGTTATCCTCGCCCTGTTTGTCGGAGCCCTTTTCCAGGATTTTTTCCCTGAGTTCGTCCACAGTTCCCTCCGCCGGGATCTGCATGCGCTTTGCAAGCTCGATCAGGTCCTTTTTATTCATCCGTTTAACGCGCTTTTCGAACTCTTCCTGGTCCAGTTCTTTCTGGGCATCGCTGGAAAGTTCAATCCGTTCGCCTGCTTCCGGCGCCCTGGGCGTGCTGTTGTCCGTTTCGTATCCGAGCTGAGCCAGTTCCAGCCTGCGCTGGCTGTCATGCTCAGACACCTTGATCACATGCCCGGTTTCTTTATTCTTCATTAGGATGGTTGTGCATTTGAACTTGTGCTGATTTGCTTCCAGGTACGCCCGCTCCATTTCGTCATATTCAGGCACGGGGGGTCTGCGCCTGGTGATCAGACTCGCGTTGTACCTTTCCTCAAATTTGTTTTCCTTTTTGTCGTCCTGGTAACGTGCCATTTGTGTGTTCCTCCAGTTTTGATCTTTCTGAAATAATAGAAATCAGGCCCGGGACTCAGGCTGTATGCCTGTTGGGTTCAGCCCCGGCGCCTGTGATCTCTTTGTTAAGTTATCCCGCGACCCTCGCGGCCCTCGCTGCCTGCAGAAGCACTGCGCCGTACAGCATTGAAACGTCAAACACTACCTGCTTGTACTGCCTGATTATTTCGGCCTCAATGACCAATCCAGTCTGAGGGTCGGCCATGCTTGAAATCTGCGCGCCTGCATTGCGCAGGGTAGCGTTTGCAGTGGGAGCGGACGCGAAAGCAAAGGCCATCCGGTTGAACGCAAGATTGCACACGTGAGTTGACTTGATGGTGATTGCCTCATCTCCAGATGTTGCGACCTTGAGCCCAGGGGCGATTACACAATCGCCAGTGTTCCCGCTCGTGATCGTAACGTCATCGTCAACCACGTAAGTCTGTGTGTCGCCCGCAATGGTGATGATATCGCCTTCCAGAAGCGCCAGAGTTCCACCGACAGCCTTGAGCTTAATGGTAGTTTCTCCGACAGGCTCAACTGTGGCGGAGTTGATAGTAGCTGCTCCACCGTCTGTTCCGGCTGTATGAGAGGAAACAGCGTTGTCCTCATACAGGTTGAATCCGTATTTGCGGCCCATCTGGCCCTCGATCTTGACCTTGTTCTCACCGGTCTTGCTCGCATCCGCAAAGCTTGACAGGTTCAGGACTTCCTCAGCTGCGTCATTGTCCAGGACGCAAGCACGGTCAAAGTTCGGGCACTTCTGAGCGTTCAGGGCGTTCCTTGCACCGGTCAGCGCGCGGGCATTTGTCTGAAACGGGGTCGTGCCAGCAGTGCCGGAATAACCGTAGATGCCCACATACAGGCTGAGCAGGTACTCGTTCACATCGTCCGCCAGGGCGGCCACAGACTCGGCCATCTGGCCAGGAATAAAATCCTTGTCCGCGGCAATGTGGGTAATTTCCTGATCAGTCAGCCCGAAATAGGTGTTTCTCCATTTGTTCAGGGTCAAGGACACGCTGGAAATTGTCTTGTTCCCAGAGCTCGGCCCGTACACAGCGGGAGTGACGTCTCCGACAGTCTGCGAAGCGGAAAGAGGGATGGTAACAACATTTCCTTTCTTTTTCGCCTCTTTTTCATATCCACGAAACACCAGGCGCGGCATGGTGCACTGATTGCGCAGGACGGCCAGGGTGCGGGCGAGAATCTTAGGGATCAACGGGGTTAGTGTATTTGATAAAGACATTGTTTAAACTCCTTTGTTAGTTTTACTGCTTAATAAAGCAGCACGCGGAAAGTAACCGCGATATCATCGCCCGCGTTTGCCGACAGCGCTTCCCAGTGTATGTATTCCAGGGCCTCAAGTGGGATGTTCAACGGAACGTGATCCGCACCGTCATCAAGGCAGTAGATCCCCAACAGATTATTTGCAGCCCCGTCTTTCTTGTTGAACAGATACACCACATAGGGCCCTGTTCCACTGCAGCTGATGTTTGCATCCACCAGGACTGCAGTATCTCCGGCAGGAACAAAGAACTTGCCGTTCCCGGAACTTCCATACCCGATCGGGATCTTGAGGTAGGTTGACGTAGTGTCATCAGGAACGCCTGTAGTGATATTATCGTTTTTATGGACGTAGATATCACCGACCTGGCCGGATGTTCCTTCGGTCAGGGCCGCCGCTTTTATCACGTACGCGAACGATGCGGTGGTTTCTACCGTGGCTTGTCCTTCAATGTCAATTTCCTCTGAAATAAGCGCGTCGCTGCCGTTGATTCCCCATATTTTTACGCTCTGCACACCCTGCAGGTCCTTGTCATCGGTTCCGCTTGAGGATGATATATACAGTGTTGCAGCAGCTGCTGCGTTCTGCTCGATCGTGCTCTGCGGGGAAATCAGTTCTTTACTGGTAGGCAGCGTGTCGTTAATCTGGGTAAGGGTCCACAGGTCCACGCCGGACACGTTCCCGCGCGCAACCTCGGTGAGAAAACCCTCAGTCAAATAATCAACATCAATGGACCCGCCTGTTATGCTCGTGATCGTGTCCACGGTGTCAACGCTTGTTACGTTCGAAACCTCGGATACAATCTCTACAGTTTCAAGCACTTCAACCGTGTCAATCTCGCTCAGCGTAATGGCGCTCACGGTATCGACAGTGTCTATCCGCAGTTTGCCATCACTGTTTACATACGGCGCATAGTATGTGTCTGAGCTTGTTGAGGTGCTGCCGAAGATAATGGACGCGCCTTCGGGCAGGCCGCTGCTGGAAAATGTAGCTGCGCTTAACGGCAGTGTAAGGGCCATGAGTATAATGACCAGAAATTTCATGTTTTTACTCCTTTTGTTATTCCGGTGGTTCGACAATCACGGAACCATCCGCGATTGCCTCCGCGTGCTCTCCCAGCACGAACGGGTCATTCGAGCGTAAAACAGTAGGGTTATCTACTGTTCCGGGCGTAAAGTTGTCGCCCGCGTTGTTCTGAGGGCCTGAGCCGCTTGAGCCTGTTCCTTCAAAAGCACTTGCGAACACGGGATCCTGCCGGAACTCGTTCACCAGGTCGGTGATCGACATATCCCGGGCGTCTGAGTTGACACGGGGGTTTCCCGCGTCATCGAGCACCTGGGCAACATACGTTCCCTGTGAGTTTTCGACCATCTGGACCTTGCTGCGGATATGCGGCAGTAGCAAGGTTGCATTGCCTTTGACGTCAGGCAGAGACAGAACCCTCTGCACTTCTTTGTCTACAAGCACCTCTTTGAGCTGCGAGGTTATAGAGACGTTTTTGTCCTGCAAGATTTTCTTTTCCTTGCTATGGGAGTCGGTTAGTTGTGTTTTGATTGACTCGATTTTTGCCTGAGCAAGCTTTTCAGCCTCGCTTTTCGGGTCGAGTTTGCTGAGTGTGTCGAGCTGCGCAAGTAACTCCCTTACTTTGTCAGGCGCTTCAACGCCCGATTCAGCCCATGATTTCAAGTCTTTCTCAGCCTTGTCCGCCCTGGCACGTTCCTTGCCAAGCGCCGATTTTAACCCAGTCACGTCTTCAACGCCGCCCTCAATGTCCAGTACGAACTTCCCGTCCTTCTGGATGTACAGATTCCGGAGCGCTTCCGGGATTTCCTCTTGTGTGCCGTAGAATTTTTTCAGTGCCATTCTGCAAGCCTCCCGCTTGTAAATTGTGCGGAATCCCTCCGCGTTTTTTTTGTACCTCTATAAAGGGGAGTTTTTGCCGAAAACGGCAGAAATGATTATTCTTCCTTGAACGCTTTGGCCCATTCCTTACTGTATTTTTTTCTGAGGAGCCTGGCCGGAAGTGGTTTCCCGTCCCCGTTCACCATGTCGCTGAGTTTCAGCTTTGATTTGCGCCAAAGTTGCGCTTTTTTCTGGCCCAGGATCTCATCCGCAAACCCAGGCCGCTTTTTATCCATGTCTTTCAGCCAGGGCTCAAATTTTGTCCCGCGTTCAACCGGCCCAAACATGGTTGAGCGCTTGCCGGCCGTCCTGATTGCGTCCTGCTTGTCTTTGGGTAGCCCGTCATAGTCAGCCAGAAGCGGCATGGACCTGGACCTGCACTGGTAATGCACAGAGCCTGGACCTTCCAGCCAGGGCATAGTATGCCCGATCGGTTCAACGTCAAGGGTATACTCCAGGCCGTCCCTGACCGCGCATATTTCGGTCGTGCGGTTGTCCAACGTGGAAAGCCACACGTAACCTTTCACCACGTCATTATTTTCCCTGTAGGCGGCTTCAGCGGCCCTGTTAGCCACAGTTTGCACGGATGTTCTGATTAGGGCAGCTGCTTCCCTGGTGCTCGCGGTCAGAATGCCGTCAGTGAATTGCATTTCCCTGGTGCCCCGGACGCTTTGCAGCATCTTCCCCAGGGTGTCGCCTCTGAGAAGGTGCATCCGGATTGAATCCTTGAATTTGTTTGTGAGCCTCGCACCCTCACGCGCCCAGAATTCCTTGGATGGTGCGCCCATAACCATCACATCAGAAACGATCTTTTCCATTGTGGTAGCAGGCAGGGCGACAGAGGCTATCTCAACCCCTACCGCCCTGTTTATGGCCTGACGGGAAAACTCTGCCTCCATGGCTGCTGCATCCTTTAATTCAGGGCGCATTCTTTTTTCGATTTCCCTGTAGCCTTCTGCTATCACCTGCTCGGCTCGCTCAAATAGTTTCTGAGCGCGCCGTTGCTTAAAAGTCATGCTTGCCGGTTCGGTCGGGTCAAGCCTCGCAAGTTCACCAGCCAAGTCGGACCGCATGCGCTTAAAATACTTCATGATCTGCTGAATTGATTCCAGCTTCACCTTTTCCAGATTGACGGAATGCAGCGTGTGGTAATAATGCAGCTTGTTAGCGGCGTTCACTCTTCCCCGCCCTCGCCTTCCTCATCCTCGCCAGCGCTGTTACCCAGCCAGTTCAGCGCCTGCTCGATCTTGATTTGTTCCAACTCCTCATGGACGTCAAGGGTTTCCTCAAGCAGGTTCCGGCGCTTCAATTCCTGCAGGTATGTGCGCGTAGAGAGTTTTCCCGCCTGGGTAGACTCAAGCAGCAGTTTGTTATTGCCGCTATCTGCTTCAAGAATTCCGAAATCCGTGTTGACGATTATTGACGGGGCAGGGTCTTTACTGCCCACCCACTCCGCGTTCAGCGCGTAGCCGTTTTCCAGGGCGTCCTTCAGGCTCTTCGAGTCGGATTGCAGTTCGGACTGACTCTGGGCCGTGTTGATCCCGGCCTCGGTCGCTGTGATACTGCCGGTCTTCTTGATTGCCATTTTCTTTCCAGTCTGCTGCATTTCGCCTTTCAGCCGTTCCAGGTCGTTTGCCCCTGCTTCAATCGCCTGGCCAGAATGCTCCACATACCACATTTTCGCCTCTGGCCTGGTGGTGCCCTGGTGAGTGTTCGGACTGATGGTGATGTCTTTGTCGGTGTCTTTGTAGAACCCGGCATGTGCCAAGATCGGGCACCGGACTACCCGCAAAATGTTGCGTTGATCGCTGCTGCTCTGCCAGTGCATCACGTTCAGCCATGCGCAATGTTCGAGTCTCCACTTTCCGCGCATAAACCCGTCACGTTTTGTATAGACCGGCACAAGCGGAATGCGTTTGACCGGGTTGAGCGTTCCAGTGCCGCCTGTAGGAATTTCCTCGTACTCATCTTTGTCCGGTTTCTTTTTGTACACTTCCCAGTCAACCCTTTCGGGCTGGCCCTGGGCGTCAAACTTTTGCACATAGCGTCTGATCTGCTGAGTCTTTTTCAGGCCAAAGCCGTCCGGGATTGTGACCATTTCCTGAATGCGTAAATCGACCAGGCGGCGTTCACCGTTCACAACCCTGGAAGCCATGAAAATAATGTCCGGGGCCTCAACTTCGCGCCAGTAGGGCCGCGCGCCCATTTTGCGCTCCTGAGCCAGGTTGATTCCCTTCTGGACGTTCGGAAATTCCACCAGGAAATACGCTATGCTGTATTTTTCAGCATTCCGAAAAAGGGACTTTGCGAACACACTGAGGTTGTTCCCTTCCAAATCCACATTTTCCAGGAACTTTTTTTGCTCCTCGGTTGCATCCTCCCCCAACATGATATCCCGCTTGAACACTGCGCCTGTAAGGTCGTCCAGGCACTCGCTGAAGCCGGGGTAAAAGTCTGTGCGGTGTAGCCGCACCTCGTACGCCTTCGGCTTTTCCTTCGGCTCCTTTGGCAGATACTTGACTTCGGCCTTGATCATAGCCTTGCGCCCCTTGTCCAGGTCGCGCGCTAATTGGAAGTCTTCCTGCCGTTCCTTCCAGTAGTCATCAGGGGTGTTAATCTTTGCCTTTTGCTGCTGTTCGTTCACAAGCTGCATGGTTCTATACCTCTCTTCAATTTAATGAGCCGCTGAATGTGCCGTGTTGTTTTTTCATGATCCGGTAACGAGTTTCATCCGCCAGGTGATCCTCGGTGTTTGTGTCTATGTCATCAGGTTTTTTTTGATCCCGTTGCATCAGCGGAACTATTGATATCCAGGATCTGCATGTGTCGAAAATGTAAAGCCCCGGCTTTTCCAGGGGGTGTTTAACACTGTTTTCTATCATTTCGCGCATGAGCGCCCATCCGTTGATCCTGCTGCCCGGGCCTTTGTCGCACTTTTCCCAGTAAACGCCTGCCGCTTCCATCTTTTCAGCTATGGATTTTTCATCCTTCCCGATGCCCGTAGGCTTTGCATATATGCTTGAGTCTGCCGGACCCGGTTCAATCTCAAGGTTGGCCAGGATGCCGGACTGCTCGCGTTCTGTGATTCCTTCCGCTACTGCGCTCGGGGACATCATCAGGCCTGTGTCATCCTCGAACTCTGAGCACCCGTACCACTCGCTGATCCGGAACAAGGTGCCAGGGGGAACACAACCGGTTGAACCGTCTGCGCGTTTGAACTCTTCCCCGTTTGATTGCGCCCACCACCCCACGCTGAACGGCTTTGCAGACCCCCAGTCAAAAGAGCGATTTACAAGCCAGCCAGGGGGAATGCGGAAGGGCTTCACAACATGAATGCCCTTTTCCCAGATATCATCAAACATGCCGCCTGCTGTTATGTCCCAATTTCCATTTGCCCAGGCCTGCTTGAGATATTCCGGAAGGCCTGCAGTAATCCTGATTATGTAGGTTGGGTCCTGCTCAACCAGGGCGCTGTTGTCCGTATAGAGAGAAGGCAGGAAGCAGCGCGATATTTGCATGCTCTGCCCTTCGAATTCTTGCAGGGCGTAGTGAATCTGAAACGGAGGCGCTGGATCTACAAAGCGCTTTTTGATCCAGTTGTGCCCAGGGCCGCCCGGGTTGCAGGAAGCCACCCAGCGCAGAAACTCAGCCGGGATCTTCGCGGATCGCAAGCACGCGTATAGTTTGTCTATAGGGACCGGAGACGGCCAGTTCCCCAGCTCATCAAACCCCATCCATGTATATTCATGGCCCTGGTATCGTTCAACATCCTTGTCCCGATCGAGATAGCGCATTTTCAGACGCGCGCCGTTCTTGAAATGCCAGGTCTTTTTCGAGTCCTTCCATTTAGCGCCGAAAAGCGGGAAGATACGGTCAGCCTTTTCTATGAGGTCTTCCAGCTCGTCATATGTGCGTCTGAAAATTATGCCTCTCGCGTCCGCCTTCCAGCGTTCTGCGTGTGCGAGCCAGTCAAGCAGCAGCCCGTATGACTTACCGCCGCCCCTTCCCCCGCCGAATAGTATCTGGTCAGCAGGGCAGCAGAGCAGCTTCCATTGTGGCCCTTCCTGGGCTTTTATGACTTGGATATTTTTCGCCATGACTCTTCCGTGCACATTTCGGGCGCGACAAACACCGTGGAGCTGCCCCCGTCATCCTGAGCGCCCGACTGTGACAGCGCCAGGTAATCGAACAGTAGGCGCAATGCTTCCGGTTTTGAGTGCATTTTGAGTTTGATGCCGTACCTTGTGTCTGATATCTCAGCTATTGCCGCCCTGGCCTCTTTCGGGATCATAGCGTCAGGTTTCAATCGGAAGCTTGTGCCGGTCCACTGCACAAAGTCGGAGATGTTAGCGAACGCAAGGCGCCCGGCTTCGCGCAAAACCGACCAGGAGCGGATCTCTGCCCGCTCAATGAGTTTCTTTGCTTCCTGCTGGATCGCCGCCTTGATTCTCGGGTTCAGCATGAGCTTGTACGCAATGCGCGCGGCTGATTTTTCGGAGTACCCCGCGCGGATCGCCGCCTGGGTCCCGTTCAAGTCCACCAGGTACTCGACCACAAAGCGCATTTGTTTTGCTGTTAATTTTTCGCCTTTTGGCATAAAAAAAGCCCTCTAATAAGGGCTCAAATTTGCCGAAAATGGCAGAAAGTGGGTTTAGATATCCCTGATAATTTGGACCATGCGCCTTGTTTTAACACAGGCTGCATCATACATGCGCCTGGTTGCAGTGCTGCTTTTTCGCACCCTGGTTGCAATCGAGGTCCAGGTGTCGCCTTCCCAACGGCAGCTCAGGATCATGCGTTCCTCGGCGGAGAGACCGTATTCAAGGACCGCCTCAAGGTACCGTTTGCACTTCGGGCTGCAGGTCTCCGGCCCGGTGTATTTATCGTCTTCTGAGTCTGATGGAAATATTGGCATGCTTTACCCTCTCTTATTTCGCCCGGTTAAGCCAGGTCTCGTTTTTCCCAATGAATGCAGCCGAAGTCAGGGCAATAAAAAACATTCTCACCTGTCTTTTTGCACTTTTCGTTTTTTTGTTTGGGGAAGTTCTTGCAATCCTTGCACCGCCCAATTAGCACCCTTTCGCCAATTAGCACCCTTTCGCCATTTAGTACCTTTTCATAAAGCTTCCGCTCTTCCATTTCAAACGATTTTCCACCGCTGTGACCTGATCCGTACACAATTGTTCCTTGTGGATATATGCGCGGTTCAAGCCATAGTGATACACTCTTTTCCCAACTTTCCAGCTTTTCAATGCGGTTAAGCACATCCTGATAATGTTCCCAATTCGACGTTTCAAACCTATCAGATGTAATCGCGGCCCACTCTTTCAACTTCTCAATGCGTTCGTTAAACTTTCGCATATCGTGTTTAATTTGCTCAAGATGTCCGTTTTCAATCGTTACAATGCGCCTTTCAAGGATATTCCAATCATCTGCATGCCCTCTTTGACAAGCTCCAAATACCTTAATTTTTCTTTCCAGCTGTTCAAGGCGATTGCTTAATACTCTCCTGTTTTCAACCTGGAGAGCGAAAAGAAATTCAAGGTTTTTAATTTTTCGTGCAACAGCCCCGCTCATCATGTTTTTGAATTTGTCCACTGCTGTGTTGATTTTTTCAAACATCAATATTTTCCTCCCGTGTATTGATCTAGTTCTTCAAACATTTCATTGATTTCCCGCTGCAAGCTGCCGCACGGATCAGCGTCGGGCTTGTGATTCATAGCCGCCCAGGTCAACCGCAAGCGTTGTTTGTGAATCCTGTTAAACACCTGGCCAGCCGCTTCAATGAATCGCCTATATTCCGGGCTTTCAGCGTCTTTCAAGCGGCGCTGCTGCTCCGGGGTAGCGTGGAAAAAGTAAAGTCCGTACACAAAATGATCAAATTCAAACTTATAGAAATCCTCCCAGGTGCCAGTCACAACACGCCCCGCATTTTCAGTTCCCGCCTGATTGCACCGCGTTCCAGGTTGCTGCAGTTGTTCTGCCTGAAAAACTTGCTTAGCTCAGATTGCAGTCTTTCCGGAGAAAACATTTTCAACCTGTCAATGTCTTTCTGGGTGAGCAACCCACCCTTGATCTGATTTTTCTTGACCATCCTGCGCCGTTCCGCCCTGTTAGGGCCTTGTGCTGTTTCACTCATATCTCCTCCAGTTTCTTGATGCG
>Ga0180432_10003929_pt1 | contig 20817 bp, 13 predicted proteins | sample SS_ome_10_FD_132414 | JGI IMG/M metagenome (GOLD analysis project Ga0180432, IMG submission 132414) | Hypersaline lake sediment archaeal communities from the Salton Sea, California, USA - SS_1_MS_2 metaG | ecosystem: Environmental > Aquatic > Non-marine Saline and Alkaline > Hypersaline >...
CACTGCCGCATGATCCTGACCGACTCGGGCGGCGTGCAGAAGGAAGCGTACTGGTTCGGCGTGCCGTGCGTCACGCTGCGCGACGAGATCGAATGGGTCGAGCTCCGCGACGCCGGCTGCAACCGTCTGGCAGGAGCCGACACCGAGGCGATCCTCGCCGCGGTCGAGGCTTTTGAGGCCGACAATGCCCAACTGCCCGCCGACAGGCCCACGGACCTCTACGGTGACGGCCACAGCGCCGAAGCAATAGTCTCGATTCTGGCCGGTGTCGCGGCCACGTAGCGTTGCACGTTCCCCTCTCGCGCGCTGGGCTGGAACTGCTGCTATTGGTTGCACGTCTCCCACATGAGCGGCAAGCGACTCGTGTTCGTCAACCAGCGAGCCCTGTGTTGGTGACAGTGCGGTGCCGCTCGATCTTCGACCTGCTGCGTGACTTCGCCGGGCAGGCACACCGCCGACGTGCGCATTCCGGTCACCACGGAGCCATCGTGCAAAACACCCCCCAGGCCGTGCTGTAGTAGCCGCCGCCCGGCAGGTCGCGCAGACCGGGGAGATACTTGGCCGCCACCGTAGAGGCGATCGCGGCCAGGGCCAGTCCGGCCAGAACGATGCCCGGGGCTGTGTCGTGTCGGCAGGTTCTGCCAGGGCCTCTCATCGTCTTGGCCTTTCTGTCAACACCTGCCGAGGGCTTCTTGGCCCTTCAGGTCCGTTGTGAGCCCCGACGTCTGCCCGGGCCGCGAAACGCCCGGCGCTCGGTGCGTGTGGCCATGTCGCTAGCGCCGTCTGCGGCCAAGGGCCACCAGGCCGCCGAGGGCCAGCAGCGCCAGCGTGGCCGGCTCGGGGACGGCGGCGCCCAGGGCCACCCGGCCCTCGTGGCCGAGCACGGGATTATACGTCGCAAGCCGCACGGCGAAATAGCCGTCCGCAAGGTCGCCGACGTTAAAGACGCCCAGGCTCAGACGGTTCTGCGCGTCCCACAGGGGACTCGGATCACTGAAGTTCTCGAGCACCGGTATGCCGGTGGCAAAGGCCGCATCGAAAGCGAAGTCCGTGTTGAAGTAGCTCATGTCAGCATGGTGGACGATGTCGGCGTCCTCGATGGACACGGGCGAGGCAGGCTGGTGATTCTCCACGAACCACTCCATCGTTCCGCCCGCGGCGTCGTATTCCACGTCGCAGGAACACTGCGATATGGCATCGACGTTGACGCGTCCGACGTCTTGGCCGTCATAGGTCCACTGGTTCAGGGCCGAGTCGCCGATCTTGTCATTCTGGTAGAGGTTCTGCCACCAGATGAATACGGATCCTTCCGACTGGTCGGTATCGGTTTCGAAGTTCCAGGTGTGCGTCGTCGGCGTGCCCGCCTCCCACGGCTCGTAGGTGTCGTGCTTCTGGTTCACGTTGCCGTTTTCGCTGATGATATGCAGATCGTTCACCTCCTGGCCGGTATCGTTGTCCACCTTGGCGTAGTGAACGTAGGTGAAGTCCGAAGCACCCGCCGGGGCGCCCGAAGACACCACCACCGCACAGACAAACACCCCGATCGTCCTCGTCGTCATCATGCTGCGCATCGTCTGGTCTCCTGAGATTGTGTCAAACGCATGAACGTATCGACTCGCCACGCGGCGGGTCTCGACAAGCGGAAGTTAGCCCGCAGGCCAGGGCCTGACGGACCGGCAGGCAGCGCAGCTCCCCGCGCCCGTGTGGAGGCAGGGCGCCGGCGAACGTTCGCCGCGGCCTCATGGGCAACCTGAAACGTTCCGGTCACCATTCTGCCCTTGCAGGTAAGACGGATGCGATGCTGCCTTACGGGAACTCGGCCGGTGTGGCCTGAGGCAGGAAGGGACGTAGGAGCGGGCAACGCTCCCGCCTCGCTATCTGAATCTGACGACCGGAGCCGGTCGCATGGGTCTGGCCGCTCCCACCGCCAGCCAGACCTCAGCACACAGCCTACACGCGGCCAGGCGCCGATGTCAAGAACTTTCTTGGCCACTTCCCGCACGAACCCGCAGGAGAGTGCACCCCACTCGAGCAGGTAGCCGGTAGCCGGCCACGTGCTCACGCGGGATGCCCCTCCCCGGTTCGTCCCGACTTCCCGGTTCCAGGGAAGCGTTCATTCCGTCCGTCTGCGCCGCTCCTGTTTGATCGGCGCCGACGAGACCTCCACGTTCCGGCCGCGCAGGTGCTTGTCGAAGAACGTCCTCACGCGCGTGGTGAACTCGGCCTCTCCGAAACCGTGACCGGCCCCCACGACGTGGATGAACACCGGCTTGAGGCCCGCGTTGCGAAGGGCCGCGTCCAATAGCTGCGACTGGTGGAACGGCACGAGCGGGTCGGCGGTCCCGTGGGCGATGAGGAACGGCGGGTCGTCCTTCGAGACGTACGTGAGCGGACTGGCGGCGGCGGCCTTATCCTTGTTCGCCTGCACGGGCCCGCCGATGAGCTTCGACTCGGGCGAATCGGCGGCGTCGTGGGTCATCCGCGCGCCGGGCGGGCGGTGGGCATCCATCTGCGTGAAGTCCGTCGGGCCGAAGCAGTCGACCACGCACGCGACGCGGCTGGGCAGTCCCGCGTGCGGGCCCAGCGTGCCGTCCATGGCCTTGACGCCTCCGCTCGTGCCGAGCATCGCCACCAGGTGCCCGCCCGCGCTGGTGCCCCACACGCCGATCTTCTCGCCGTCGAGATGGTGGGTCTTCGCGTGGGCGCGGATCCACCGGATGGCCGCCTTGCAGTCGTGGATCTGCGCCGGCCAGATCGCCTCGCTCGTCAGGCGATAGCCCACCGAGACGCCCGCGTAGTGTCCGCCGGCCACGTACGGGGCCACGCGCCCGATCCCGGCGGACTTGTTCCCGGCCCGCCAGGCCCCGCCGTGAATGAAGACGATCACGGGCAGGGGCTTGTCGGTCGCGGGTTTGGCCGGCAGGAGCAGGTCGAGCATCTGGCGGGGGTTCTTCGTGCCGGCGTACGGGATGTCGCGCGTGATCTTCACGTTCCCGCCCGGCGCCGGACCCTGGCGCCGGCGCGACGCGCGAAACGCCCTGTCTTCTTCCAGCGTCACGGCCCCGTCGCGGTTGGTGTCGATCCGATCGAACAGCCGCATGGCCCTCTTGGGAAACTCGTCCCGCGTCAGCTTGCCGTCGCCGTTCCTGTCGCTTCGCTTGAACAGGTCGGCGGCCGCGTCTGCAAGACACGCCGCCCCCACGCCCGCGACGATCGCCGCGGTGACCCAGCCTGCTGCACGTCCGTACGTTGTCATCATGCTCTCCCGTTCGGTGATTCGGATCGCCGGCCGCGATAAGCAGAACGCGGAGACGGAGCCGTCATTGCAGGGTCAGGCCGGGCCCGCGTCCAACGCGTGCGGCCCGTTCATTTCTCTGCGCTTCTCAGGCCGACCGACCAGAGGCTCCCGGCGGTGCTCGAGGCGAAGATGAACGCCGCGGGCCTGGGGTTGTCGATGAAGAAGTTGTCCCGGACGCGCTGCGGGGGGCGGTAGGTCGCCACGGTCTTCCAGCCGGCGTCCCGGCAGGCCACGATCCGCACGCTGCGCCCGTCGCCCGTCAGGATCAGCAGCGTCCCGCGGATCCGCGCGAAGTCGAAGAACCCCCGGGTCCGTTTCAGCGCGGCCGGCGTGGTGACGGCCCACCGGCGGCCGGTCCATCGCCCGATGCTCAGGCAGTGGGCCTTGTGATTCTCGAAGAGCACGACGGGACGCCCGTCGGCATCGCACCAGGCCTTGCTGATGTAGCCGATATCCACACCGCTGCCGGCGGCCCTGTTCCGTTCGAGCCGGCCGGAATCGTAGACCTTGCAGTGCGTCTCGGCCTCGGTGTTGTCGATGTGGGCCCCGAGGTCGGTGCCGTCGGCCGCCCGCCAGCGGGCGTCAGCGGCGCGGAAGAACGCGTAGTACATGTTCTTGTGGTAGTCGTCGTGCTTGTGGCGGTCGGGCCCGCCGCCGGCGATCGTCCACGAGCAGTTATATCCCTCGGCGAATCGCGGGTGCTTCGGCTCGCGGGTCATGGCGCCGATGTAGATCTCGTCGAGATGATCGCCCCGGCGGGTGCTGCCGTGGTCGATGCACGGGCGCGGCGCCGACCAGGTCCGCCCGTTGTCCGCCGAACGCACCCGCATGATCGGGCGGTAATCCGTCTCCACCGTCTTGCGGTAGAGGATGGTGATCGCCCCGTCCGAGGCGGTGATCGGCATGGGATAGGTGGCCTTGAGGCCCCGGCCGATCTCTCGCACGTTCCAGCGGCCCTGGACGGTGCGCGGCTTCGGCGACGTGGCAATCCACAGGCTCCTGTTGTGGCGGGAGTAGACCACGTGGACGTGCCCGTCGGCGGACACGACGAGGTGCGGATAGTCGTGGTCGTCGTTGGAGCGGCCGGCGTCGATGCCGACCGGCTTGCCCCACGTCCGCCTGCCGTGGTCGTAGGCCGCCACCTGCGGGGCCATGCCCGCCCCGGGCCAGCAGACGAACGTCTTGTCGGCCTGCTTGTCGTAGAGCCCGACGGCCATCGGTCGGCGGCAGTCGTGGGCCACCGCCGCCCGGGCCACAAGGCTCACGCGCAACGGGCCGGGCTGGTCCGCCTCCAGCGCGACGCACGCCATGCCTCCCGCAAGGCAGAGAACGGACGCTCTGAGGTACATTGGCGCGATCGTATGGGCCGTCGCCTGCATTTGACTGTCGGGCTCTATCGTGTCTTCAGGAAGAGGTCGCCGTCTCCGGGTGCGACGGTATGTCTTCGGGCCGCCGCAGTCGTTGCGGCGCTCTTGCGGGGTTTGTCGAAGACAACGGTGACCTGCGCGTTGCCTGGCGGATTATACACCGCCGTGCCGTTGGTGAACTCGCGCCGGAAGCTGCCGTCGTCCTGCTGCTTGCCGGGCGAAAGCGGCCGGCCGAGGTCCGCGTCCCAGAACGTGTACCAGTTGTGCAGGTGGTCGCCGACCGGCTGGGCGTTGTCATCGCCGAACAGGACATATCCATCCGAATGCGTCAGGCCCAACGTGGTGAACAGGCGCATCCATCTCCTGTTCTCGGTGCTGTCGCGCTCCTTGATCCGGACGTCGCGCCCGCCGGCGTAGTTCGTGACCACGCGCCAGCCTTCCAGGCAGTTGATCCTCGGTTTCTTGAGGTGCTTTTCCGCCCACGCGAGCGTGGCGGCAATCCGCGTGACGCGCCGGGCATCGTAGCCGCGATCGTACTTCGGCTTGTAGCATTCCATGAAGAGGCCGTTGACGTACGGGACGGACAGCGGCACCGTCCGGTCGTTGGAGTTCACCAGGATCAGGAAGCCGTCCCCGACCCGTTGGCGGATCGTGCGGAGGATGGCGATGCGGGCGGCACGCTCCTGGTCGCGCGTCAGGACCGTGCCGTTCCAGTTCGGCCAGCGTCCCGTCGTGGCATGGTGCTCGTTCCACCAGTCCAGCATGATCCCGTCGAACAGGCCGCTCTTCTTCAGGGCCAGGGCCTTTCGCGCCAGCAGCTCGTGCAGCTTCGGGTCCCTGAAATCCACGAGCATCTGGTGGATTTCATGGCGTTCGACCTTGCCGTCGCCGTCGGCGTCCTCACCCCAGCCGGGGCAGAGGCGACCGTCCTTGTCGCGGAGCCAGAGGTCGGAGTCGCGCGGATACATTTCCCGCTGCCAGAGCTTAACCTTCTTGCCTGCCGGCACATAGTGCCCTTCCCTGTACCTCAGCTCGCACAGGAGAAGGAGGTTGGGGTTGAGTTTGGCCAGCTCGGCCCGCCGCTGCCGGGCCTGTTCAAACGACGTGCCGCCCTTGCGGTTGACCAGCACGGTGGACAGGCCTCGATACGGCTGCTCGGGCGTGACCTTCCAGTTGACCCGCATGCCCCACGTGCCGGTGAAGACCAGGTCGTGCAAGGCCATCCGCTCGAGGTCCGACGTGCCGGGTCTGTTCTCGACGGGGTTCCACGCCTGGAAGACCGACGGAAAGTCCCTGTCCGCCACGCGTTTCTCGACGGCCTTTGGCTCCGCCCAAGCGCCCCGGGCGCCCAGCAAAGCCGATAGACAAACTGTCCCGACGACGAGTGTGCTCTTCATGTTTCTGTCCGACGTCGAAGCCCTCCGGAGCTTCGGTTCCGGTGCAGCACCTTATTAAACATCGCCGGGTGCCTCCTCCGACCGCAGCCTCTGCCTTCTGGGCCGCTCGACCGGCACCGGCCATCCCACCGGGACACTGCCGACCGCATCGCGGGGGCCCTTCAATACGGACCGCTGCGCCTTCAGCGGTAAAGCTGCGGCGTTCATTTCGGCACTCTCAGGCGGAAGGCCTTCAGGGTCGCGCCGTGTCCGGCGTCGCGGGCGAGGTTCGTCCATTCGTGGGGGTCGCTGCGGTGGTCGTACAGTTCCTCCGAGCCGTCCGAGTAGCGGATGTAGCGCCGGTGCCTGGTCCGCAGTGAGACGTTGCCGCGACCGAACATTGTGGCGACGCATCGTCCCGTCGCGCGGGCCGGGTCGCGCAACAGCGGCACGAGCGACTGCCCGTCGAGCGTGTCGGGGCCCTTGACGCCGCAGAGGTCGGTCAGCGTCGGATACAGATCGATCAGGCCCACGGGCTGATCGCAGCGCGAGCCGGCGGCGGCGAAACGGTTGGCCTGCCCCTTGGGCGGGACGACAATCAGCGGCACCCTGGTCGACCGCTCCCATCCGGTCCACTTGCCCCAATGCTGTTTCTCACCCAGGTGCCAGCCGTGATCGGACCACAGTACGATCACCGTATTGCCCGCAAAGGCGGACTTGTCCAGCGCGGCCAGCAGCCGACCGACCTCACGGTCCACGTAGGTGATGCACGCCAGGTAGGCCTCGACGGCCCGCCGCCACTGCTTGTGCTTGACGACGGTGGCATGTCGGCCGGCCGTGACCGGCTCAATCGCCCGCGTTCGCGCGACGCCGCTGAGGTCATCGAGATCGTCTTCTCTGATTGCGGGGAGTTTCGCGGGAGATTGTGTGAATCGCTCGAAGTACCGCTTCGGCGCCCACAGCGGAATGTGCGGGCGATAGTATCCAACGCCCAGGAAGAACGGCTTGTCGAAGCTCTTTGCCAGCTTCCCGATCGCCCAGTCGGTGATCTGCGTGTCGCCGAAATCCGAATGCGGCACGTCGAACGGTCCCCAGTCGAACGACTCGCCGTCCTTTGCGTCCGGCTTGCGGTCCGACGGCATCCGGTTCAGCGGCAGGACGATTTTCCGGCCGCGACTGTCCTTGACGACGTGGCGCGGATTATCCGTGCCCTTGGTCGGCAGTTCGTGATCGGTGTATCCAACGGCCTTCTTTGACAGGGGGCTCCATCGCTGGGCCACGGCAAAGTACTCGTCGAATGCCGCTTTCGAGCCCGAGTGCAGCAGCTTGCCGGTTCCCAGGGTTCGGTAGCCCGATTGTGAGAACGCCGACGGCAGCAGCCGGGCCCTGGGATACAGCCTGGCCAGCCTGCCGCTGCGGTTCGACCAGACGCCGGTGACCTGCGGCATGCGTCCGCTGAAGATCGCCGCCCGGGAGGGGTTACACGCCGGGGCAGTGCAATGCGCGTTGGCAAACAGCACCCCGCACGCCGCCAGCCGGTCGAAGTTAGGCGTCCGGGCCTGCGGGTGCCCCTTCAGGCAGCCGATCCAGTCATTCAAATCGTCGATGGCAATGAACAGAACGTTGGGCCTGCCCTGACTGCTGCCGAGGGGTCTGTCCTTCTCCTTGCCGGCCAGTCCGGCCGCCGAGGCCAGGCAGGGCAGTGCCACCGCCCCTGTCACGGCCTTGAGGAAGTCTCTTCGCCCCAGAGACGTGCTGCGGCCTGTCATTGGACGGCTCTCCCGGATTGCCACGCAGCCATCGTTCACCTGCAGATTCCCCGCTGGCGATGCCCCCGCGACCGTCGCGGGGCTCTCGCGGTGATTGTATCCGATGCGGCGCGTTGGGCAAGCTGAAGCCGGCCTCCGGGCATCGGACCGTAGGCGTTGAACCTCGCCACCGGCAAAGTCGGAGGTCCGGAACAGGCTCTTCTCCCGGGCTATGGCGCACTTCACCCGTCGGTATCGCTTCGAATTCGCGGGACATCTGTGAGCAAGCCAGGTGCCATGCGCCTGCGCGAAGCGGAGGGGCATGCGGATGTCGCGTCCCAGCATGGCCCTCCGCTGAGAGTTGCCGACGCGGGTCGGTTCTAACAGACGACACGTCATAGCGCTGTCGTATTAGTCATGTTCCGATGTCTCATTGAGGCGGGCTTCTTTGAAGACATCGTCCTGACGCAAACACGATCGGTGCGACCCCCAGACGGATATCCCGCGCGATTCGTCTTGCACCACCATCTCTGTGCAATCGAATGCCCGTTTCCTCTCTGCGCCGAGCAACGTTTATTGCGTGTGTCGCATAATACCATGCGTTCACCGACCGGGTGGTTTCGGCCTGAACGCTCGCGATGATACCTGCTTACAGCAAGCCAGGCGCGAGAACAGATGGGCAAGAAGGCGCGCACCCCCCGGTCAGCCCTGGTGTCTGTACAGGAGTATTCCATACAACCGGCCGCCCGAAAACAGCGTTGTTCTCCAGACGCTGTAACCAACCGAGGGCGGAAACCTGCCTGGTGTCCCTCGGGCGCCTACGGCCGCGTCGTCCAGTCCAGTGCGTCCCAGATGGTGACGATCTTCTCTCCGACAGCGGCCAGACGCCGGCCGTCATGAGAGAAGACAAGGGACCAGACGCCGCGGCCGGCCTGGAGCGTCATGACCTCGCGTCCGGTATCGGCGTCCCAGATCTTGACGGTCTTGTCCCTGCTGCCGGTGGCGATCCGCTTGCCATCGGGCGAGAAAGCGACGACTCCGGCGGATCCGGTGTGCCCCTTGAGTTCCCCGAGTTCCTTGCCGCTCTCGGTGTTCGATATCTTCACGGCGTCATCGCCGCCTGCCGAGGCGATCCGCCTGCCGTCGGGCGAGAAGGCGACGGAGCCGACGTAGTGTTTGTGCCCCGTGAGCGTCATGAGGTCCCGGCCGTTCTCGGCGTCCCAGATCTTCACCATCTGGTCCCGGCTTCCGGAGGCGATGCGCTTGCCGTCAGGCGAGAATGCTGCGGTCAGTACACCAGACCTGTGTCCGGTGAACGTAAGGAGTTCCCGGCCTGCCGCGACGCCCCAGACCCTGGCGGTCTTGTCATTGCTTGCCGAAACGATGCGCGTGCCATCGGGTGAAAAGGCGATGAACCTGACTCTGTCTTCGTGCCCTTTGAAGATGGCGGTCCGACGGCCGGTCGCGGGGTCCCAGAGTTTGATGGCCATATCGGCCCCGGCGGTGGCAACGTGCCTGCCGTCCGGCGAGAAGGCAACCGAGTAGATGTACTTCGTGTGCTCCTTGAACGTCAGGATCTGACGACCGGTGACGGCGTCGCGGATACCGACGATTCCTCGCATGTTGTTTCCGCTGCCAATGTACTCGCCGGTGACGATCCGCTTGTCATCAGGCGCGAAGGCGATCGCGGTGCAGTAGCTGTCGTAGCTTCCCCTGATCGTCATGGCCTCGCGCGAGACCTCGGCGTCCCAGAGTCTGGCCGTCCCATCGGCGCCGCCCGAGGCCACGTGCTTGCCGTCGGGCGAGTAGACCACGGAAAAGACTTTCTGCGTGTGGCCCTTGAGTGTGATGGTCTGGCGGCCGGTCGTTACGTCCCATATTCTCAACGTCTTGTCATCGCCGGCTGAGACCACGCGCTTGCCGTCGGGCGAGAAGGCCACGGAATTGACCCGATCGGCATGTCCCGTAAGCAGGCCGACCTCTCCGCCGCCGGCGGTGTTCCAGATCCTTACGGTCTTGTCCTGCGAGCCGGTGACCAGGTATCTGCCATCGGGGGAAAAGGCCACGGCGCTAACGGAGGATATGTGTCCGAGGAGTGTCTTGGTCTCCCTGCCGGTGGCCGTGTCCCACAGCGTCACGTTGCCGCTCTGATAGCCACCGGTGGCGATACGTCTCCCGTCGGGCGAGAAGGCCGCAACATCCGCGTACCCCTCTAGCGCCATGACCTTGCGGCCACTCTTGACACGCCGGACCGTCACGTTGCTCCCGTGCCCGGTCAGGGCGATGTAGTTTCCGTCCGGAGAGAATGCCAGGCAAGCGACAGTCTCCGGGTTCCCTTTCAGCGTCAGGACCTTCCGGCCGCTTGCGGCGTCCCATATCGTCGCGGTCTTGTCAAACCCGCTTGAGGCGATGCGCTTGCCGTCGGGCGAGAAGGCCACCGCCAAGGCACAGGTCTCGTGCGCCTTGATCGTCATGACTCTGCGCCTGCCCGGGAGATCCCAGACCTCCACGAAACCCGTCGCGTCGGAGCCGTCATCCTTGTAGCACGCCATCGCCAGCCGCTTGCCGTCAGGCGAGAAGGCCACCCCGCGGACGGCGTCCCGCTCCGTCCTGAACGTCGCGATGTCCTGGTGACAGAGGTGCTTGAGCCGGCCCCATTCCCAGCCTCGCAATTCCGGCGAGCAACGCTCCAGTATGCTCTCGGCCTGTCCGAAACCGGCGTCCCGGATTCGCTGCGCCGCCACGGAGACCATCAGTCGATACGTCTGGCGCTCGGTGTTCCTCCGAGCCAGCTCGGCGGCGGCTCTGGCCTTGAGGGCGGCTGTGCGTTCGCGCTGGGCTGCCTGGAGTTGCAGGGCCTCCTTCCTCCTCGCTTGGTCGGCCTCCTTCCCAGCCTTGACAGCGGCCGCTTTCGCTTTGAGGGCGGCCTCGCGTTCGCGCTCGGCGGTCTGGCGCTGGGCGGCCTCGCGTTTCAGGGCTTCGTCGGCCTCGGCCTTGGCCTTGAAGGCCGCTTCACGTTCGCGCAGGGCCACCGCGAGCTGATCGGCTTCTCCCTTTCTGGCTTTGTCGGCTTCCGTCTTGGCGGTCAGTGCCGTCCCGCGTTCGCGCTCGGCGATACCTCGTGCGTTGTCGGCCTCGGCGTTGGCTTTGCGGGCTCTGGCCGCCTCGGCACGGGCCTTGTCACGCTCCTGCGACGCCACCTGCTCCGCCGCCACGGCCCGGTTCCGCTCCCGGGTCACGCTGACGTAGGCATACACGGCCAGGCCGATCAGCGCAACCAGGACCGCCGCGGCAACCGAGACCTGCAGGCGGTACTTCCGGACGCGCTTGCGCAGGAAGTACAGGGTGGTCGGCGCCCGGGCCGCCAGCGGCTCGCCGGACAGGTAGTTGTCGATGTCGTCCGCAAGGTCTCCGGCCGACGCGTAGCGGCCCTCAGGTTCCCGGGCCAGGGCCTTCATGAGCACGGCTTCAAGTTCGGGATCGATCGCCCTGCTTACGTCACGCGGACGACGGGCGTCTTCCTCGACGATACGCCGGATGATGTCATACGTGCCGCCTGTCACGTCGTGCGGCCACTGCCCGCCAGTCAGCAGGCGGAACAGGATCACGCCAAGCGTGTACACGTCGGTGCGGGTGTCGATATCATTGACACGGCCGGCCGCCTGCTCGGGGGCCATGTACGCCGGCGTGCCGGCCACGTCTCCGTCAATCGAGATCGCCGAACTGGCGTCGTCTTCAAGGAAGGTCTTGGCCAGGCCGAAGTCCAGCACGACAGGATCGCCTTGCGGCGTGACGAGTATGTTGGCCGGCTTCAGGTCGCGGTGGATCACGCCGCGCTGGTGGGCGTGCTGGACGGCCCGGCAGACGGTGGCCATCAGCGCCAACGTTTGCCGCGGATCCAGCCCGTTTTGCCCGACGTGCTCGTCCAGGGGCATCCCGTCGACCAGGGCCATCGCGTAGTAGTAGACGTTGCGATGCAGCCCGGTGTCATAGACCCCTGCGATATTCGGATGCTCCAGCCGGGCCGACAGCTCCACTTCGCGCTCGAAGCGTGCTTTGGCCTTGGGCGAACCGAAGCGCCGGGCGCTGAGGAACTTCAGGGCCACCTCCCGGTTGGTGCCGAGCTGCACTGCTCGCCAGACCGTGCCCATGCCTCCTTCCCCCAGCCGACCGGTGATGCGGTAGCCCTCGACCTGCGGGAACGCCTCGTCCTGCTCCGCGGCGCCCTGTGATGGGGCCGCCGGATCCTCATCGCCCCGCTCGGCAGTCGGGTCGCCACGCACGACCCACAACTCGAACGGCCCAAGGAACGTCATGTCGCCAATCTTCATGCGGACCGTGCCATGGTCTCTAACGCGGAACACGAAGCCCTTCTCGGCGCGCACGTCGCTCACGGGTTGGCGTCTTACGAGCTTGCCGTTCTTCCGCACTTCCACAAAAGCCACAGACGGTCCTCGTTGGTGACCGGTTCAAGATCTGGCGACGCGAACGACCACACGTCTTTACTCGCCTGGTACCGGCTTATGTGTCGGCATGTTTGATTCAAGTGGAATCTGACGACAGGACCCTCTGGCGAGTCGCTCTCAGCGGACACGCGAAGGGGCAGCACGGCAAAGGCAGCGCGCCCCGTCGCGCCAACAGCCCGGATTGACGTACGCGGTTGCTCCAGGAAACTGGCCGACGGAAGACGGCCTTGATGGGGCGCGGGTCAGAAAGACCTGATCGGGGGTAGCAGTTCCGCGGGGATCAGCAGACGTTTTCGGCAGCAGGAAGTAGCCGGTGGCCGGTAGTCGGTAGTCGGGAAACAACAGACCATAACTGCCAATTGGAGAATGGATTATGCTCGGTATATGTCTGCGGCGGCCGTGCAGCCGCTGCCGGGGAAGCCGACCGGGAGGTTGAGGGGCGGACTATACACAACCTGGGGAGCCTGCAATGTTCCACTCCCTGTTACACCCTGCGGGAGCAGCGCCTCGGCCAAGCCGAACGCGTAGGGTGGCGGGGGTTTGCTACACATTGTTTGCCACAAATGGTTTACGGTTCTTTCACAGGGAGAATGGGGTGGCCGGCATGCACGGTGGGGAGGGATAATTTCGGTAGCAGGTACCGAAATTCGTATGTTCCACTTTGGGAGCGGCTGCTGTGCGCGGCGAGAGGGATGCTGATATAACTTGTTTTAAGGAAAGTGGATACGGCGTGATTGTCGCGACGGAACCGCCGGGGGGGCGGTCGGAAGTGGAAACCTGTGGAACATGTAACACTCGTGTGATCGGGTGTTCCTGGGCTGGACGTACCTCGCGGGCGGGGCGCGGGCGTTTGGCGCGGGGGATGCCGCGGGGGGCTACTTCGGGGCCAGACCCAGGCGGTGCTTGAGCATGACGGTGCGCCCGGCGCGGATGATCTCGATCTCGACGATCTGTCCGGGTCGGCAGGCCTGGACGGCGGCGGACAGGTCGCGGGCGGAGCGGACGGGCCGCCCGGCCAGGGAGATGATGACGTCGCCGCCCTTGAGCAGTCCCGCGCGCTGGGCGGTCGAGCCGCGAAGGAACCCCGAGACTTCCACGCCCTGGTCGGATTTGGCCATGCGGATGCCCAGGTGGGCTGACCGGGCGTGGGCGGGTCGCCAGGGCGGCTTGCAGGCCAGGACCCACTTCCTCCAGTCGGCCTCGACCCGGTCGAGGGGCTTGCCGAGCGTCTGGGCCAGGGCCTTGGCGCCGGTGGGGTCCTGGGCGTAGGTGGCCTTGTAGGTGGTGTAGAACGCCCGGAGCTTGCCCTGGCGGTGCAGGTAGAGCATGACGTGATGGCTCTGGCGGTACGCCGATTCGGCGCTGGCCATGAAGGCCTTGGGGGTCATGCGGCACAACTGCTTGAGGGGGCGGACGGTGCCGGCCTTGATCACCGACTGGAGTCCCGCGAGGCTCCCGGGGTCCTTTACCTCGAAGCGCCCGTCCTTCAGGACGGAGGCCTGGTAGAGCATGGCCAGGCCCTCGATCAGCCAGATCGGGTGGTTCTGTCGGGCGACGACCTGGTCGTTGTGGTGCAGTGCGTGGATGAACTCGTGGACCAGGACGGTGGAGTAGCTGATGCTGACCAGCGCGCGGTTACGGGGGGTGTAGATGCCGTGGGCCTTGGCGTTGGGCACGAGTCGGCGGTAGTCCTTGACGGTGGGGAGGATGACGGTGACGTTGCGCCTGAGGCGGCGGGGGAACAGCCCCGTCGCCTGGGCGTCGTGGACGGCGGCCAGGAGCTTCACGACGTGGGCGAACGCTGCGGGGTCGACCGCCGAAACGTACACGATATGGCGCCGCGAGTCGATCCGCGTGGTGTAGCCCTGGCCGAGGTTCTTGCCCCATCGTTCGGCGAGGGACCTTGCCTCGGCAGCCAGGTCGACCTTGGTCGCCGGCGGATCCTTGGCCAAGGCCGGGGCCGCGGCGGGGGGGGCAACGCAGGCGAGAGCGGCTGCCCAGAGCAGCAGTTTGGCGCGGGCGGGACTCATGACGGCAGGCCCTCCGGGCCGGACGGGGCGCCCGGGGCGTCGGGTGCGGCGGCGCCGGCGGGGGACTTGAGAAAGACGTCCACGAAGGCGGGCATGGCCCGCACGCCGAGAACGGCCGCGAGGGAGACGATGACGACGGTGCCCAGGCTGGCCGTCCGTGTCGGCAGGCCGAGCTGCGCCAGTTCGAGCCCCGCGGCCAGGGCGACGGCCAGCACGGTGCAGGCGGCCCGTGCCCGGCGCGTCGCGGGCCGCAGCAGCCCCCGCAGCAGCATGGCCAGCACGAAGGCCAGGGCAAACTCGCGGGCCAGGGACAGCGCGACGTGAACCAGGGACTGCCCGTAATCGGTGGCGAACGGGGAGGCCAGCACTTCGCGCGCCGCGGCGCGAAGCCCTCCCGGCGGGGGGGCGAAGTCGAACGGCCGCAGCTTCTCCCAGAGCGTCCCCGCGGTCCAGGCGACGGTGGCCGCGAGCTTTACGAGAACGGCTCGGCGTTGCCAGAACGGCGAGCCCAGGGCCGGATACCGTGCCGCCGGACCGAAGACCATCGCCGCGGCGCCTCCGGCGAGGGCGCCGAGCGTGCCGGTGATGATGTGGGTCGTCTCGGCGCTCTGGGAATACGTGAAGACCTGCATCAGTTCGAGCAAGGCGGCACAGGCCATGCCCTGGAGGGCCACCACGCCCAGTCGCCCGGAGTGTCGGCGGCGGTGGAGGAGGTACAGCAGGTAGCCCACCGGTGCCATCAGGGCGGCACGGCAGAGGGCGGCGTAAACCCAGGCCTGGCTGAGATTCGCAAACGGGACGACCGTGATCTGCCCCGCCTTGATCTTATGCCAGACGTCGGTCGGGCTGATCGTCATGTCGAACGGGAACAGCAGGGCGAGCACGACGACGATGGCGTATCCGCCGAGGATCCGCGCGGCCAGGTGGTCCCCGGTGCGGTCGTGCCAGGCATGTCGCGCCCAGCGCGTCACCCGCCGACCGCAGTTGAACCACAGGACGATCCCGATCACGCCGCCCAGCGTTTCGGCGATGACGTCGCTTCGGGACGTGGTGCGGTGGGGCAGGTAAACCTGGATGAATTCGACGGCCAGGCTGACGGCGCAGGCGGCGACGGTCAGGGCCAGTGCGATCGGCAGCTTGCCTCGGCGGCGGTGCTCCTGTGTTGCGGCCCCCATCGCAAGGAACGTCAACGGAATGAACAGCAGCACGTTGGCCACCAGGTCGACGCGCGAGGGGCGTCCGGCGGGGGTCAGGATGGCATGTACGACCTGCTCGACGGCCCGGTCGAACGGGACGTGCCGGAACGTGAGCGGCACGAGGCTGCCGTAGACCGCGCCCAGGAGATACACCACGGTCAGGATGAGGTAGACCCGTCCGAACGGGGGAGGCTTGCGGGGGGGCGACGCGCCGCCGCCGGACGCGGGCGCCTGCGGCTGGGCGAGATCGTCAGGTGCTGTCTCGGGCGTCGGTTGCACGGTGATCTCTGTGGCCTTCGATGACCGGCGGCGCGGTCACCGGCGGGGCTACTCCCCGGCTGCCTCACGGCGGACGCGAAGATTAGCCCGGGGCGTGACGCGGCGTCTGGGCCCGCCGTCATCGCCGATCGCCGCCGCCGAGGGGTGGTCCCAGCAGGTCATCTCGCGGACGGCCTTGTCGACCATGGCACTGGTGATCTTCGTCTGCCCGGCGACGTAGGCGATCAGCAGCGTGTTGTCGCACACGACATTGATGCGGCGGGGCACGCCGGCGGTGGCGCGGTAGATGGCCTCGAGCGCCTTGGCCGTGAACCGCAGCGGACAGCCGGGCATCGCCGCAACCTGGCGGCGGTGAAGAATATACCGCACCGTGTCGGCCGCATTCAACGCCCCAAGATGATAGGCCAGGGCGATCCGCTGCTGGAGGGATTCCCATGGTTTGAGTCGCAGCCTGTCTCGCAGCTCGGGCTGACCGACCAGCACGAACTGCATCAGCCGGCGCCCGGCGTCCTCGAAGTTCCACATCATGCGCACCTCTTCGAGGGCCTCGTCGGGCATGCTCTGGACTTCGTCGAGGATCAGCAGTGCGGTCCTGTTCCGCCGGCTCACGCGCAGCAGGCGCTGCTCGAGCTTCTTAACGAGGGTGTGCGTGTCGTCTTCGGGCTTGACAGCCACGTCGAGGCACTCGGCCGTGGCGCGAAGCAGTTCACGGGCGGAGTGGCACGGGTGGGTGACCATGGCGCCGCGGATCATCTTGCTGAGCCGTCCGACGACCATGCGGGCCAGGAGGGTCTTGCCGGCGCCGATCTCCCCGGTGATCATCACCATGCCTTTACGCTGCTCGATGCAGTAGACCATGTTGGCCATGGCTTCGGCATGGGCGGCGCTCTCGAAGAAATACGACTCGTCGCACTCCGTCGAGAACGGGTACTCCTTTAGCCTGAAGAACTCCAGATACATCCGTCACCTTCTCTATTGCGGGCGGCCGCGCACCGCACACTACATACGGCACGAGCCGTTGGTCCGTTCACCGGAATGCACATACCAGTATAACAGAATCCGGGCAAACGGGTAGGGAAAACCTCGGCGGTTATGCTGCGGCGTGTCTTGGGGTGCCGCAGTGGGCTATACCTCGGGTGCCGCGCCACCCGTACCGCCGGGGCTTACAGGGCCCTTCAAGCCCGCCCGCTGCCCCGTCTCGAGCCGGGCCAACCAGACCTCGCTCGAAGAAAAAATGACCCGGCGGAGGGATTTGTCTTGCATCGCCCGGCGCGCCCAGCTAGAATACATCAGACAGGCGAAGGAGTGACCTGTCTGGATGTGCCAGGGACGGAGAAAGGCAGGCATGTCGCGGAGTGTGGGGAGGAAGCGAAGTGCCTGACACTTCTGGGAGTATTTCGTGCTGTGGTCATCTGTTGTCGTTCTCGTCGGCAGCCTGAAAGCCTGTGGTACCGATGCGCATGCACCGACACACAGGGTCCGGCCGGCCGGCCCCTCAAGCAAGAGGACCGTGTCCGTCCCCGGGCAAGTCGGGCGGTCCCTTCGCGGCACAGATGACGTGACCATGACCGACTCACCGGGCGCAGCGGACAACTGAGCCTGTAGTAGGGTGCGGCGGACAACCGGGTGGGGCGGATGCGGCGGGAGACGGCTTGGCCGGGTGCAGCGGGCAACCACCCGTTCGGGCGACGCAGGCATCCGAGCCGGAGGGCCGGTCCGTCCGGATCGGCCGCGGCCCACTGGTGAGGCATCGGGTCGCAGGATCGAGCCGGCCCGCGCCGAGCGCGGGCCGGCTGCGGGTCCGACAGCCCGAACGCTCACCCGCGGGTCGCAGGGGACGACCCATCGCTTCCGGAGACGGCACGTTTGACCGGGCTGAACGGATCGGGTACAAGAGCGTCCCGGACAACGGATCGGCAAACCGAAGGAGAGCCGTAGTGAACATCGGAATTGACATCGACGGAACGATCAGCGCGCTGCCGGAGTTCTTCTCGTGCCTGACCCGGGCCTTCAGGCAGGCCGGGCACAAGGTCTACATCATCACGTACAGAGAACCGATGGCCATACAGACCACGCGGGACCAACTGGATCGATGGCGCGTGGTCTACGACGAGATCTACCTCTGCGGCAACGCGGAACAGATGGGGCAGTGGAAGGCGAAGATTGCGGCCATGCTGGACCTCGACGTCATGTTCGACGACATGCCGCAATCCCTCTGCCGCCTCGGTCCGGACGTCGCGCGGTTCTGGTTGTGTGATCCGAGCACGTATGACCTCGCGGCGATAGGCGACCAGTCGTAAGCCGCGGTCATGGCCCCCCACGACCTGCCGAAGGTGCTTTGCGGGCCGCGAGAACGCACCCCGAGGTCGAACCGTCAACGCTACGGCACCCCCGGCGTGTCTGTCTGCTGTATGTGGATAAGCTGTTGAGAGAATATTTCACTTCACCCGCGGCGGCAGGAATCGCACGATTGGCGCCGGACGGGAGCTTGCCTGGCCGGCCCCGCGAGCCCTGGTGGCGCGTTAGGTCTTGTGGACAAAGGACATGTATCGAGAATGACCCCGCGAAGAAAAACTTTCAGAAGAAAACGGTTTTTCTCTTGCGTGAATCTGGACTTGCCATTATAATTTCGTTTGTTGGTTGAGGAAAGAAAGTCGTACCAGGTGTTCAAGAACGGAGTCGTCTCGGCAGCATAACACCCGGAAACCCGGATGTCTGCGTGCCGCAGGCAGTTCAAAAGACACTGGAGCGATAGGCGCGTACGACAGTTCCTCTTCCCTGTGAGTGACAACGAGGTCATGCGGAGATTCCGGGCCGGGCACCACTGAGGGCCCCGGCTTCAGGAGTGGACGGAATGCCGGAACCGACAACAGTAATCGCAGTAGGCACGGGAGTCGTTGGGCTGGGCGCCCATCTGGCCCGGCGCTACTTCGAGATGGCCAAGGAAGTGGCGGATATCGTCCTTGGCGCGATAGCGTTCGCCATCACGCTTCCGCTCTTCATCGGCTGTGCCGTGCTGATCAAGGTCTGCAGCAGAGGCCCGATCTTCTTCAGGCAGGTGCGGGTCGGCAAAGACGGCCGGCCTTTCACGATGTATAAGTTCCGGACAATGCGAGTCGATGCCGAAGCCGAGAACGGCGCACAGTGGGCCCAGAGCAAAGACCCGCGGGTCGTCTCGTCCTGCCGGTGGATGCGCATCAGCCACGTTGATGAACTGCCCCAGCTTCTCAATGTGATCAAGGGCGAGATGTCGCTGGTCGGCCCCAGGCCGGAGCGAGAAGAAATACTGAACGATCTGGAAGAGACGTACCCGAACGTGCGACAGCGTCTGGCGGTTCGCCCGGGGATCACGGGCCTGGCCCAGATTCGCCATGGGTACGACTCGTCGGTCGAGGGCTTCGGTAAGAAGCTGGCCAGCGACCTGGAGTACATCAACGACAGGCGCTGGTGCAAGGAGCTTCGGATCCTTCTGGCCACGTTCGGGAAGTTCTACGACCGCCAAGCGAACTAGCGTAAAACACCGGCAGCCGCTGAGGGCTCTGGTGAAGCCGTACCGCCGGTCAGGGAGTATCTGGCCGGGCGGAGACCTGCCGGAGGAGCAGGCAAAGAACCTTGTAGGAAGGACCTTGTAGGTAGGACCGTGCAGGCGAGTTGGTTTCAGACGCCTGCGGGGACAAGGACAAGGCGACGAAAGAGAGGGTTAGTTGTATGCGTAGCAGTCGAAATGTGTGTAAAAAGTCAATACTGGTCATGGTAGTCGGCCTCGGTGTGCTGGCCAGCAGTCAGTCGGCCTGGGCGTTGAGCGCGTCGCTGACGGATATGAACTCCGAAGCGCAGCTCAGCGATTCGGGCACGATCGGTTGGGAAGTCAACGGCATCAACCACATGGCCCAGCAGTGGTTCTGGCTGCGTGTGGGCGATACCGGCCCTGAACGGATGGTCAACAAGGATAACTTCACGGAAGTCTATACCGTCACGTTCCCGGTTCCCGCGTTCGGCATGGTCAGCAACTACTACGACCCGCAGACCATGCTGGACATCACGGTGCTGGAGACCCTGATGGGCGGCATGCCGGGTCAGCAGTGGTCCGACATTGCCCAAACCGTGCGGCTGAACAATCACGGCCCGGCGAGTCTTGAGGTGCACCTGTTCCAGTTTGTGAACCTGGACCTGGGTGGCACGCCTGAAGGCGACTCGGCCATGTTGCGGGCACCGCACGTTCTCTGGCAGGGGCAGTCGGGCGCGACGGGCCTGCCTGGCGGCAAGCGGGCAATGGTCGAGATGAGCGTGCTATCGGCACCGGACAAGATCCAACTGGGTCAGGCAGACGAGTTGCTGGCGATGCTCAACGACGGCAACCCGACGGACTTGGTTGACAACTACCATGCGAGCGGCGACGACGTGGCATGGGCCTTGCAGTGGGACCTCACGCTGCCTCCGATGGGCACGGTAATCGTGAGCGAAGACCTGCTGATGCATCCTGCCCCGGAACCGGCAACGATGCTGACGGTTGGCCTTTGCCTCGTCGGGATCGGGCGATACGGGCGACGTCGTCGGCGACGCGTGGCAGAACGTCACGAGACAAGCGGCAGGCAGTGGGGCCCGCCCTGCAATACACGGTAGTCCCCCTCAGGATGGGGGGCAGAAGAAAGGAATGTACCGGAAAGAGGTGTGCCGGACAGTAGTACGTGAAAGAGGATCAAACGGAGATTCGTAACCAGACGAATAAGGAACAACAACGAAATGTCGCACTGGAAAAGAAAGGGACAAAAGGAAGGTAAGACAATGAAAGTAAGAAATGTATGTTTGGTGTTGGGCATGATACTGGCCGTTGCCGGAACGGCTAACGCGTTGACCCTCAAGAACTGGAGCCCGGGCGAGACCCTGTACTTCAAGCTCGTCGGCCATACACAAGGGATCCAATACAACGCTGGCATAGCGTTTCCGGGGGTCGTGGGCGAGGGCGCATTGGATAATCCTGCCCTTGTGGCAACCCCCTGCTTGGGCCGCCAGTTCGTCGAGACGCTCCCCGGAAGCGGCCAATGGAAATGGGAAGA
>Ga0180432_10003930_pt1 | contig 20816 bp, 21 predicted proteins | sample SS_ome_10_FD_132414 | JGI IMG/M metagenome (GOLD analysis project Ga0180432, IMG submission 132414) | Hypersaline lake sediment archaeal communities from the Salton Sea, California, USA - SS_1_MS_2 metaG | ecosystem: Environmental > Aquatic > Non-marine Saline and Alkaline > Hypersaline >...
ACCGGGCAGGGGGCCAGCCGGACGGCCTTCTCGGCCACCGAGCCGAACAGGAAGCGCCGCCAGCCGGTGTGTCCGTGGGTGGCCATGACGATCAGGTCCACGATCTCCCGGGCCGCCGTGTTGGCTATCTCGTCGGGCGGGTTGCCGGTCTCGACGATCTGGACCGCGTCGATCTCCGCGGGGATGCTCCGCTTGACCACGTCGCTCAGGGCCTCGGTGGATGACTTCTCCAGGGCCTCCTGGTAGGCCCCCATGTGCACAGTCGAGGCGTTGAGCGTCGGCGCGGTGCTGACCGGGGTGACCACGTGCAGCAGAAACAGCCTGGCGTTGAAGTGCAGGGCCAGTTCCTTGGCCGCCTCCAGGGCGTGCAGGGACGGGTCGCTGAAGTCGGTCGGGCAGAGTATTCTTTTCAACGGAAGTATCATTGCTCCTCCTCTGGTCGGCTCGGTTGATCACCGGCCGGCTTTTGCGCGCAACCGCTTCGCACCTCGGGGGTTCCGATGGTCAGGTAGTTCTTCACCTGCATTACGCCCAGTGTGTACATTGCCGCCTCCTGGGCGGCACGGTAGGCGTCGCGGTGGGGGACCGTCCCGGAAAGCGTCACGGTGCCGTCCTCCACCCTTACAGTGACGTGCTCGGAATTCACCGAGGCATTGCGCTCCATGGCCGCCATTATGTCCTCGGCGACGGTCCGGTCCATGAAGCTGTCTTTGGGGACCACCGTCAGCTTGTTGGTCACCCCGCCGACTCCCCGCACCCCGCAGGCTAGCTCCTCGGCCAGCAGCGTCTTCCAGTACTCGTCGACTTTCCCCTCCAGACCAACCATGCCCCCCACCACCGACGCGTTCAGCTCCGACGAGTCGATCGAGGAGTGCGCTCCCAACACCGCCTTTACAGCCGTCTCGACCTCGCGGTCCGAGGGAGCTTCATTTTCTTCCATCGGTGCCACGGCGATCTGGTTGCTGACCGAGTTGGTGCCGGGAACGGTCCAGGCGTCGGACTCTGCGGCCCGGCGGGCCATGCTGTTGGGAACCGTTCCGTACAGGATGACCACGCCACCTGAAACCTCCACGTTCACGTCGGAAGCGTCTACCCGGGCGTCCCAGTAGAGCTGGTTGACGATGTCCTTCTTTATCTGCTCATCGGCGATCTGCATATCTCCTCCGGGATTTACTTGGTGCAAGAGGAATGCCAGGACCGTATTGCTCCAGGACGCAGCGGTGGAGCGTATTTCAGGCGGTTCGAATGCAAGACCCCTCCGAAACAAACCGCTCGAAACGAACCAGTTCCATGCAGCGCAGAGCCTAGATCTCTGATTTTACTGGATGTCGGTCGATTCCTCCGGCAGGCATGGTATTTGCTCCAAAAATCGCGGGTTGGGAGGTGAAGATGTCAGAAAAGAAGAAAGCCAGCGAGACGGAACTAGAGCGATTGATACAAACTTGCCTGCGGCCTGATTTCGGCGTGAACATAGTTGCCACTCTCAAGAGCCTCTCGTCGGACCAGAGGACCTCGGTAAGAAGGCATGTCGCCGAGATTGTAGGTTTGACCGACGGTCTCGACATCGAGTCGGGTGAGGACCTCCTCCGGCGCCTGACCGAGGACCCGGTCGAGGAGGTGCGGGAGGCGGCGGCTGAGGGCCTGGGCAGCTTGCTGCGCCGGGCCGGCCAGATGAGCCGCACGCGCATCCTGGGCGAGTGGGCGACTTCCAACGACAGCTTCCAGCGCGAAGCCGTCGCCAAGGCCCTGCAGCAACACCTGCACGTGCTCGGAGACGCCCCGGCCATAGAGCACTTGGCCGACGACCCGGAACCGCGGGTGCGGGAGGCCACCGCGGACGCAGCCACGGTCCGGTCACCTTCGCGGCCGGAAAGGTACACCGACGTGCTCGAGCGCCTCTCCCGCGACGAGTGCGAGAGCGTACGCCTGGCGGCAACGGCGGGACTGGCCCACGCTTCCCGGCTGGTTCCCGGGCCGGGAGGGGAAGCCGCCTGACATGCCTCCCGATATTCCACCAGAGCCTCCCCGGCCGCCCGGAAAGCCGCCACCCAAAGAGCCGCCGATCCTGCCCCCCGACCAGCCGCCGGAACTGCCGCCCAAGGAGCCACCGGTGCTGCCGCCCGACCAGCCACCCGAGATTCCCCCGCCGGACCAACCGCCCCGAAAGCCCCCGGCGATACCTACTCCGACCAAGGCGGACTGATAGACGGCAAAAGAGGCGATGCTATACGAGAAGGCACCCGGGGGGCGGCTGCACTGTTTCCTGTGCGCCCACCACTGCCGCATAGCGCGGGGCAAGTCCGGCATCTGCGGAGTCCGCGAGCATCGCGAAGACCGGCTGGTCACCCGGGCATACGGAGAAGCGGTGGCCGCCAACGTGGATCCCATCGAGAAAAAGCCCCTATACCACTTCCTACCGGACACCCGGGCCTTCTCGGTGGGCGCCATGGGCTGCAACTTCCAGTGCGGCTTCTGCCAGAACTGGGAGATCTCCCAGCCCGGCAAGCGGGGCGAGCCGACGCGGGCCGGCATCCGTCTGTCGCCGGGGGAGATTGTCGTACAAGCCCGGGAGCAGGAATGCCAGAGCATCGCCTACACCTACACCGAGCCGACAATATTCTTCGAGTATGCCTACGACACTGCCAAGATCGCCAAAAACTCGGGTTTGCAAAACGTCTTCGTAACCAACGGATACCTGACCCGCGAGGCGCTGGAGACCGTCGCTCCACTGCTGGACGCCTGCAACGTCGACTTGAAGTCCTTAAGCGACCGCTTCTATCGGAACATCTGCCGAGCCCGCCTGCAGCCGGTGCTGGACTCCATACGGGTGATGCGGGATCTGGGCATCTGGGTGGAGGTCACCACTCTAGTGGTCCCGGGCGGCAACGACGCTCCCGCGGAGCTCTCCGCAATCGCCCGTTTCCTGGCCGGCGTCGATCCGGGCATACCCTGGCACATCAGCCGCTTCCACCCGTACTACAAGTACGTCGAAGCGCCAGCCACCCCGATAGAGACCTTGAGACGGGCCTACTCACTTGGAAAGCGAGCTGGCCTGCGACATGTCTACATCGGAAACACCCCCGGCGAGGCATCCGACACTCTATGCCCATCCTGCGGAACGCCGGTAATACGGCGCCACGGCATCGACTCGACGTATACCCTGTTGGAGAACTCCGCCTGCCCCGCGTGCAGTGAAAAGATCGCCGGCGTGTTCAGAACACGCAAGTAGATTAGACGCGATGGAAGAGATCCGTAAGGCGGCATGACCGCTGTTTTCGTTGACACACTCGGCGGCTTGATCTAGCCTCCGGCCCGTGGATGCGGCAATTGCAGGCCGGGAAAAGGATTCGGCATGGCCGGCGGCGACGTGGAGTGTGGGGGCGGGGATGCCAGGCTCCGGGCAGAAATCGAAATACTGAAGAAGAAGCTGGACGAGCTGAGCGGCGTCGAGGAGCGCTGCCGGCTGCTGGAGAAGGCGCGCGACGAGGCGCAGCGGCTGGTCCGGCAGATGGCGGGTATCACGGGGGATGCACTGGAGAACCTAGGGGCAAGCTCCAGGCCGCTGCTTGGAATCATCTCCGCCCTGCACGACACCCTCATCCTTGGCATCGATCGCAGCGGACGGTATCTCTTCAACTGGATCGACCCCGCCCTGGAAAAGAAGTACGGCATCCGCGCCGGCGACCTGAGGGGCAAGTCGATCATGGACATGTTTCCCCCCGAGGAGGCGGCGGAGCGCCTGGCCAAGACCCGGAGGGTCTTCGAGACCGGCGAGCGCTTCCACGAGGAGTACCGGCTGTTGCTCCCAACCGGTGAAGTCTGGCACGAGGCCACCGTCGCCCCCATGCGGGACGCAAGCGGGGAGATCAACGCAGTAGTGGGTATCGTCCATGACGTCACGGCGCGCAAGCGCGCCGAGGCGGAGGGCGGCAGGCTCAGGGAGAAACTGCACCGGGCGGAGAAGCTGGAGAGCCTGGGCATCCTGGCCGGCGGGATAGCCCACGACTTCGGCAGCCTGATGATGGGGATTCTGGGGAACACCCGGAGGATCTTGAAGGTGCTTCCCGGCGACTCGCCGGCGCGGCCCACCCTGTACAGCGTCGAGACGGCGGTCAAGCAGGCCTACGACCTGGTCCAGAACCTGCTGACCTGCGCGGGCGAAAGGACCTTCGACCTGCGGCGCCGCGGCCTCAAGGAGCTCGCCGAAAAATCGATCGAGATGGTTCGGTCCTCGGCGCCGGCGGAGGTGAGCTTCGAACTTGATGCCCCGCCCGATCTCCCCGCTGCGGAAGTAGACGAAACCCAGATTATCCAGATTTTGACCAACCTGCTGCGCAACGCCGCCGACGCCGTCGGCGAGCACGGGGGGACCATACGGGTCCGGATCGCCACCGTGCGGGCCGACCGGAGGTTTCTGGCATCCACCTATCTCAACCAGGACCTGGCGCCGGGCGACTACCTGTCGTTGGAGGTGCAAGACGACGGCTGCGGCATGACCGAACCGCAGCTGGCCCGGGTGCTGGATCCGTTCTTCACCACCAAGCCGGACGGCCGGGGCCTGGGCCTCGCCTCTCTGCCCGCGATCCTGCGCGGGCACTCCGGCGACGTTCGCATAGAGAGCCGGGTCGGCGCGGGCACCACCTTTCAGCTTATTCTGCCGCTGAGCGGACCGGGGGCTCGAAATGAGCCTTAGGATCATACTGGCAGACGATCACGCCATCTTCCGCGACGGCCTGCGGGCTCTACTTGATGATCAGCCGGGCATGCAGGTCGTGGCCGAGGCGGAAAACGGCCGGGAGGCTGTGCGCCTGGCGCGGGAGCTGAAGCCGGACCTGGTGGTGATGGACGTCACCATGCCGGGCCTCAACGGGGTGGAAGCCACCCGTCAGATCACCTCCGACTCCTCCAGTATCACGGTGATCTCCCTGTCGATGCACGCCGACCAGCGCCGCGTGGCGGAGATGCTGTCGGCGGGCGCGTCCGGATACCTGCTGAAGAACAGCGCCTTCGACGAGCTGATTCAGGCCATCCGCGCGGTGGTGGAGCACGGCAGCTACCTGAGCCCGCCGGTGATCGGACCCATAGTGCGAGAGTTCTTGAAGCTATCTTCCGGGGAGAAGTCCCCGGACTCATCCCTGACCCCGCGGGAACGTGAGGTGCTCCAGCTTCTGGCCGAGGGGAACTCCTCGAAGGAGGCCGCCTACCTGCTGAACCTCAACGTAAAGACCGTCGACACTCACCGCCAGAGGATCATGAAGAAGCTGAAACTGAACAACCTGGTGGAACTCACCCGCTACGCCATTCGCGAGGGACTGACCTCGCTGGACCTGCCCACCCGCAAGTAAGGAATTCGGGCCCCCGGATTCATACTTTCCAGGATTGCCGCCAAGACGCCGTCGTGGTGCCATGGAACAACATGGCAATCAGGATATTGCTTGTAGACAATTCGAGTTCCTCCCTGGAAAAACTCCGCGGGCAGATCGACGCGCAGCCGGACATGGAGGTCGTAGCCGAGGCCGGGGACGGTCGGAGTGCAGTCCATCTGGACGGGGAAATGCGGCCGGAGGTGGTGGTCATGGGCCTGCTGCTGCCCGGCAAGAACGCCATCGAAGCCACCCGCGAGATTTGCCGGAACCGGCCGGAAGCCAGGGTAATCATCCTGGGAAAGTACCCCGACCGTTTCATCATCGATCAGCTGATCGAGGCCGGCGCCTGCCGCTACCTCGTCAAAGAAAGCGCCGACAAGGATCTGCCCGGAGCCATCCGCCGTGCCGCAGCGGGGCCCAACGACTCCGGCAATTCGATCTGAACCGTTCAATTCGCTCGTTCACAGTCGCTCGAATACTGCAAAAGGTTCTCCTCGCGTCCAGGGGCTCTCGATAACCGCTCGGCACGGTATTTGCTGTGATAATCACCAAGAGGAGGAATCCGGCTCCACGGGCACACGAAGTAGATTGGAGGTTGTTATGCCCAAGCTTAAGACAAATCGCGGAGCGGCCAAGCGCTTCAAGGTGAAGAAAAGCGGGAAGGTCAAGGCCAAGAAGGGCAATCTCAGGCACATCTTGACCAAAAAGAAAAGGAAACGAAAACGCAAGCTGAGGAAGGCCACCTATCTCGAGGGTGCCGACCTCAAACAGGCGAAACGCCTGCTTCCCTACGGTTCGGAAAAGTGAGCTGGACCGAGTTCGTGCTTGCGGCTGCCCATTACGGTATTTGCTGGCATCCCGGGCAGGATAACAAGAAAGGAGGACGCATATGACACAACCTGCACAGGAAATCAAGGGAAAGCACGTGGTGGCGCTGGAGGAGGGGCGGGACATGGGCAGGATCAGCAAGGTGTACTTCAACCCCAAGAAGAAACGCATCTCCGGGCTGGCGGTGAAGGAGTCCCGCCTGCGCGGAGAGGAGAAATGGGTGAAGGTCGAGGACATCGAGCGGGTCGGAGACGACTTCGTGTTCATCCCCGAATCCAAGAACTGCCGGTCGGCCAAGCCCAAGGGCCGCAGCCTCAAGGACATGACCGGCCTTGAGGTGACCACTCTGGACGGCAAGCTGCTGGGGGCGCTCGAGGACGTGGAGGTCGATGAGGAGTGGGGCATCACCGAGCTTAACCTGTCCGGAAGGAAGTCCCTGGACCTGGATCCGGATTCGGACGTCTTCGGGGAAGACGCCATTCTGGTGCGCTCAGGCGCGGACACACGCGTACGGGAGAAACGGAGCGGGAACAACAAGGGGTTCCTGGCGCGAATGTTCGTCGGTGAGTCGATCTTAGAATCGGTAGACCGGATGACCAGTAAGAGCAAGCAGACGAAGCGGTCGGCCTCCGGCACCCGCAAGTCGAAGAAGGCCAAAGCGGGTAAAAAGCGCCGATCCGGGAAACGTAAATCGAGGAAGTAGCGCCGGAGGAGACGGACTGATTCTCAACCGCTCCAGTAGTACGGCTGCCGGTGGTGATCGTGCAGGGCCTTCTCGAACGCCCGGTTCAAACCTATCTTCGGGTCGAGCTCGGGACCGTTCTTGATGGATTCTTGCGTTAGGTTGACGAGCACCCGAGAATCGCTTCGCATGATTGCCTGGATCCATGGCACCGCCAGGACCACCTTCTTTCCGGGGAGGAACTTTCTTGTGTCGACCGCCGCGTAACGGATCACCCAGCCCTCGGTGTCGACTATCAGGTCGTCTATGCGGCCGACGGGCCCGTCGTTGGCCTGGATGCCGTAACCGATGACCGCCGCTCCGCTGTGCAGATGGGGGTCCCCCCGCTCGGCGCCCTCCGCGGGCCAGGTCGGGCTCCGGGCCACCTGGGTCTTGGTCAGGTCCACCTGCAACGCGTCCAGGGACCATTCCGGCTTCTCCAGCACCGAGGCTGGGACCAGCACCTTTCTCCATCCCTTGCCCGGGCCCGGTCCAATCACCAAGTAGCGGATGAGCCAGGATTTCTCGTCGAACAGCACGTCGTCCACCTCCCCGATTTCGCCGTCGTGGGCCAGAACCCCGAACTTCTTCATATCCTTCAGGTTCCACAACATGATATAAATCCTCCTTCACCGAACTAAGATGCAAACGGGGTGCCAACCCGCCCGGCCATATCCACAACCATCCAGGAGATGATCGGCGGTCCGGCATAGCCGATTCGGGTGGTCCACTTTGAACCAGGATAATCCACCCGGACGGCAAGTGCCGGATTATCCGTTGTGAATACCTCGGGCATGGAAATTGCTTCATTGAACAACAAGCAATCGGGAACAAAGAAAGGAGGATTGGTCCATGGATATCGAAAGGTTGATCGTCAAGACGTTAATACCGGTGCTCCTGGCGCTGTTTTGCGCCGCGCCTGCGGCGGCCAGGAACATCTCCAACCACGACATTCAGCTGGCGGTGGAGAACGAGTTCAAGCACGACGCCGGCGTGTCCTACCATCTGGTGGATGTGCGGGTGCACGACGGGATAGTCACACTGGAAGGCTCGGTGGACAATATACTCGCAAAAGAGCGGGCTGCCGAGGTGGCCCGGACGGTGAAAGGAGTGAAATCGATTGTCAACCGCTTGATCGTCCGGCCGGTGCTGAGAACCGACGACATGATCAAGCAGGACGTCAACTGGGCCTTGCTCTATGATCCGACGACTGAATCCTACGAAATCCAGGTCATGGTGAAGGACGGCCGGGTGATCCTTGACGGCACCGTTGACTCCTGGCAGGAACGCAACCTGGCGGCGACGGTGGCCAGGGGCGTGCTGGGCGTAAAGGACCTTGAGAACCGCATCAAGGTGGACTACAAGACCAGGCGGTCCGACCTGGAAATCGCCGCCGATGTGCGCAGCCGCCTGCAGTGGGACATCTGGGTACATTCCCCGTCACTGAAGGTCAAGGTCAAGAACGGCAAAGTGATCCTGTCTGGAAAGGTGGGAAGCGCCGCCGAGAGGTCCCGGGCGCATCGCATAGCCTGGGTCACCGGAGTCAAGGCGGTGGATTCCGGGAAGCTGGAGGTCGACTGGCTCCTGGCGGAGGCAATGCGCCGGAAAGAGGAGCACCCCGTCCGGTCAGACAAGGAAATCAAGCAGGCGGTAAAGTCCGCCTTTCTCTATGATCCCCGGGTATTCTCCTTCAATCCCGACATCCGGGTAAACGCGGGAGTGGTCACCCTCACCGGGGTGGTGACCAGCCCCATAGCCAAGCAGGCCGCAGAACAGGACGCCAGTAACACTGTGGGGGTCTGGCGGGTGCGCAACCACCTCAAGGTACGACCGGTGAAGCCGGTGAGCGATGAGAACATCCGGGAAAACGTAGACAAGGCGCTGGCGGGCGATCCCTACCTCGATCGCCGCGAGATCTCCGTGGGCGCGCGCAACTCCAAGGTATACCTGTACGGCGAGGTGGACAGCCCGTTCGAGAAGACCCGCGCCGGCGTTCTGGCCTCGAAGGTCAAGGGCGTTGTTGATGTGGACAACTTTCTCACTGTCAAGTCACTGGTTTCCTGGAGGTCTTTCAAGACCGACTGGGCCATCCGCCAAGACATCCACGACGAACTGTGGTGGAGCCCCTTCGTGGACGCCGACCAGGTGCACGTCAGCGTCCGCGACGGAGTGGCCACGCTTACCGGGACCGTGGACAGCTATACCGAGCGGGGCGCCGCGATCGAGAACGCTTACGAGGGCGGCGCCCGCGAGGTCAAGAACCATCTCAAGGTCGAGAACGACTACCGCTAGGGAGGAACCATGCGCAGACGTGTTGTGAACGGTATTTTCAAGATGATAACGGCATCCGTGTGGCTCCTGGCGGTCGCGTCCTGCGGCACAACCATGACCGCGGTCCGCGAGCGGGCCTACGACTCCGGCCCGGTTATAGAAGACGAGAAGATCGAACTGGCGCTGCTGGGCCGGCTGGATCGCGACGAGTTCGTCTGCGCCGCCGGAATGGACCTCGAGGTGGACAACGGGGTGGTGATGTTGAAAGGTTCGGTGGATTCCCTGACCGAGAAGCGGCGGGTGTTCGATTTGATCGAGTCCACCCGCGGGGTAGTGTCCATTGTGGACCACCTGCGGGTCGAGCCGGCCGGGCGCAGCGACGCCGGGATCAAGGAAGACGTCGAGAAGGCCTTGCTGATCGATCCCGTGACCGAGGACTACAAGGTAACCGTAGGGGTCAAGCAGGCGGCGGTCACCCTGGAGGGAACGGTCAATTCCTTCCAGGAAAAGCGGATTGCCGAACGCGTGGCCGGTGACGTTCGCGGGGTGGAGATGGTGGTGAACCGCTTGGATGTCGAGTACGACATGCCGCGCCCCGACCGGGAGATCCGCGAGGAGGTCGAACGGCGACTGGAGATGGACCCCTACCTGGACCGCGGCCTGATCTGGATCGGCGTCGATGCCGGCCGGGTGACCCTCAAGGGCAAGGTGGGCAGCCTGGCCCAGAAGGGCCGGGCCTACTACGACGCCTGGGTCTTCGGGGTACAGGAGGTGGACGACACCGGCCTAAAGGTGGTCCGCGGCCTGGGAGATCCGATGATCCGCAAGGAGCCGCCCTTCGTGCGGACGGTCGAGGAGATAAAAAGGGCTGTGGAGCTGGCCCTGACCTACGATCCCCACTGCGACGTCGCCAAGGTAGATGTGCGGGTCAAGCCCGCTGGCCAGGTGATCCTCAGCGGCAGCGTGGACAATCTTGAGGCGGTATACGCCGCAGGGGAGGCCGCGTACAACACCCTGGGGGTATGGGTTGTGGACAACCACCTGAAGGTTCTGCCCGAGCGCATGATCGAAGACCTGGCCCTGGCCGCTAACCTCAAGGAAGCATTCGAAAGGGACCCGGTCCTGGCCGGGCGGAACCTTCACGCGCTGGTGCGCAACGGCCGGGTTTCGCTCTACGGCTCTGTCGACTACGACTATCTTCGGCAGCGCGCCGGGGCGCTGGCCGGCCGGATCTTTGGCGTGGTGGCGGTGGACAACTACATTGCCAAAAAGGGGATCTCAGAGATCGAGGCCGACCGGGAGATACTCGGTGCGGTTGCCGAGGAAATCTACGCGGATCCCTTCCTGGACTTCGACGAGATCGACCTGAACGTAGAAGATGGAACGGTGACCCTTCGTGGCGCCGTCGACAGCCGCCACGAGCTGATCGAAGCGGTGGAATGCGCCTTCCGCGGCGGAGCCCGGGAAGTTCGCAGCCGGCTGACCGTCGAGGGCTCACCCGACCCCTATCTGGGATACCTATACGTCGCCGACGGCCGCATCGACCGCATGTGATAGGAATTGGCCTGATGTCAAGTGGATTTCACTGGCGTCGGCCCAGGTAGTCATAGGATTCGCCACGCTCCATGCGGTTTACCGGCGCGGCGGGGTTATAGGGCATCCGTTCGGCTATCTCCCGGCGGTGGCGGTCTACCACGATCCGCTTCCGGCCAGAATCGATCCTGTCGACGGACTGGCTGATTACCAGTACCTCCTTGCCGGGCAGCCGGCCGCGGGTGTTTACCACCAGGCAGCAGACCCGGTTGGTGTCGTCGTCGAAGATCAGGTCGGTTACGCGGCCCGCCTCTCCGTCTCTCGATTCGATCCGGTAGCCCTTCAGCTCCTTGAAGGAACGCAGGTGCGGATCGCCCGAGGTCTTGATCTTCTTGAGACTCAAGGGCCCCTCCTGGTCCTTCAGGTGAACCTCCACCTTGTGCTGCCGCGACAACGGCTCGTCGGCGCTCAACGGGGGCTGGGACGCGATCTGCTCCTCGTCTAGAGACACATTAACCGCCCGCTCGTCCCGGTCAGCCTCATCGAGGGCCCCGGCCGGGACCAGCACCCGGCGGCCCAGCAGCCATCCCCCCACGTCCGAGACCAGGTACCTCAGCTTCCAGTCCCGGTCGTCCAGCAGGAAGTCCCGGACCTTTCCCGGGTTCTCCTCGTCCCGCGAGTCCAGCCGATAGCCGACTATCTCCTTCAGGCTCCTCAGCATGCAAATCACCTCCGGGTGCATGTTGATGCAACAGTGATGCCAGGTCGGCGGGGCGCTCCACGGCCTTCTGAAAGTGTTTTTCACCGACCGCCGGCTCGATCTGGACGGTTCAATTCGCGCCCCCGCCGGTCGCTCGCTATGAACGTCTTCATGCCGCCTCGACCTGCATCTCCTCATAAAGCCTCACCGCATCCTCTTTCCGGCACAGCTCGGTCCCCGGGGTCATTACCGCGGCGGCTCCGGCAGCCACGCCGAAGCGAACCGCCTCCGGCAGGTCCCCTCCCCGGGCCAGGCTCAGGACCATACCGGCCACCTGGCTGTCCCCGGCTCCGACCTTGCTTTCGATCTTCACCGTGGGAGCCCGCACGCGCTGCGCACCATCCCGCGAGACCGACAGGACCCCGGCCGCGCCCATCGAAACCACCACGACGTCGCTTCGTCCCTTCTCGACGATTTCCAGTGCCGCCCGCTCCAGCTCGGACTCCCTCTTGAGATCCTTTCCGACCAGTTTGCGGAACTCGCGCAGGTTGGGCTTTATCAGGTGCACCCGACTTTCCCGGAGCGCCCGGGCGAAAGAATCACCGGAGCTGTCCAGGATCACCTGGCAGCCCAAGCGCCGACCCAGTTCGGCCACCCTGGCGAGGAAGTCCTGGGGAGCACCTGGAGGCGGGCTGCCTGAAGCCACCAGGAAATCAGGCTTCGGAAGGATTTTCTCCACTTCCTCGATTGTCTTGTGCCATTCCCGGTCCGATAGTCCAGGGCCGGGGGTGCCGAAGCGGTACTGGCGGAAGCTGGCGCGCTCGAATACGACGAAATTCTCCCGAGTCCACCCCTCGATGGGTACCCGGTGTTGTTCGACGCCCTCGGCATCGAGCAGGTCGCCGAGGATCTCCCCGGTGGGACCGCCCGAAGGATAGCAGGCGATCGAGCTCCCCCCCAGCTTCAACAGCGCCCGGGAGACGTTGATCCCGCCGCCGCCGGGCTCGAAGTCCAGATTGTCGCAGCGCAGCTTCCGCTCGGCGACGACGTGGTCGACCGCGGTGTTGGCGTCCAGCGAGGGATTGGCCGTCAGGGTGACGATAGTTCTCATCTCAGACCTCCGTTTCGGATTTCAATACAGCCGGTTGCAGTTCGATCCCCGCCGTCAGGGGCAGGTGATCGGACGCGGTCTTCGCCTCGCCCCCGGAGCGCGACCGCACCCATAAAAGCGCTTCCCTGGGCCTCAGGAAGATCCGGTCCAGCGGAAACAGCGGGTGCCTGGAGGGGTAGGTGTGCGGGGCCGGGGCGGGGCCGAACCAGCGCGATAGACGCCGGCGCGCCGCCCGCCAGGGGACCCATTCGTTGAGGTCGCCCATAAGGATCACCGGGTCGCTGGCGTCGCCCAGCAGAAAGAGCAGCCGGTCGACCTGCCGGCGGCGCTCACGGGCCTTGACCCCCAGGTGGGTGACCAGAACCCGCAGCCGGGACCCGGCGACGGTCACCACCACGTCCAGAACACCGCGGGGCTCGCGACCGGGAAGGCTGAGATCGTGACGGCGGACCTCCACTACCGGCCGGGTGGTCAACAGGACGTTGCCGTACTCGGCCTTCTCGCGCAGCATGGTGGTCCCAGAAACCGCCTGCATGCCGGTGGCCCGCCCAAGGTAATCGGTACCGAAGTCGCAATCCGGGTCGGGCGGAGTGGTGACCTCCTGGAGGCCGATAATCTCGGCCCCCAGCCCGCGGATCACCCGCACCGTGCGGTCGGGGTTGCAGACGCCGTCGGTTCCCACCCAGGCGTGGATGTTATATGAGGCCACGGTCACGGCCGTGTCCGTGCCGGCGCGGTCCTCAGGCATGGCCGGCCTTTCCCGCGACCACCAGCCGCCTCCGCACCCAGAACGCCGCCAGCACCACCACCGCCGCTAGCCCCAGAAGGGCCAGGACCGTCGCCGGCCCCGGATCGGTGACCATCCCGATGGTCAGTTCGGTGAACACGGTGATGGCCAGGATCCCCGGGGCCATCCCCAGGGCGGTTCCCGCCAGGTAGTGCGCCATGCGCACCCGGGCGGCCCCGGCGGCCAGGTTGACCACCGCGAAGGGAGCGACGGGTACCAGTCGCACCAGCGCCACGGTGACCAGGCCCTGGCGGCCCAGCCTGGCGCTGAGGCGGTCCAGCCGCTCCCCGGTGATGCGGCGCACGGTTTTGGCTCCCAGCCAGCGGCCCAGCAGGTAGTTCGTCAGGGCCGCCGCCAGGCAGCCCAGCATGGCCAGGCCGAAGGCCGGCAGCGGGGCGTAGACCGCCGCGGTGGCCAAAAACAGGACGGTGACCGGGAACATCAGCGATGTGGCCACGGCGTAGAACACCGCCAGTACGAAGGGCGAGGCCGGGCTACCACGGATCTCCCCCGTCCAGGCGGAGAGAGTTTCCTTGTCAATCCACTCGCCCAGCGGCGTCCACTTCCACAGGGCGGCCATCCCCAGCAGGACCAGGATCAACGCCCCCAGGCCGGCCAGCTTCAGCTTCCAGGAGCCCCGCTCGCGCTCCGGTTCCAGCTTCTCGATCATCTTCTCCAGGTCGATGGGCCGCTCGGGATCCACCAGGCTGTCGCTCTGCACCACGGTTTCCACCCACCAGTCAGGCGGACCGGTATTCAGGGGCACCAGCGTCCTCTCGCCGCCCCAAAGGGACTCGACCGCCGCAATCAGCGAGCCCCGGCTGCGATGCTCGGAGTCCACCCGATCGGGAGAGAGGCCCAGGTGTTCGCCCAGCAGCCGGCAGCGGAAGCGGCGCACCGCCGCGCGAACGTCGTCGCGGCCCCGGGCCTCCAGGGCCAGGTCGCACTCGGTGTCCAGCCGCATGGAGCGGTTGCTCAGGTTGGAAGACCCCACCCGGGCCAGTTCGTCGTCGACCACCAGCACCTTGGAGTGGACGTTTATCAGATCGTCCCCCGGCCCCGGTGCCCGGGGAAAATAGACTCTCAGCCGCCCGTGGCGGTCGGAACGGCGCAGCTGTTCGAGGTAGTGGGTGCGCAGGGCGTTCATGGTGTGTTCCTCGAGCCAGCCGTCGCTTCTTTCGGGCAGGACCAGTACGATCTCCGGACCGCGCTCCCTCTCCAGCCGATCCGCCAGCGCCCGGCACACCGAGGCGGACGTCAAGTACTGGTTCTCGATGTAGATCAGATCGCGTGCCGCGGCGACAGCGTCCAGATGGAGGGCCTCCACCTCGCGCACTTCCTGCCAATACTCGGTGGCCGCCTGGGTGCGGACGATGCCTACCGGGACGTCGGTCAGTTCCGGCTCGCACCCGGCGGGCCAGGGGTCTTTTTCTGTTCCATCCGGTGCGTCCAACTGCTTGCCGGTCGCCCGGCGCCAGCGTCTCCTGAACAGTTCCCCCAGCGCAGCGGCGGCCCCGCCGTCCACCATCATCTGCACGTCATGAAATGGTGAATATTCCTTTCCCGACGAATCTACCCGGCGGGGATCCGCCGCCCGGTGCTCGCCGGTGTCCCAGCGCCGCCGGGCGAAATCGATGCCCCCGGCGAAGGCCACCCGGTCGTCCACCACCATCAGCTTCTGATGGTGCGAGGCCCCCGGGGGGTGGTTCCCGTCCATGTGGAAGTGCACCCGCCGGTGGGTCCGCCAGCCAAGCTTTACCCTTGGCAGGGACTCGCGCTCCAGTGCATAGAGCAGCGCGAAGTCCCAGACCAGCAGGTGAATGTGCAGGCCGGGATTGCCCGCAGCCTGCTCGTCCAAGAACCTCCCCAGGCGGGTGGACTCGCTTCGCGCCGGCGTGTCGCGTACCAGCGAAATCCGGCTGTCGACATCCCAGCCGGCGATGTAGACGCAGCGCTCTGCTCGATCAATGGCCTCGGCAGCCGTCGAGAAGTAAGACTCGGCGTCTATCAGGAAAGCTGCCCGGTCCGCCCGGCGGATGCGCCAGCAGTTTTCTCCCTCGATGAGAACGCCTCCGCCGCTGGGTTTCATGTCCATGCGGGCTTCCTCAAGTTCCCGGCCCGTCCACCCGGAGAATATATCCTCTGATTGTGTAAGGCCGGTCGACCCGCCACTCCATCTCGGTCCCTCCGTACTTTTCCACCAGGTGTTCGGCCGCCCGGTAGAACGGCGGCCGGCCCGGATCGGCGATCACGACGGTCCGCACCCCTGCAAGCATGGCCCGGCGGACCGTCAGCTTCATCGGGGGCTCCAGCAGGTCCCAGAAGCAGATGTCGGCGCCAATCAGCAGGTCGACGTCCTCGAGCTGGCGGCGGGTCAGAAGCTCGTAGCGCTTCTCGAGCATCTCCACCTCCACCCCGTTGACCCGGGCCTGAAGCCGCAGGAAGGGAAAAACCCCGGGATCCCGGTCCACGGCCGTGACCCTGGCGCCGTGGCAGCGGGCGCAGTGGATACCGGCCAGGCCCCAGCCGCAGCCGATCTCCATGACCCTGGCATCCTCGGCAATCCCGTTGCGCGACAGGTAGTCCATAAGCAGGTAGCTTGACCCCCACACCCGGTGGCCGTGCTTGTTCGGGGCCACCCGCTGTTTCAGGCTGCGTATCTGCGGATGATGAGAAGTCAGCACCCGCACCCCGTATGCCTGCACCTCCCTGCCATTGCCACCCGAAAGCATGTATTCACCTCCAAGATCAAACTCTTGGGCACATCTACAAGCAAGATGAATGCCATCGCCCGCGGTGTTCCAATAGCCATCGAAGGGACGCCAATAACCGTGAACTGCCATGGAGTGCTCGTTCTGAACGGTTCATTCCGGACGGGCGGGCCTAGTCGTGCGCCGGTACGGGCTATTTGTATTGCTTTGTGCCCCAGGCACAGAAGTTGCTTGTCTGAAAGCCAGGAGGTGTTGCATGAAGACTATACCGTTTTCCCTGCGGATCCTTTTGATCCTCATCGCGGGGTTGGCATTCGCATCCGCAGGATGCGACAGCCAGCAGGACTCCCCGGAAGAAGTCCGGGAGATATTCAAGGACATCAAGCATTACACCGAGAAGGACAAGAGCGACTACCGGCGTGCACTGGAGGAGCGGCTGGAGATATTCAGCCAGAAACTGGACGAGTTGAAAGAGAGGGCCGGGGCGTCGCAGGTGGCAAACCTGCGGGAACAGGCCGCTGCGGTCATGCAGAAGCTCGACAAGCACGCGGACGCCCGGGGAGATGACTGGAACCGCACTAAAAAGGAGCTGGAATACACCCTGGACGCCATGATCGCCGAATACCGAAAGGTCGAGGCTTCCTGCCGCTGACCGGCAAGATACCAGACAACACAAGGAGGTGAGGAGTGACTCCAAGTAGCGAGGAAATCAAGAAGAACGTGGTAGACCAACTCTTCTGGGACTCTAGGGTAGATGCTTCCGACGTTATGGTGGAGGTGAGCAATGGTTCGGTGACCCTGCTGGGGCACGTTCCCAGCCACGTGTCCCGCCACGCGGCCGAGGCGGACGCCTGGACGGTTCCGGGCGTCACCTGGGTGGACAACCAGATCTCGGTACTCTACCCGGCCAGCTACTCCCTTCCCACCGACCACCAGATCAAGAACTACATCCAGGGAGTCCTGGCGGTTAACCGCGAGGTGGGTGGAGCCGGTGTGGATGTAAAAGTCCGAGGCGGCGTAGCGACAATCCAGGGTACAGTCGATACCTACTGGAAGAAGACCATGATAGATCGCATGGCCCGGGAGGTGGTGGGCGTGGTGGACGTCGACAGCAAGCTCACTATAGTTCCCTCCGGGAGCATCCGCGACCAGGCCATCGCCGAAGGGATCGCCGCGGCCATGGAGCGCAACACGCTGATCGATTCCGGAAACGTCGACGTCAAGGTGACCGACGGCCACGTTACCCTTACCGGTACCGTATCACACTGGCGTTCCATGTTGGCTGCAGAGGAAACCGCCGGGTGCGCCGCAGGGGTGCGCAAGGTTGACAACCTCCTGACCCTGCGACCCTGAATCCAAAACGACTCCACCGGTTCACTCTGAACGCGACTAACCGACGCGCCGCCCATCAGACCAATACACTGGACGGCCGTAGTAGTCGTAGAGGCGGGTTTCCACCTCGCGGTTGACCGGGTTGGCGGGGTTGTACTCGGGCCCCCGCTCCACTGTGTCCCCCTTGAGGTCGACAACCACCTTCTCGCGCTTCCAGTCTACTCTTTCGGCCCACCCCGGAGACAGCATGACTTTCTTGCCACCGGGCAGCCAGTTCCTCGTATCCACCACCAGGTAGCGCAGGATCCAGCTCTCGTCGTCGACGATGAAGTCCTCCACGTGTCCGATCTCGCCGTCCTGTGCCTTGATCTTGTAGCCGGTCACCTCCCGCACGCTGCGCAGATGTTGATCTCCATCGTCCTGCTCGTCCTTTTCCTCGGCCTCGGCTCCCTCCTCGGCCAGCTTGGCAATGGCGGCGGGGGCCATGGGCGGCGCGCCGTAGCTCAAACCAGCGCCCCAGTAAATCGGCCAGCCATAGTATCGCGACAGCTTGGATTCCTGCTGCCGGGAGACCGGCTGATCCTGCGATATCGGCGGTCCGTTCTCGATCTGCTCCTTGTCCAGGGAGACCGGGAACAAGTGGGCGGCCCACTTGGGATGTCCGAGCGAACTCGGGGAGATCAGGACCAGCCGACCGGGAAGCCAGCGCCTGGTGTCGGCGACCAGATACCGTACGGTCCAGCTCTCGTCGTCGAAGTAGAAGTCTCGCACCTTGCCCAGGTTGCCGTCTGAAGCTTCCAGCTTGTATCCCAACAACTCGTTCGTGCTGCGTAGCATTTATCCTCCTTTCTCACCTATTCATTACAAGCAATTTCAATGCCATCGCAGAAGGCAGCAGGCTGAGCACCCGGGGAGGTTCAAATTGAGCGGTGCCCCGGATCGAACTGTTCGATCTGAACATCCGGCGCGGTTTTTAAGGCGCAAGTGCCTGGTTTCCGGAGGTCGGTTTCCTGGCACGCGGCTTGCGTGCATATCCCTGTCGGGGGGGGGGAAGGGACTTTGAATGGAAATGGAAACAGAAAAATCACCGGTGGTGGTTCGAAGCGGTACGTCGCATCCCGACTTGCGGGACTTTATCAGGCGGAGCCGCAGATTCCTGGAGAAAGTCGACGAATGCGGTGAATGCAGCTTGGAGGTGGAGAAGCGGGGCCGTTGGTTCGTCCTGCGCGGCAGGGTGGACTCCCAGCTTACCAAGTCGCGTCTGATCGGCATGGTGCCCGAGGTAGAAGGAGCGCAGTGGATAGTGGACCGACTGCACGTCCACATGGCGGAAGGAAGGGGTATAAATGGATGAGTCCGTACAGAGCGGCGCGCGCATCCTGGTTTCGGACATCGACGGAACCCTGCTGAACGAGGGCCGGCCCACCGTGGGACTGGGAACCCTGTCGGCCTCGCTGGCCGTCGCCGGACCGGTGCGCCTGGTATACGCCACCGGCCGCCCGTTCGGATCTACTCGAGATCTTGTCACCGAGGAAATCCTGCCTCCGCCCGACGCGGTGGCCCCCCTGGTGGGCACCGAGATATGGCGTCCCCCCTGGAAAAAACCCGACCAAGACTACAGCCGGGCAATCTCTCCAGGTTGGAACCGCTGGGCGGTCATGCAATCCGCTGTAGCCTTTTCGGAGCTTGCGCCCCAGCCGGCCCGTTTCCAGAGCCTGTTCAAAGCCAGCTTCTACCTCGAAGATCCCGGCCGGCTGCCGGCCTTCAAGCGGGAGCTTCTGACACGCGGCGTTCGGGCACGGGTGATCTACTCGAAGGGCAGGTTCCTTGACGTCATTCCGGAGCATTCGGGCAAGCGCGGCGCGGTGGAGTACCTGCGCAAGCTCTGGGGGGTGGATTCCGCCTGCGTGCTGGTGGCCGGCGATTCTGGCAACGACATGGACATGCTGAAAGAGCCCGACTTCATGAGCGTGGCGGTGGGCAACTCCGAGGACAACCTGAAAAACTTATCCGACGAGGAAAGCTTTCACCTGGCATCCCTGCCATTCGCAGCCGGCGTCCTGGAGGGCGCGGAGGAGTTCGAATTCCTGCCCGTCGAGACCTCGAGGCTCGAAGCCCTGGTGGACAAGTCCTCAGCCTGACTCGTCTCCCTCCCCGTCCAGCAGCGATCGCAGTAAACGCCTCCGGCTGGGGTGTCGCAGCTTGTCCAGCGCCCGGGCTTCTATCTGCCGTATTCGCTCCCGGGTGAGATCGAACTCCCGGCCGATATCCTCGAGAATCATAGGCGGGGCGCCGCCGATGCCGAAACGCATCCTGAGGATCTGCTCCTCCCGGGGGGACAGGGTGGCCAGAACCCGGCGCACCTGGCGTTCCAGGCTGCGCCGGTCGGCATCGGCCGAGGGCTGGAGGCTGTCGGGGTCCTCAACCAGGTCGGCCAGGCTGCGCTTGCGGTCCTCGTCGATGGGCATTTCGAGGGACACCGGCCTCCGCGCCGCCTTGAGCAGCCGTCGCACGTGGTGCACGCCGATGCCCAGCCTTTCTGACACCTCCTCCAGGGTCGGCTGGCGGCCCAGCTCCTGGATCAGGCCCTGCGATACGCGGGAGAGCTTGCGCAGGAAGGCGTTGGCGTGCACCGGCAGGCGGATGGTGCGGGCCTGGTTGGCTATGGCCCGGCCCATGGCCTGGCGGATCCACCAGGTGGCGTAGGTGGAAAACTTGAACCCCCGGCGGTGGTCGAACTTCTCAACCGCCTTCATCAAGCCCATGTTCCCCTCCTGAACCAGATCGAGGAAAGCGAGGCCGTAGCCCGTATGCCACTTGGCAATGTGCATCACAAGGCGCAGGTTGGCCTCCACCAGCCTGCGCCTGGCTTCCTGCGCCTCGGCCTCCCCGGCCCGGAGGCGCTCGTGGAGCCGGCGGAACCGCGAGGCGGGCATGCCAGCCTCGCGGGCCGCCTTTCGTCGCCGGCGCCGGGCGTCGCGGACGGCCTGGTCCAGGGCCAGCAGCTCCCCGGTCTTCATGCCCAGCTTCCGGCAGACCCTGCGCGCTCCCGGGTCGCGTGAGCGCAGGCCTCGTGCGGTCCTTGAGATCTCTTCCAGGGACATTCCGGTCCGCCGGCGGCAGTCCTCCAGGCTTTGGTCCGCCTCGGAGATACTGCGCGCCAGCGCATTTATCTTCACTAACGCCGACTTGAAAGCCTCGCTGTCATATTCAACTCTATCCCGGCCGGTGAACGGCAACTCCATGACCGCAGCCAATACCTTGCTCCGTCCACGCTTGAAGCTGGAGGACAGATTCACCTCCTCCTCCCGGCTGAGCAGCTTTATCCGGGCGGCGGACCGTATGTACTCGCGGACGGAGTCGCGGTTCTCGGCGCCGCTGTTGTCGGCCGCCAAGGCCGATTTACTGCTTTTCATACCTCCCTCCGTCGGAGCGCACTCCCGCACGGCGACGGCC
>Ga0180432_10003931_pt1 | contig 20815 bp, 12 predicted proteins | sample SS_ome_10_FD_132414 | JGI IMG/M metagenome (GOLD analysis project Ga0180432, IMG submission 132414) | Hypersaline lake sediment archaeal communities from the Salton Sea, California, USA - SS_1_MS_2 metaG | ecosystem: Environmental > Aquatic > Non-marine Saline and Alkaline > Hypersaline >...
GGAGAGTACCGTCCGGGCGATCCTGTACTACCCGCTGTCCAATGGCCGCAATATGGAGGAGGTTAAACGCCTGCTGATTGCCATGCAGCACAGTGACGAGCACGGTATTGCCACGCCGGCCAACTGGGAACTGGGTGATGATGTCATCGTGCCGCCGCCGGGTTCGTGTGGAGCAGCCAAGGAGCGTTTTGAGGGCCAGGGTGACGACTACTACTGCCTCGACTGGTTCCTCTGCTTCAAGAAATGCCCGCACGGGGAATGATGCCAAGTACGCACAGCACCTCCGGGAGGCATGGCAGTGGCCCATGAGTTGCCTGAGCTAGTGTGGGGCTATGGCGCTGCTGAGGCGTTGCTCAATGAGGAGCCTGTGCGCCTGGATCATGACAGGCACCACGCGAGATATGTAAAGGGCCTCAATGAGGCCGAGAGGCAGCCGTCAGTAAGCGTTGACTGAGTCTACACGGAGGAGAAGCTGATGCAGAAATATGAGTGTACCGTCTGTCAGTACATCTACGACCCCGAAAAGGGTGACCCAGACGCCGATATCGCGGCCGGAACTGCGTTTGAGGACCTGCCTGACGACTGGGTATGCCCCGATTGCGGTGTCGGCAAGGACATGTTCGAGGCGCTGGAAGACTGACATCCTCGCCATAGGGTCCAGTGTGGTAACCTCTCCTTCCCCCGGGTCTCGCAGCGAGGCCCGGGGGTTAATGTGTGTGCCCGCGAGGCGAGGTATGATATAGTGTGCCAGAGGGTAGGTCGGGATGCGAGCCTGACGGCCCAAGGTTGCGCCCTTGACAAATCGCGCCCTCCGATGCACCATCTAGTACGCTGATTCTCGTGCTTCACTCAGTTTGAGGATGCTTGAGAAGACTCGGGCTGGAAGCTGGCAATTGAACAAACTGTGCATGTTCAATTGCCACCTGAGCTTCGCGAACGGCGCGAAGCTCAGGTCGAGCCACCCATTGATGAACGATGCAACGATGAACCATGCGACCCAAGAAACATGGGGCAAAATTAAGCGCTCTTAGCCCGTGATTCAGGAGTGATAGAGCACTGGCCTACGCTTCATGCAGCGTCCCATTTCCTGCAACAGGAGGTTTTCCGATGAGCGACGCGAAGATTGGCTGGGCTTACGTTGACCCCGCCACCGTCCCGAAGATCGTGACAGAAGCCGTGCCCGGCCCTCGGTCCGTAGAACTCAATCGCCGTGGGATGAGCCACATGGTCGGTTACTCCGGCCAGGTGCGGCTTTGCCCGGTGGTTTTTGAGGAGGGACACGGTGTCACCCTAACCGACGTGGATGGCAACAGCTACATTGACTTCTCCAGCGGGATCTACGTGACCACGCTTGGCCATTGTCACCCGAAGGTGAGCGAGGCGGTCGCAGCACAGGCCGGTAAGCTGATGAACTGCCACGACTTCAACACGCCGATCAAGGTCGCGCTGCTGGAGAAGCTGGCCGAGATTCAGCCCTGGGATCTCACCGGTATGCAGCTTTATGACAGCGGCACGACGGCTGTCGAAGCGGGCCTACGGGTCTGCCGGGCCGCCACCGGTAAGACGGAGTTCATCTCCTGCTACATGGATTTCCATGGCAAGACCGGCCACGCCGTCAGCCTCGGTAAGATGAACCCGAGCAACGGTCCCGGTCGCAGCCAGGGCTTCTACGTCGTGCCCAGGCCCGATCCCTACCGCCCGCTGTTCACCAGGCGCGATGGCCGCATAGATAGCGACGCCTATCTCGACTTTTATGACCAGTTCATCGAGTACGCTACGACGGGGAATATTGCCGCCTTCGTGCTCGAGCCGATCCAAGGTTGGGCCGGCTCGATTTTTCCGCCTGAGGATTTCTTCCCCAAGCTGCGCGAATTCTGCGATGAGCGCGGCATCCTCCTTTTTGCCGATGAAGTTCTCACCAGCATGGGCCGCACCGGGAAGTTCTTTGCCATGGAGCACTATGACACCGCGCCGGATGTAGTGACCATCGGCAAGGGGTTCGGTAACGGCTTTCCCGTCACCGGCATGATGGTCTCGGAGAAGTACAAGGAGAGTATCAATGCCATCTCTGCATCCACCAGCTATGGTGGCAATCCGATGGCCTGCGCAGCCGCCCTCGCTTCCATCGAGGCCATCGAGCAGGAAGGCCTTCTCGACAATGCCATGGTCCTCGGCGAGTATTTCGACACACGCATGAGGGAGATGAAACAGAACCATGCGATAGTCGGGGATGTGCGGGTGAAGGGCTGCCTGTGCGGCATCGAGCTGGTCAAGGATCTCGAGACCAAAGAGCCGTTTGATGAAGCCGGCAAAGCCGTTTATATCCGCGCCTTCGAGAAGGGCCTTGCGTGGGTGCCTGCCGGTCACATCCTGCGGATGTCGCCGCCGATAGTCATGGACCTGGAAATCGCCGCCAAAGGCATGGACATCATCGAGGAGGCCATCGCCGAGGTCGAAGCTGAAGCCGGCTATTGAGGCCATCCTATTATGGCAAGCATTGGGCCCGCGACCTTCCCGTCCGCGGGCCCTCTTATTTTGGTATTGGTCGTCGGAGTGGTAGGCTGTTACCTGCGCAGACTCACCGTCCTGACCGCACTCGCCTGAGTCCCATCCTCACTCCTGGCGGTCACGGTGCACAGGTAGGTGCCTGCCGGCACCGTGGCACCGGCACTGTTGCGCAGGTTCCAGGTGGCCGTATTGATGCCCGCAGATGCGGTTCCGCAGGGGATCGTTTTCACCATACGCCCGGCGATATTGCGCACCTCCACCGTCACATCAGCGGCGGCTGCGAGCCTGTAAACCACGCTGACGGCTTGCCCGTTGACCTGGGTGACCGAGACGGCACAGAGGGCTGCGCCGCCAATTGCAGGTACAGTGATGCGGACCCGCGGCGCCCAGTTGGATGCCCCGTACCGGTTGAAGGCACGAACGCGATATTGGTAGTCACCGCCCGGCTGCACTGTTACGTCGGTGTACTGCTCGGTGAATGCCGGCCGCTTCTCCATCGTCTGCCATGGCGACCATGCGCCGGCGGCGTATTGACGTCGCTGCACGAGGAAGCCTTCCTCGCACTCGGAAGCACGCAGCCAAGTGAACAGCACATTCCCGCTGGCGTTGATACCCGCGGACGTATCCTGCGGGGCATATGGCGGGTTGCCGTACAGCAACCAGGCCGTGACGTTGCGCGCCCAGTTCGACGGCCCGGCGGCGTTGAAAGCGCGCACCCGGTACTGGTAGTGCCCCTGCATGGGCGGGTTGTCCTGTAAGTCGCGGCGGTTCCGATAGGTGTGGCCAACCGTCTCCCAGCCCGACCAGACTTCCACGCCGGTCTGCTTGCGTCGCTGCACGACAAAGCCGGCTTCATTGTCGGAGTTATCGCGCCACCGCAACGCGAACTCGGGGAAGCCTGGGACCGGACGGATCGTGAAGTTATCTGGGGCCGCCGGCTTCTCAGTTGGCAGCGGATGGGCGGGGACGTAGATCCTGACCTGCTGCCAGACTGAAGGGCCTGCACGGTTGTAGGCTCGCAGGCGGTAATGGTACCAGCGGCTGGGCTCCACCATCCAGTCGAGGTACTGCTGCACGTTCATGCCGAGCCAGGAGAGAGTGTGATCATTGCTCCATTCGGCCCAGCTTCCATCGGCGTTCATGGCTCTGCGCTGGAGCACGAAGCCCGCCTCGTCGGTGGCGTTGTCCGTCCAGTTCAACTGCACATTGTATGGTCCGGTGCCGGGTGTGTCGGCGGGATCCTCAACCAGTTGAGCAACGAAGTCCGAGGGCGGCTGGGGTGTTGTTGCGGGCACTCCGCCACCGCCGCCGGTGCTGACTGTAGGCGACTCGACCCACTCGGATTCGCCCCAGAAGTTCTTGGCGCGGATGCGGTATTGGTAGGTGGCTTCGCCGACGGTGGTGTCAACCCAGCGCTGCTTGTTGCGCCCGATGGTGGTGACGGCCTGCCACGCCAGCCACCCGCCCTGCCTCATGCGCCGCTGGATCTCGAACTTCTCCTCGGTCCAGGCGCGGTCCTGCCAGGAAACGCGGATCCGGTCGGGGCCGACCATCTGCTGGGTGACAACTCCGGCGAAGGAGGCGGTCACGTCAGAGGGTGCGTTGGGGGCTTGGTTGGCGGCGAGGGCGGTGAAGTTGTGAATGGGTGCCCAGTTACCCGGGCCTACCCGGTTGTATGGGCGCAGCCGGTACTGGTACCAGCCTTGCTGTGGTGGTGTGTCGGTGTACTCGTCAGCATCCGGCGGCACGATGGCGGCCTTGCGCCAGGGGCCCCAGTCGCCATGAAGCCCCATCAACCTGCGCTGGATAAAGATGCCATCTGTGTAGGCTGGCTGCTCCCGCGCGTTATTGGCCCAGAGGATGGTCAGCGTGCCTGGTACGTCCCCCGGCGCGATCTGGACCTGATGGGCGGACTGCGGCCGTATATACAATACCCAGACCTTGACGCTACGTGTCCAGGATGAGAATAGCGGCAGCTTCGCCGCCGCAAGCCGGAATTCGGTCAGACCCTCGGGCCAGAAGAGGCCCGGCTTGACGACGAAGCGCGTCTCGTTGGCGTTCGCTATCTGCGTCATTGCGGCTGGGTGCCAGGCCGGCCAGGTCCCGTCAAGGTTGCGCACCCGCCTCTGGAGCCAGAACCCATCCTCAATACCGGACGTGTCAGTCCAGGTGAACGTAATCGTGTGGGTCTGCTGGTTTGCCACGGCCTGGAAGTTCATGGGCTGATTCGGTACGTCGGTCTCGGCAAATGCCGCACCTCCCGCACAGACAATCAGCATGACGCTCAGTAGTACCGTACCCATCGCGACTGATCTCATAGATTCCATCCATTTCCCCTTTCTTTCCGACGCAGCATCTCTGCCATCCTATGTCCACGTCCTGCGGTCACCCTGTCCCCAAGTAGGCGCCATAGCGCCGCAGGCATAATGTACTTCGTCATCTGCGCCGCAATTCCCTTCTCCTCGAGCCCATCATCTGGCTCTTCGCCCGTCTCACAAGACGAAGGGCTTGCGGTCTGCTCAGCGACGGGCCCTTGTCCAGCCATCTCCTCGCGCTTCAGTTTGCTCTACCTCCGCACACTCACCGTCCTGACCGCACTCGCCTGAGTTCCATCTTCATTGCGGGCCGTGACCGTGCACAGGTAGGTGCCCGCCGGCACCGGGGCACCGGCACTATTGCGCAGGTTCCAGGTGGCCGTATTGATGCCCGCAGATGCGGTTCCGCAGGGGATCGTCCTGACCATACGCCCGGCGATATTGCGCACCTCCACCATCACATCAGCCGTTGCCGTCAGACTATAGACTACATTGACGCACTGGTCATTGACCTGCATCGCGTTGACGCCGGCAAGCGACGTGCCGCCATTTCTGACGACTACTACCTGTGCAGCCGGTGGCCAGTCCGAGAACCCCAGCGCGTTGAAAGAACGCACGCGGTACTGGTACGTCCCGTCTCCGGGCAGACTGGTGTCAACGAACACGGTTACATTGGCCGCTGTCTGTCGGAGTTCCGTCCAGTCCGACCATACGCCTGGAGCGGTCTCCTGCCGCCGCTCTACCGCAAAGCCCTCTTCGACGGCCGAGTGATCTTCCCACTGCACGCGCGCATCGGCGTCGGTATTGACCAATCGCGCAGTCACTTTCTCCGGCGGCTTCGGGCTGGTCTCACACTCAACAAGCACCGGCGCGGCCCAGTTGGACGGCCCGAGCGGATTGCGGGCGCGAACCTGGTACTTGTACCACGCCCCCTGCGGAATGTTGGTGTCGAGATACGTTGTGGAGTCCGGCCCCACGTGGCCGAGCGTGACATAGTCCGTCCAGGTCATGTCGGCTTGGCGGTGGCGTCGCTGGATGGTAAACTCCTGCTCATTGTCGGAGTTGTCATCCCAATTGAGTTGCACATCGTTGCTGCCGGCGACGTGCACGGCGGTCAGATTGCTTGGTGCCGCCGGGGCCGCCAGGCCTCGCCACACCGTAACCGGCGCGGTGAAGTTGGATGGTCCGACGGCATTATGTGCACGCACGCGGTATTTATAGGCCCCATCCTCCGTCAGTGTGTCATCAGTGAAGGTTTGTGTTCCTGCGGGCAACCAGCGCAGCGTTGTCCATTCCTGCCACGATCCGTCGGTATACTGCATCCGCCGCTGCAGCGTGTAGCCCTGCTCGGCTATCGCCATATCAATCCAGGTCAACACCACGTCATTGGCCCCATTCACCGCGGCCGTCAGTCCAATGGGCGTGGCCGGCTTCGCAGGGGGGTCTTGGCTGTCCCAGGTCAAATTCACGCCTCTGTCAAGCATTGTCTGGATGTCCGTCATGGCCTGTGAGCCGGGGGTTACATCAAGCCAGTTGTGGCTGATGTCCACCACGTCGCCCGCCTCCAGGCCCGTATTCGTGACCAGCGCGCCGATGACGTCGGCCTGATTATTCGACAGATACAGATTATCGAGGTCCGTCAAGCCCGCCAGCGGCTGAAAGTCGGTGATTACGTTCATGTCGAGTTCCAGAAATTGCAGCGTCGTGAGGCCTGCCAGCGGCGAAATGTCGCCGATCTGGTTGAATGTGAGGCGCAGTTCCTCGATGCTGTTCAGTCCCGCTAGTGGCCCCAGGTTGTGCACCCGATTGGCAGACAGATCCAGCGTCCAGAGGTCCGCCATCCCGGCCAGTGGCGCCACATTTTGTATTTGGTTGAACGCCAGCCACAGCTCCTGCAATTGCGTCAGCCCCGCTAGCGGGCCCAGATCGCTGATCTGATTGTCGCTGAGTGCCAGGAAACCAAGTGTACTGATCCCCGCCAGCGGGGCGAGATTGCTGATATTGTTCGACATCAGGACCAGTTCGAAGAGCGTGGGCAATCCCGCCAGCGGACTCAGGTCGCTGATTTGATTGTTCTCCGCATAAAGCCGCTCCAGCGTTGGTATTGTTGCCAGCGGCGAAAGGTCACTGAGTGGGTTGTTCGAGACCTCGAGGTCTGTCAAGCCGGGCAGGCTTGCCAGCGGCGTTAGATCGCTGACATTATTCTCAGCCACGCTTAGCACCATCAGGAGGTCGAGCCCCGCCAGCGGCCCCAGGTTACTTATCAGATTATCATCCAGGCCCAGGATCATCAGGTTGACGCAGTATTCCAGCCCTGTGAGGTCCTCGATGCCCCGGCCGTCGGCATAGAGCAAGAACACACCATCAAGGTCGGTGTCATAGATGTCGCCAGTCGGCTTGCTGATCTCGTCTCGTATCGCTGCCTCGAGGCCCGGATCCGGGAAGTTCACTACCGTCTGAGCATCCACGACATCCGGCAAGCACACGACTGCCACAACCAATGCGATCCACCCGATCATATAACTCATACGTGCGGCTTTCATCTCCACCCTCCATTGCATTCGATGTATTGTTGCGTCACCAGGCGATTGCGCAGGCAGTATCTTTGTTCGTCTCTCCTGCATTCATCTCCTGCCTGGGCGTGGAGTCCGGCCGTTCCTACTAGTCCGGTACAATTGAATGTCAGGCGTTTGGCAGGTCGAATGCACTCACTTCTCGAACCATCACTCGGAGGTGCACTATGATGCCAGACAGAACGAGTGTTTCCGTTGCATGTGCGGTGACACTACTGCTTGCCGCTTGTATCGGCGGTTACGCTGCCGACCTGTCCCGCAACGGTAGCTGCGAGGAAGTCAAGGATGGCAAGCCCGTTGGCTGGGGCCCGTATAGCTCGCTGAGTGAATGGGGCTCGTTGGAGGAGGGCTATGAGGGCAAGGGGATATACTTCGTCCCTAATGCTTTTGAGCCGATAGCTTCGGGTGACCGCAAGGGCGAGAACTACATCAACTGCGGCATGGTGCAGGGCAGTTCGGGCGGCTACGGCGGGGCTGACGCAATTCCCCACACGCCCAGTGAAAATGGGAGATACTTCAAGCGGGGCGGTGCGGATGCCTATAAGGTGAGCTTCTGGATTAAGAGTGAGTGCAACAAGATAAACGTCTTTCTGCAGGGTTGGACGACGGAGCAAGCCACGGGGGCTGATCGTGGTGGGGGTGGCGGTCTCGTCAGCCGCATCGGCGAGCTTGATGACTGGACGTACTTCGAGGCTACCAGCTCGGTGGGAGCCGGCGTGAAGAAGATCGCGGTGGTGTTCCAGATCTGGGGCTATGAGCAGGACGGCCTCAAGCTGGGCCGAGTGTGTATTGACGAACTGAAGATCGAGAGGGTGAGCGGGTTGAACGCCGATAGTCTACGGCGGATCGAGATTCCTGATGAACCGGCTGTGTATGTCGGTCAGACACCGCTGGAGGAAATCATCGCGGCCTACCGCGCCGGGGATGATGGGGCGGTCTCGCAAGTGGGGGCCGCGCTGAGGCAGGCGGCTGTGCTGGCCGAACATTCTGACGAGTGGTATCGGCAATTCTATGGCAACTTTGAGCCGCGCGGCATCTACACCACCTCATGCCCGATTCATCCGTTCCTGACTCGCTACTACAACGACTTCGCATGGAGTCTCGATGAGCCCTGGAAGCTTGTCTGCCCTCACTGCAAGGCAGAGGGGCGGAAGTATTATTACTACCCGAACCCCGATTATCCTGATGATGGGAGCGGCTGCGCGCCGACTGATGAGGTGTGGGCTCGCGACCATGATGCGGCATGGAGCAAAGCGCACCGCAACATTCCTCACGACCACTGGGATGGCTCGAGCCATGCCTATCTGGACAGCCGGCGCTACTACTTCAAGGGCAAGTACTATGTCAACGCGCTGAGTCGTATGCACCACAGCATAGGCCCGCAACTGGCGCTGGCTTATCATTACGCCCACGAGCTTTTTCCTCCCGACAGTGAGCAGTACAAGAAAGCCGAGCTCTACGCGCATAAGGCGAAGGTGATTATGGTCTGCAGTGCGCGGGCATATCTGGGCGACGATTACCTCGCCGCCGCCGAGGGGATTACGCCCGCGCAGTTCCAGAAGCGCATGTGCGAGTTCTACCAGCCGTCCGAGACTGACCAGTGGCAGTACCAGAAGCTCGACGGCTTCCGCTTATTTGACAACCGGGATGTGATGGCTGATGACCCGGTGTGGGAGGGTGTCGGAGTTCGGGATGGCCGGCTGTTCCCGGGGTCGTGGAACTCGCGGGCTGCCGCGGCCGGTCATCTGCTGGAGCTTATCTGCCGCCTGCGCGCCTCGTTCGGTGATGAGGAAGAGGACATCCGCCGCATCTGTCAGCGCCCGCTGGTTTCGTTTCCTGAGGACCGGGAGAAGGTGGCGATGGGGCAGGACCCGCCGGCCTTCTACCTGAAGCGCGGCGTGTTCGAGACGGAGATGCACCCGTTCAATCTCGACAGCGGGGGCGACAACCTGCTCGCAGCGACGATACTGCCCAGGATCCGGGCCGGGCTGTTCCTGCGTGATGACGAGATCATTGAGAAGGTTGCGCAGGATGTGACTTATTTCTGGCGCAATTACTTCTCTCAGGACGGCTTGGGGAAAGAAGGCTCCCCCACCTACTCGGCCTACGGTGTGGCCGGGCTGGGTGATATGCTCTTCGGCCTCAAGGGCAACTTCGACAAGACCGCCCCCTACTACGATGCCGACAACGACACTATCAACCTCAACAAAATGCCAGTGTATGCCGGCTGCGCCGTGAAGATGCCATACTACGTGACCGATGATGACGACCACTACATCTCCTGGGAGGATTCCTGCTACGGGGCTCAGCGCTCGACCGGACAGCACCAGCGCATCCTCAAGTATGGTGGCACGATACCCGAAAAGCACCTCAAGTACCTCAACATCAGTAAACAGCCCGACGGCAGCTACTCGGTGAGCTTCAACAAGTCCATTCCCTGGCCGTCGGTACTTCTGCATGACCGGCGGAAGGCCGTCCTGCGCGCCGGCCATGTCGAGCAGCCAACCGTTGTGTCTCTTGACTGGACGAAAATGTGCGGCCATTACCATCCCCCGACGCAGACACTGATGGTTCACGGCTGTGGTCAGGAGTTGGCCTCCGACCTGGGTTACATGGGCTCATGTCATTTCCTGACGACGCAATGGATCAAGACCTATCCAGCCCACAACTCGCTCACCATCCGGAAGGAAGACGGCAATCCTCATGGCACCGGGAAACTTCGTGGCGATTTGCGCAAGCATTTCATCACCACGCCGACCTGCCAGATTGTGGACACAGCCGAGTATGACCAGGCAGACTGGAAAGCCGCCGGGGAAGATGATGTGGGGGAGTTCAGCCGCCAGGTCTTCCTGATGGTGCCCTCCGACAAGCACCAGTATGTTGTTGATATTGTGCGAGGCAAGGGCGGTGCCACTCACGACTATTACCTCCACTGTCATGGCCTCGGTTTCGACACCGCCGGCATTAAGCTCCAGCCCGTCGCCGACCCCGACGAGGATCTCTACGAATACAGCGGGTGGAGCTTTAACTGTGCCGCTGATTGGGGTTCTCACAATATTCACGAACTTGCCGCCGCCAAATCCAGCGGGCCCTGGCAGGCCACCTGGTCGCAGATAGATGATTACCGCGGCCAGCCGAAGGAAAAACCGTTGATCCATGATGATGTTTTCATGCGCCTGTGGATGCTGGATGAAGCCGGGTCCGAGGTCATCGTCGGCACCGGTCCCGCGCAGCGATACCTGCGCAACAACGACTTCCAGCGCACGATGAAGGTCCTCTGCGTCCGCCGCCAGAACACGGAGAATATTGACATCTTCGCCGGGGTCATCGAGCCGTACCGGGACGAGCCATTTATCACTGCCGTCCGCCGCCTTGAGACAGGTAGTGATGACGGCTATACGGTGGCCCTCGCCATCGAGACGATCCATGGGACTGACTACCTCATCAGTTACGGCGGACCGGGGGAACCCTCGGAAGTGAGCGTGACCGACGGCGAGCACCGGATCTCGACGGATGCGGACGTGGCCGTGGTTTCGTATCCCCATTCCGGTGGGGTGCGTTTACTTGCGGCGGCGGGCGGCTACGTCAAGGCCGATGGCTTTCAGATGACACTCGACGGCCCGTCGCAATTGTCCGGCCGGCTGCTCGACTTCGACGATACCCACGACACGCTCACCATCGAGAGCGACGATACCTTCCCGCTGGGCGACACCCTTGCCGGCTTGCCGATCATTGTCCAGCACACTGAGGATCGCTCGAGCTTCACTATCGCTTCCATCGAGAGGCTTGGCGCTGATAGGTACCTGGTACACCTGGATGACCAACCGCACATCGTCAGCAACTGGTTGTTGGTTACGGATGTGGGTTCGTCGGGCATCACGTTTGAGCCGCCGGCAGTACTTGACCGCAAGAATACCTATAAAGTCTATGCCGGCGAGCCGGGCAAGCTGCGGATGCTCGGCCCGCTGCGGCACTTCAACACCCAGCACATATACAGTGAAGACGGGAGATTGATGCACAGTTTCTCTGCAGTCGCGACCGACGACTATGGCGGCGTCGAACCGGGCCAGGAGCTTGGGCTGACTCGTCTTGAAAAGGGCGTTGACACCGTCTCGGTTACCAACTTCGCCTACGCGACGACGGACATGTAGTGACACGGAGCGTGCGGGGTCGTTGTGGTGGGAGAATTGAGTTTAGCCTTGACGGCGGAATGCGGATTTGCTACTCTAAGGCCTGACAACTAAACGTGCAGGGAATCGGCGGTCGCCAGAGACTATAGAGACGGCCGCAGTGGGAAGCCGGTGGAAGACCGGCGCTGCCCCGCAACTGTAACCGGTACGAAAGCTACTGAGTGCCACTGGGAGTTTCAGCGGAGCTGAAATTCACGGGAAGGTGTAGTGAGTAGGAATAGCCGGGAGCCAGGAGACCACGCCCTGCATCGGTAAGCAAGTCCCCCGAGGGCGGGGAAGTGATGCAATGTAAGTGAACGGAGGTCCTCAGGGACGTCCGTTTTTTGCGCACCTACGAAATCAGTAAATGTCGGCGGACACGGGGCCATCGGCCCTGGAACACGGTGCAAATCCGTGGCTGTCCCGCAACTGTAACCGGATACGAAAGTCCACCACGCCACTGGGAGCTTCAGACGAGTGGATGCTCATGGGAAGGCGGACGAGTAGGTGAAGCCGGAAGCCAGGAGACGATTCGCCGACATAGTTCACACCCTCTCTGCGAGGCACAGGAGGTGAGGAGAACAGTTTAGCTCCCCACGGCCATCTCACCTCGAGATGGCCGTTTCGCTTAACTAAGGCGTCAACACACTTGAACGGGAGATGTATTGATGAAACAACATACACGCCACGGCTTTACGCTTATTGAACTGTTGGTCGTGATCGCTATCATAGCGATTCTCGCGGCCATCCTATTCCCGGTTTTTGCCCGGGCGCGGGAAAAAGCGCGTCAGACGAGCTGCCTGTCGAATATCAAGCAGATTGTCCTGGCTTTGATGATGTATGCGGAGGACTACGATGAGATCATGCCCATGGGCGTATATCCGGACTGGATGACTTACTGGGACACGAAGGTTGACTGGAGCGGGAGTGTAATCGGCGACGGTCTGATCACGCCATACACCAAGAACCAGCAGCTGGCCGCCTGCCCCAGCTTGAAAGGTATCTCAGCGGACCGGCCGTACTGCGGATATGCTTACAACGTGAGTTATGTCGGGTGTAGTCCGGCCGAAGGGGGGCAGCCGGCGGCGCTTGGTGAGATCCAGAGGCCCAGCGAGACGGTGATGGTGGCGGACAGCGCGATATGGTCTTCATACACCAGTGAGCTGTATGGCAACAATCTGCTTCGTGCGCCCAGCCATCCGCACACTGCGTGGGACCCGGGCCCAAACGTACACTTCCGCCACAATGCAACGGCGAACGTAGGCTATTGCGACGGGCACGCGAAGGCGACGGCCAAGATTTACCACGTCTCGAGTTACGACAAGCATCTGGGGTACTTGTCAGAGGGCGATGAGGCGTATGACCTGAATTAGTGAGCGTATAATTCAAAGTCGGCTGCAGAGGGGCTTGACTTTTGTGTCGAGGGCAGTATAATAGGCACAAGCTACTTAGCACTCTACACGATAGAGTGCTAAGTCGGTTGTTGGAAGAGAATAGGCAACACTTCACGGGGTGCAGTTTATGCGCTCCGGCAAGAGCCCGTAGGAAGGTGGTGTATCATCAATGTTGCAGCCGCTCAATGACCGTGTACTGGTCAGACCTCTGGAGGCCGAAGAGAAAAGTGCAGGAGGGATCATTCTGCCCGAAACGGCTCAGGAAAAGCCTCGGGAGGGGAAAGTTGTCGCCGTGGGCCCCGGCAGGCTTCTAGACAGCGGAGAACGCCAAGAGATGAGTATCTCGGAGGATGACATCGTCGTCTATACCGAGTACGGCGGAACCGAAGTGAAGGTTGATGGTGAGGAATATCTACTCATCGAAGAGCACTCAATCCTAGCCGTGAAAGTCTAATCAGTGACGGGTGCAAGACCCGTCTATTGCAGTCGTGTGGAAAGGAGACGCTGAGAGATGCCCCCGAAGAAGATTTCTTATGCAGAGGACGCCAGGCAAGCGCTGTTGCGTGGCGTTGACAAGGTAGCCGATGCCGTAAAAGTTACGCTCGGCCCGAAGGGGCGGAACGTCGTCCTGGAGAAGAGTTGGGGATCGCCCAATATCACCAAGGACGGCGTGACAGTCGCCAAGGAAGTGGAGTTGGCCGACGAATACGAGAACATGGGTGCTCAGTTGTGCAAGGAAGTCGCTTCGAAGACGAATGATGACACCGGCGACGGGACTACGACCGCTACGGTGCTTGCCCAGGCGATTGTCCAGGAAGGGATGCGCAACGTGGTAGCCGGTGCCAACCCGATGCTGATCAAGCAGGGCATCGAGATGGCGACGGCGGCCGTAGTCGAATTCATCCGGGATATGGCGCAGCCGCTGGAGGGCCGCGATGATATCGCCAACGTGGCGGGCATCGCAGGTAACGATCCGGCAATCGGGGCGCTGATCGCGGATGCGATGGACACGGTCGGTAAGGACGGTGTCATTACCGTCGAGGAGTCCAAGGTCGGGAAGACGGAGATGGAGGTCGTCGAGGGAATGCAGTTCAACAAGGGCTACATCTCTCCCTACTTCGTCACCGACGCTGAAAACATGGAGTGCGTGCTGGAGGACCCCTACATTCTGATCTACGAGAAGAAGATCTCGTCGGCTGCGGACATCGTGCCGGTGTTGGAGAAGACTACCACGGCGGGCAAACCGCTGGTGATCATCGCTGAGGATGTTGAGGCGGAAGCGCTGGCGACGATGGTGGTCAACAAGATGCGCGGGACGCTTCAGTGCTGTGCGGTAAAGGCGCCCGGGTTTGGCGACCGCCGCAAGCGCAACCTCGAGGACATCGCGATCCTGACTGGCGGGAAGTTCATATCCGAGGACCTCGGCATCAAGCTGGATCACGTCGAGCTTGAGGACCTGGGAGTGGCCCAGCGGATCACGGTGGACAAGGATGATACGACGATCGTGCAGAGCGAAGGTTCGGAGGAGGATATTGCGGGCCGGGTCGCACAGATTCGGGCTGAGATCGAGAACACCGATTCGGACTATGATCGCGAGAAGCTCGAGGAGCGGCTGGCGAAACTGGCCGGCGGCGTGGCGGTTATCAAGGTCGGTGCCGCAACCGAGACCGAGCTGAAGGAACTCAAGCACCGGTTTGAGGACGCGCTGTCGGCTGCTCGTTCGGCTCTCGAAGAGGGGATCGTACCGGGCGGCGGTGTAGTGCTGCTGCGGGCGACCAAAATCCTTGATGAGCTAGACGCCGATGGCGATGTGGCTGCCGGCGTGAGGATCGTCAGGAAGGCTCTTTACGCGCCCATCAAGCAGATCGCTACGAACGCCGGCTACGAGGGCGGGGTAGTGGCTGAGAAAGTCGCCGGATACAAGTCGCCTAAGTATGGGTTCAACGCCGCAAGCGAGGAGTATGAGGACCTGGTATCAGCCGGTGTTACCGAACCGGCGAAGGTGGTCCGTGCGGCACTCGAGAACGCAGCCAGCATCGGTTCGCTGGTATTGACAACCGAGGCGCTCGTCGCCGAAATCCCGCAGGAGGCTCCCCCAATGCCGCCTGGTGGCGATATGGGTGGCGGCATGGGTGGCATGGGTGGCGGTATGTACTAGGCCTGACCGGCCCCTGGAGGGCATTTTGCGTGGGGCCTGTGCAGGTTCATATATGCTACCGAAAAGGGGCGCTGAATTCAGCGCCCCTTTTCTCTGTGCTGTAGAGAGCGCAGTCGCGCGGCAATGGTTACCGATCTCGTGATACCCGCGCGCCTGCGGGAGATATTTCACGGAAGTAGCCCGGTCGGCGTTTGGCAACAGCTTCTGCTCAGGCAGACAACGTACGCAATAACGACTGAACATTTCAGCCGGTCATACGTTATGGTTAATAGGTACGAGAATACCATTACATTTGGGGTGATAGAGATGAAGCTCAGTCAAGGCGCCGTCCTGGTATGTCAAAATGAGGATTGCAGGGCGGAGGTTGTTGTTGCGAAGCCGTGCCCTTGCCCAGAGACGAAGGGCGATATAGAGGCGACATGCTGCGGGAAACCGATGGTGCTGAAACCGACGCGTGGCGGCTGCGGATGCTGCACGGGATAGGATGAGTCCGCCAAGCGTGGCTCAGCACTTAGTGAAGCCGTCCCTCCTGCCGATGGGGGGGACGGCTGCTTGCTGTTGTGGCATGGTCGCCGGGCGAATCCTGTTTCTGTTTAGCCTTCTGCGACAGTCGCCCACTGCGTGGTGGCTTCCACACGTTTTCCGTTGACCGTCACGGCGTCGGTGCAGCGGACCTGCCATGGTCCGTCGCCTTGTCTGCGCAGCCATATCCGGCTAGGCAGCGTCGCGGTCGCGGGCCCTGAGAGCGTGAGGTACGGCGAAAACAGGTCGCGTGCCTGCCGCTTTTCTGCATCCCATTCGAAGCCCGGATGGCGTGGACAATGCAGTAGGGTCTTGCGCCCGGCGGTCTCCACCTCCGTGACCGGGCACACTCGCTGGTGCTCACCGATGTTGACAGCCACTATTTCCGGGTCGGCAAAGTGGATGAAGTGCGCTTCGGGAATGTCGTCCCATGTACCGTTCAGGCGTAGCGCGTGTTTGTTTCCCCCCAGCGGGACGACTTCCATCAGTGACAACGGGGGCCGCTTTTCGACGGCGACTTCCAGGTTGCCTGAAGCGAAATATGTGCAGTCATACAACGCGATGTCGGTGCGGTCAGCTGCCTCCGTGATAGCTGCGTACCTGCCCTGCAGTTGGGTGCCGTCGGAGGCTGTGGATTTGGTCACGGCCTCACGTGCGTAGAAGACTCTGGCATTGCTGATCCCCGTCATCTTTCCGGCGCGTATTCGCAGGGCCACCATGTTGTCGTCGCCTGGGGAGAGGTCCGCAATCTCCTCGACGACCGGCCCGTTGTGCGTGGGCTCCCAGACAGCTACGAAACGGGTGCGCAGGTCTTCGCCATTACGCCGGACTACCAGCTTGGGCATACGGTACTTCTCTACCACCGCATGGTTTTCCCCGCCTTTGGCGGCACTCCAGCATTGCCGCAGACTGGGGATGGTGCAGGTATAGACATCCGCGCCGAGGGGTTTTAGCATATGCAGCCGCAGGGGAGACAGCGAGCCATCCGGTGTGGTGAATGTGGCAACAAAGGGGGCGTTTGCGATAGCTTTTTGCAGGTCGCGGAAGACGCCGTACCAGGGGTCCGGCTCGCCCGGTTCGAGGCGATGCGGGTGCTTGCCCTCGGCAATGCGTTGTTTGACATATTCGGCGGCCGGCGGCGGGGTGAACGGCATGCCGTCACCGGCATAGGTCCCCGCGAGTGGCTCAGTAGGCATGGAGACCTCCAGGATCTGTGGGGTCATGGCGCTGCCCTGGGCCATCCACTCATGGATACCGCCGCCGACCACATCGAAGATGTCAACTACCACATTGTCATGCTCGCCGAGAGGTATTAGGCATAATGCCCGCCGGTAGCGTTCACACTGCGGATAGACTTGCGTATCCTCCGCTTCGATCACTTGCATGGCGTCCGCAGGAGCATGCCATCCCAGCAGGTTGCCTTGATATGGACTGCGTTGCTGGGTGTGCCGATCAACGACTACCAGATTGTGTCCCAGTGACCAGTCGGAGAGCTGTCGGTAAGTATGCGCATAGCCGATGTCAGAGACAAGCTCGTCTTTGTAGGCCCACAGTATGAGGCTTAGCATATCACGGTGGTCGTGTCCCCAGCAACCGGAGTAGTGCAAATGGGCCTGGATCTGGTCGCCGTGCTCGCGATGTCCTCGGGCCAGCGCAGCATGGCCGAAGGATGGGTATATCAGGGGCCGGGTCCGGGCGGGTGCTGGATGACCGCTGCTGACGAGCTTACTCCAGGTGTCATGCACCATGATATAGCTGTTGTCCGGATAGACCATAGTTTCGAGTGTAGCGATGGCATTGCCCAAATGCGGAATCGCTTGCCACATGTCGAGGTCTGTGAAGTGACGGGCGTCAATGGTCGAGAAGAATCCGGGCGGGTCACTGTAGCCAGTGGCCGCCAGGCAGGCTTTGGCCATTCCGTAGATGTGCTGGCGGGCATAGGAGGGGCTTTCCGGAAAGGTGGCGTCAGCCATCAAGGTCTTCTCGACAAGCTGGCTCTGCTTCCAGTATGCGTAGTGAACCAGCTCGGGTATGGCGGCGGCGCGTCCGATGCAGATGAATCCGCGGATCAGGTATGGCATGTAGTTGCTGAGCGACGCGGACGGCTGCGGATGGCGAATGTCGTAGCGCACCGCGTCTCTGGCGGTATAGAGAAAGAGGTCTTCTTCGATGATGCGGCGGGCGTCACCATCTGCGGCGGCGTCCAGCTCGGCCCAGACATCGGCGGAGACAATCAAGTCATAGGCCAGGGCCAGAGTCGCCGGGAGACCGCCGCTGCCGGAATGGTACTTGTCGTACCAGATGCCGGTATAGACGGAATAGTCATCAAGATGGCGGAAGCGGTCGCGGCCTTCGACTCCGGGGCGGCCCCGGTGAATCTTCGGCCAGTGCGGCACCGCGCAGGCGAAATCGTAGAGGATTGCTGCCGCACGGGTAGCGTATTGCTCCTGCCCCGTGGCGCGGTAGAGTTGCGCCAGCTTGTGGGAGGCGTTGGCGAGATGATACGTTGCCTGCGAATCGAGGTACTCGCCATTGAGGAAGATGCGTGTGCCGTCGGGCTTGTCGTGATACGGGTAGTGTTGCTTGTCGCCCTTGGGTCCGGTTATCTCGAAGACGCCGGTCGGCGGGAAGATGGAGAACACGTCCACTACGTGGCCTCTGCTGCAGCGCAGTTGCTGAGGGCGGTCCGGAGACCATTCCAGTGTCCCGGCATCTCCAGTCGGACACCGTACCATGCGCGTAGCGGGCATGACGCGGGCGTTGCCGGCGATGCGGTTGCGGCGCGGCACCATACCGAGAAAGCCAGCGGGCTCGACTTGCAGATATGATGCCATTTCCGCGGCCATCTCATCAAGCTGCTGCTGAGTGAGGCGTACCTGAGACTGCTTCCAGGCCTCGGTGCCATCCGGCGCCTCGGCGACGATGGCGATTGTCTGGAAGGGATTGGTGCGTTGATGGCGGGGCACCGTCGCTAACCCGTCGGCCCATTCGTCCGTGGGGAAGAAGCCGCCATAGTAGTCGGCGGGCGGCATACCTGCAGGCAGTTGCGGGAGTGCACAGGCAGCCGTGGCGGCAGCTAGCGCAAGTGCCCATGTTGCGATCTGATATGAGGTCACATCTCTTCACTCCCCGAGCCTGGACGGCGTCAGACGCCGACGGAGTCAGGCCGATTGCAGAGCCCGGTATAGCGGTGCCGGCGCAGGTACGGTATCACCTGCTGTCTCAGCCGCCGCAGCCCAGAGGTAGAGGCAAGTGTAAAAAGCCGTGCGGACGTACATCAGCAGAGCCGTCATTAGTACCAGCATCAGAACGGCCCAGCCGATGCCCAGATAGAGCAGCGGGGGCGCCATGAAGTAGAGCAGCACCGCCGGCAGTATGCCGATGAGGAGTAAGAGGAAGCCGCCCACCTTCTGCAGGATGGTCAGTCCCACCTCGGCGACGACGAGCTGGATGAGGCTCTTTCTGTGCAGGCGCATGGCGCGCTTGGAGGCGTCGGCAAATGAGATGTCTTCGATGATGATGATGGGAAGCAGCAGGAGAGAGGCGACCTGCCAGGCCTTATCAACGGCATCCGCGGCGAGACTGCTCACGCTACGCCGGTTCTTGCCGCGTATTGCGGAGGTGAGCAAGTTCACCGCAGTGGCAATGACTGCGAGCCAGAGAATCGCCCAGAAGTTGTGCATGGCATCGGCCCACGCCACCTTGAGATTGGCGTCCTGACCGCGGAGGTAGGCGTCCACCATGTTGACCGTCATGCTGGTGAGGAAGTAGCTGATGATGTAGCCGATGACAGTGAAGCCGATGAGGAGCGAATAGAGGAACGCAGTCGGTTCGGCTTCTTCTTCGAGCAGCGGCTGAAGTTGGTTGGTCAGATGGAGAATGAGAACGAGTACGCCGGCGACGAACAGATTGGCGATGACGGCGAGAACCGAGGGTATAAGGACATCCGAATCGGCCTTACCCATGGCGAGGCTCTCCTTGAAGAATATCCAGGCGCGGGAGAGCGATGGGAAGAAGCCGGGGGCAAGGTCGGCCCGAGCGGGGTTCCACGGGGCGGTTCCCGGAGGGACGCGATAGGGGACAGCCGGCGCAGCTGTGCCAGGTTGTGGGGAAACTCCTGCATCAGCGCGAGGATAAGAAGGCGGCATGGTGTCGGGCCGTGCAGAGGCGGAAGTCTGCGGTGAGCCGTGGGGGATATGCTCGGCGATTCTGCCCTCGGTTAGTGCGACTCCGCAAGCCATGCACTCACTGTCAGTGAGATAGACGGGGGCGCCGCACTTGGGGCACGGTATTTTGGTGTCGTCTGCTGACAATGCCATCATCCTCCGGTGTTGGCAGGGATGCGAGGTTGCCTCATTGTAGCACACCAGGTACGGATTGAGAGGATACTACAGGGATAGGAAAATGAACAGAAGCGGATCGCCAAGTGGTAATCCGCCTCTGTGTGTGTGCGCCCGGATTGTCAGGAATAGCTCGCAAGACCACGTGGCTGATTCACACTTCGCTGGGCAACCGGAGGGTGTGTTGGAGAGGCGTTGAGTTCGCGGCGCCCTCCGCCGCGCCAGCCGCCAGCTTATGGGCAATGAAATAATTGCCCGACTGAGCCAGTTTGACTTTAGCATAGCGGAACGTGTTGAACAGCGCACGGAGTTGCAGGTTGGCGGTGAGCAAGTGGTCCGGGGGCTGCTGTTGTCTGTTGAGTTGTGCGACTACGTCTTCCACGTCACAGTATACCGTCATATGGCGGGATCCGTTTTCCCGTGCTGTAAGTATTGCTTCGCGGATGGCTTCATATGCTGCTGCTTCTAGTGGTGTATCGTATTTAGTGTAGCTGGTGGAATAAACGGTGTCCCGTCGCTCGTCACGCAAAATGACGGCAATGCCGGTCCGGCCCGTGTCAGGGACCTCGACAGCGCTAACCAGTGCGTGGGTAGGAGTACCGGCGCTCTGGCTGGCCATTTTGCACCTCCTAGGTACATTGTTTACCAGCTTTAGAAGGTTCGTTAGATGAACTCGAGACTATAGCTATTCTACCCAATATGGGGTGATGTCTAAACCCCTCTGTGCAAGATTGTCTAGGTTATCAGGTCGCAAGCTTATCATCTGGAATATTAGACGGTTATAGTCAGAGAAATGTTCGCACTTTTTTCCAACGTTTGTCGCCAGTTCGGAGAGA
>Ga0180432_10003932_pt1 | contig 20813 bp, 19 predicted proteins | sample SS_ome_10_FD_132414 | JGI IMG/M metagenome (GOLD analysis project Ga0180432, IMG submission 132414) | Hypersaline lake sediment archaeal communities from the Salton Sea, California, USA - SS_1_MS_2 metaG | ecosystem: Environmental > Aquatic > Non-marine Saline and Alkaline > Hypersaline >...
AGTTTTGCAAAATTGAAGTTAGGCATACTTTTGGAAAGAAAAAATCTTGTCTCTTGATTTTTTATTTCTAAAAAACCGATGTCTAATGTCGCACGGGGCAACATGTTATGATCTGACCGCCGATGATTGTCAGAAAATCATGAAATCGATTTTCTGAAATAATATATGCCTAACTTCAATTTTGCAAAAGTTTACTTTCATAAAGGATTATGCTCATTGTCATTGCGAGGCAAGGGGAGAGGGTCTGTGAGATACTCCGGGCTGTGAGCATTGAGCTTACAGCCCTTTTTTTATGACGTTTGGCAACACGAAAGGCGATTTATATGGTATAATACACGATAGTGCAATTCAGCAGAAAATGAAGGGGCAAGTCCCCTCCGATCTGCAGAAAGAGGTGGGCGTTCGATATAACGTACACAATAGGATTTCGGAGTGTAGAACGATGAAAAAACGCATGATCTGTCTTTCGCTTTGTATGTTATGTTTGTTTCCAGCGGCGCTCGTCCGGGCTGCGGGCGTCCGGGTGGATGTCTTTCTGCTCGGCGGGCAATCCAATATGGCGGGCCGGGGGGCCGTATCCGAGCTGCCGGATGCGTCGGTCTTGTCGAACGAGAACGTCATGCTCTATCACTCTTCCAGCATGAATAGCGGCCAGCCCGCGAACCAGTGGACGACCCTCCGCCCGGCCTCGAGTGCGTCGGGTTATTTCGGTCCCGAAATCGGTTTCGGCAATCGGATCGCGGAGCTTTACCCCGACCGCCGCATTGCACTGATCAAGCACGCCGTGGGCGGCACCGATATCGGCGCGGATTGGAATCCGGGCGCCTATCCCGGCGACACGAGCCACTTCGGGCCGCAGTACGCGACGTTCGTTCAGACCGTTAACTCGGGAATCGCCTCTCTCATTGCCCAGGGCTACGATCCCGTTATTCGGGGCATGCTCTGGCAGCAGGGCGAGAGAGATGCGAGGGATTCTTCTTACGGCCCGGTCTATGGCCGGAACCTTTCGCACTTTATCCGGCGCGTCCGGGCGCAATTCAATGCGCCGAACATGCCATTTATCTACGGCCAGGTTTTGCCGGTCGCGTTGTCGGCTTATACTTACCGCGACCAGGTGCGCCAGGGGCAGCTCGACGTCGATGAGGATTCGGGCCACGTCAGCGCGACCGACGGCGCCCGATTCGTCCCGGCCGACGATCTGCCGATGAATTCGGATAACCTGCACGTCGGCGCCGCCGGGCAGATGGAGCTTGGCATTCGTTTTGCAGAGGCGACTGAAACGGTCGTCGTCGCGAGCGCCGTGGACTTCAACGCTGACGGGTTTGTGGATGCTGAGGACGTCGGCTTGATGTTCGATCACTGGCGCCAGGGCGATCCGGCGTACGACGTTGCCCCGCCGCCTTTCGGTGACGGTATCGTGGACTTTCAGGACCTGCTCGTCGTCTCCGTGCACCTATTTTTTGAGATACCTCCGGTCGATTTGATTGCCTGGTGGAGGTTCGACGAGACGGACGGCGGCATTGCGTATAACACCATCGGCAAGTTCGACGGCGTCCTGAACGGCGATCCCCAATGGCAGCCGGACGACGGCGTCAATGGCGGGGCGCTGAGCTTCGACGGAACGGATGATTACCTCCGCACGCCCTTCGTCATCGCCCCGGCCCTGGATTCCTTCAGTGTTTTTGCCTGGATCAAAGGCGGCGCACCGGGCCAGGTTATCCTCTCACAGGAGGGCGGCGCCAACTGGTTGATGGCCGATTCCACCGATGGGGCATTGCGAACGGATCTGAAAGAGGCGGAAGTCACCGGCCGCAACGCCAGCCCGGCGGGCCCGCCGTTGATTTCCACAACTGTGATAACCGATGGACATTGGCATCGAATCGGTTTCGTCCGGGACGCCAGTGACAGGATTCTTTACGTGGACGGCGTCGAGGCAGCACGCGACACTGCCGCCGCCCTGGAATCTTGCGAGGGCGGCCTGACCATCGGCGCGGGCAGCGCCCTCGAACCCGGCAGCTTCTTCTCCGGCCTGATCGACGACATCCGCATCCACGACAAAGCCCTCAGCGCAGAAGAAATCGCCACCCTCGGCCAATAGCCGAATTCGTCGTCTCGACGTTGCTATACGTGATAAAAGTTCTACTATGAGGAATTACTGGAACCTGTCGATCTCGACGTGAGCATTCAGCCGCGTCATTTTCGAAATTGACGGCAAAAGGCTCCTGACCCCTTTTTCCGTGGGAGGAATTCCATGGCAGAAAAGAAGAAGATGAAACTCTGGGCCAAAATTCTTATCGGCCTGGTGGCGGGTTTGGTCGCCGGCATTGTCCTGGGTCCAACCGCCGGCTATATCAAACCGGTCGGAACGTTGTTTATTAATGCCATCAAAATGCTGATTGTGCCGTTGATCTTTTCTTCGTTGGTGGTGGGTGTCATCAGCATGAAAGATCCAAAGAAGATGGGCAGGATCGGTTTAAAAACCCTTGCCCTTTATCTTGGATCGACCGCGATTGCCGTTACAATCGGCTTAACGTTAGGGACATTCCTGCACCCCGGTGCAGGATTGAATTTCGAAGCGGTAGAACAGGCGGCTCCACAAGAGGCGCCATCCGTTGTTGACACACTTGTCGGTCTGGTGCCCTCAAACCCTATTGGCGCATTCGCCTCGGGGAGCGTATTGCAAATTATTGTCTTTTCAATATTCTTCGGGCTTGCGATTAACCTGGCCGGGGAAAAAGCAACACCCGTGGCCAAGTTCTTCGAGGCCTTTGCCGAGGTCATGTACAAACTCACCGCCATCATCATGGAAATGGCTCCCTATGGTGTTTTTGCCCTGATGGCCTGGGTTTCGGGCGAATATGGATTATCCGTCCTGCTCCCGCTGTTGCGGGTTATCCTTGGCGTTTATGTCGGCTGTTTGATCCATTCTCTTGTGACGTATGGGGGCGCCATTGCCCTGTTGGGACGGCTTAATCCCATTCAATTCTTCAAAGGCATACTCGACGCTCAGGCCGTGGCGTTCACGACCACCAGCAGTTCCGGAACCCTGCCGGCGACCCTCGAATGCACACAGAAGAACCTGGGCGTTTCGAGAAGTGTTTCCAGCTTTGTTTTGCCCCTTGGCGCCACCATCAACATGGACGGCACCGCACTCTACCAGGGGATCTGCGCATTATTTGTCGCACAGGCCTATGGTGTCGATCTGACATTCGCCAATTACATGACCATCGTTTTGACCTCGACATTGGCATCCATTGGTACGGCCGGCGTGCCGGGAGCCGGACTGGTGATGTTATCGCTTGTTTTAAGTTCTGTGGGTTTACCTTTGGAAGGGGTGGCCATGATAGCGGGGATTGACCGAATACTTGATATGGCGAGAACAACGCTGAACGTGACCGGCGATGCAATGGTTTCAGTGTTGATCGCAAAGAGTGAAAACGAATTGGACGTCAATATTTACCAGGCCAATCCGGAAGTGTGACAAATAATAAAATAATAATAAGGACAGCCACCTATAAATGGCTGGAGACAGTTAATAAAAAGGGTGACTGTACCTAATAACGCCCGAAACTTTAGTACCGAAACAAATGGAATGATACGTGTTTATGCATAGAGAGAAATTTCTTACAGCATTCTTAGGAGCTCTGGGAGCAGAGTCAATCAGCTTTGAAACGGCTGAAGATGGCCTTATTTCTGGTACGGTTCAATTTGATCCCTCCCATTTCCATTTCGGCGTACTCGTTGACGAGAATGATTACAAACAGGATTTCTGCTGGCATATGTCTGAGAACAGTGTTCCAAACGAAAAAGTATTCAATTTAGCCCAGTTAATACATCGAAATAGCTTGCTGGATATAGACAGGTTAACAGTATCGCCAGATCAGTTAAGAGAAAAATATAACGAAGAATACAAAAAGAACCTGGATCAAGCAGAGTTCAACAATATTCTTGATGAACTGAAACACGTCTTTGTCAAGATGGTCAATGATGGAAAAGAAACTGATACCTTCTATATCCATCAATAGGTACCTGACAAATCGCTGCACCGGACTTGAAAAAATAGGGACAGCCAGCCATTAATGGCTGGAGACAGTTGATAGAAAAGGGTGACTGTGCCGAATAACGCCCCGTGATAAAAGTAGTGTGGGGCTTGCCCACCATTTTACTACGAGGAATTGCTGGAATCTGTCGATCTCGACGTGAACATTCAGCCGCGTCATTTCGAAATTGACAGAAGCTCCTGACCCCTTTTTCGGATTCGCCGTTTATTTCTTGTCTAACAGTAGTTTGGGCTTCATGAATTCCTGGTTCGTCAAATCCTGGCGCGGGGTGACGTACTTGCCCCAGACCTGTCCCGTGGCCGTGTCGATAACAAACACATGACTTCCGCTGGCTCCGAACCGGAAACGATCTACCTGGGGTGAATGGCTCAGTGACGCTCCAAAAGCAAGAAGGACGAATCCCGTAAGAACCGCGCCAATGAGAAGACTTCTCAGATCAAACATCGTTTTCATAATTTACCTTCCTTCCTTTTCGTCAGAAATGATAACCCATCGTTTTTCTAACCTTTGGCACAACGACAATCCAAAATTTATCCTATCGTACCTCTTAACCGGCCCAATATCAAATAGCACGGTAGAATTTCCTATTTCATACGTCCGGCTTGCATGCGGAGGATTGATTTCTTAAAATAGTATTGGATTGTCTATTTTGGTCAGGAGTGCGTCATGACTATAAAAGAAAAAGCATGTGAAGTCATATCGCGGATGCCGGAGGATTCGACCTTCGAGGATATTCAGTACCATCTCTACGTTCTGGAGTGTATCGAGCGAGGCGAGCGTGATATCGAGGATGGCAAGATGCTGACCCATGACGAAGTGGAGAATAGACTGGCGAAATGGCTGAGGTGATGATTCATAATCAAAAAAATGGATTCCCGCCTTCGCGGGAATGACAAGTTCGGTTCCACAGCAACAATCATAAAGGAATTTGTAGCTATGAAGAAATGTGTGAGGATGAAATCGACGGTATTGGTTTTGGTAGTTCTGTGGGTGAATGTGTTTTTTTGTTCTGCCTGCTTGGCGGAATTGAAGGGGGGCTGCGGGAAGACGAATATTACGCCGCCGTTGGGGGGGCTGCTGATCGGGTCGAAGGGGTACGTGAGCGACGCCGTGCTCGATGAGCTGTACGCCAAGGCGCTCGTGTTCGGCGACGGGGATCAGACCGTCGCTATCGTTGCGACGGATTTGCTGTATACGCCGCTGGAAGAGATAACGGAACCGGTGCGCAAGATCGTTAAGGAAAAGACGGGCATACCCGAGGAGAATATTCTTGTCTGTGCGACGCATACGCATTCCGGGCCGGAGGTGTTTAAGCGGTCCAAGCTCGCGCCGGAAAAAATCGTTGAGATGACGGAGGTGGACCGGTCCTTTGTGGCGACGCTGGTCGGGAAGATCGCCAGTGCGGTGCTATTGGCTCATAGCAACATGCAGCCCGTGAAGATCGGCGCCGCCAGGGGTCAGGCGCCGAAGGTCGTCTATAACCGGCGGCCGCGGGATGCCGACGGACGCGTGGAGATGGCCTTTACCCTGCCGGCTGAAATGAGGGCAACGAGGAAAGTCGTGGTCGATCCCGACGGGCTAACGCGAGTGACGTTTGCCTTCCCGGAGGGGCAGACGCAGCGACATTTCGGACCGATCGACCCGGCCGTGCGCGTGCTTCGCGTCGAGGATGCCAACGGCGTGCTGGTCGGCTCGCTCGTTAATTTCGGCTGTCACCCGGTGAGCATCTATCCCTACTTAAGCACCGCGATATCGGCCGACTACCCCGCCTACGCGACGGGCGTCGTCGAGCGGGCGGAGGGCGGACTCTGTCTGTTTACGCTCGGATTGGCGGGCAACGCCGTTCCCTACCATCGGGGTGTTGTTCCCCGTCAGCAGATCGGCAGGGCGGTAGGGGGCGAGGCGCTCAAGGAGCTTCAATTCCTTGCGACCCGCGACGGTATCACGCTCGATGCGGCTAAGAAGGAATTGCTGCTACCCGCCAAGAAGCCTTCCTCTGATGAAGCTAAGGAAAGTAAGCGGCCGGAGCGGATAAGTACGGAGCTTCAGGTGGTGAGACTCGGGGATATCTACATCCTGGGCCTGCCCGGCGAGATTCTCGTGGAAGTCGGCCTGGAGATACAGAAACGGGCCGGACTGGACAATCTTATTATTGTTTCAGTCTGCAATGACACCGTCGGTTATGTCTGCCACAGCGCCGCCTACGATGAAGGCGCATACGAGCCCGGTTCGGGTACAAACCTCGCCAAAGGCGCCGGCGAGATCATGATCGAGCAGGCGCTGGAGCTGATCGAGCAGATGAAACAAGAGCGTTAATCTTATTTTGATATGCAGCTATCTCTGCAAGCGTGTCATCTCGAAATAACATTAGGATTTGACGCTCATGTTTACTCGTTCGAGTTTGCTGCGAAGCTGTTGTAGCGTTTCGTCGTATTCGATCTGGCCGGCGAGGTTGTTCATTTCCGTGGGGTCGTGCTTCACGTCGTACAATTCCTCGAACACGACCCGCGACGGCTCGTCGGCGTCGAAGGTCTGTATGAGCTTGTATCTCTCGGTGCGCAGGGCCAGCAGGGGCCGGCTGCCGAGTGTGGGCGTCGGGGCTTCGTACAGAAAGGATCTTCTCCATTGCGCATTTTGACTTTTCAATAATCGAAGGAGGCTCTTGCCGTGCATGTTCTGTGGAGCTGGAATCCGGGCCAGTTCGAGGATCGTCGGCGCCAAGTCGATATTGAGAACCAAACGGCTATCCACGCCGTGTTCGATACCGGGCCCGGCGATCATCATCGGCGCGCGGATCGATTCTTCATAGGGCAAGACCTTGCTGGTGAAGCCGTGCTCGCCCATGAACCAGCCGTTGTCCCCCATGAAGATGAAATACGTGTTGTCCCGCAGACCTAACTTATCCACGGCCTTGAGAAAGCGACCGAGTGCGGTGTCCATCTCGGTGATGGCCGCGTAGTATCGCTTTAAATGCCGACGGATGTTCTCCGCCTTGTCGTAGCCGTAGCGCAGGGCTTGTTTGCGATTCCGGCCTTCTTTCAGGTACGACGGCTTGCCGTTCAAATCGTCCCGCCACGTCTCGGGCACGGGCATTTGATCCGGATCGTATGTTGCCAGCATCTCGTCGCGGGCCGGCCAGTCGAACGTATGGTCCATGTGCGGAACCTGGGTGCAATACCAGAGCATAAACGGCGACGATGAAGCGTCCTTGATAAACTCGATGGCCTGTTGTGCGTTGAAGTCTTCGATATGTCCGGCGGCTCTTTGCGACTTAGCGTTCATAATGACCTTACGATTATAGTAGGTCCCGTTGGACCGAAAGAATGTGGCAAAATCGAATCCCAATTCGGCGGGCGAGTTGCCCAAATGCCACTTGCCGACCACCCCCGTTCGATACCCCGCTTCTTTCAGCATGTGGGCGATGGTCTTTTCGTTCTTATTAAGCGTTCCGGGCACGCTCGTCACGCCGGTAGCGCTTCCATATCGCCCGGTCAGACACGCCGCCCGGCTGGGACTGCAAATCGACAGCGTCACAAATGCATTCTCGAATCGTACACCGCGCGCCGCCAGCAAGTCGATATTCGGTGTACGCACCAAATCATTCCCCGCGCATCCCATCGCATCATGCCGCTGATCGTCCGTCAGAATAAAAATAAAGTTGGGCCTGTCGGATTTTTCGCCAGCGTCTTTCGCTCTCAGTTTGTTCTGGCAATTCATGACAAGCGGGAAGATGGTACCAAGCCCCACCCATTTCATAAAGTCTCTTCGTGTATGCATCATGTATTCGTTTCAACCCATTCCTAGATATCTTCGAGTGTCACCAACCTGCCTCAGCAATTCTTCCCATTTCATTGCGATATCTTATCATTTATGTATATATATTGCAATAGAAACAAATCCAACGACTGAACAAGGACAGGTTATCCGTTCGCCTCAAGCCGTCTCTGGAGGTCTTCGAGCGTCAGCAGACGACCAGGGTCCTTTTCGTAGTTCTCCAATCTTCTGCCCAGTTCCTCACGATGGCTGGTCCGCACCGGAACGTTTGACTCAAAAAACGTACCTGACACTTTCAATTCTCCCTGAGCTGCTGAGCTTTTGAGACGAGAAAGAAGAGATAAATGACAATGATGTGTCGAGGGCGTCTCGCTCTCGAATCGCGGGCAAGATGCCCACGGCGCAATTGTAATGTATACACTCGCAACTTCAACGCAGAATGGACTGTCTTTCACCTGTTGTCATCAGGTTTGTATTTTCGCTGCCTGATTGTGTCTTCGTCGATCACAGTTAAGGCATAAGAGAAATCGATCTGTCTGTCCGTAAACAATTGAGCGAGATATCTGCCCGGGTCCTCCGGACCGAATGTCTTCCATCTGAGGTAAATCACGCCGCACGGTGGCCTTTGACCATGTCGAAAGATCAATTCTCCATAGTGTCTGTCGAACGTTACAATGGTCCGTTCCTCTCGAACGGCTATCTCCAGGATTTCCCGATCAGTGATCCCTGCACAATCTGTTCCAACGGTTTTAACATCGATTCCTGCGGCTTTGAGGAAGTGAGCACTCTTTAGAGGGAAGTTCTCATTTGCCAACAGTTTCATCGGTCGGCCTTTTGCGAATGACTGATGAGCAATCCGTCCTCGATACACTCTTGAACGAAAGCAAATACGGCTTGCAGATGCTTCGCTGTCAATCTCGGGTAGTTCTCCAGCAACTCGCCCTGCGTCCAGCCTTGTGCAAGACGCTGAATCACGAACTCCACCGAGAGTCTTGTTCCCGTGATGGTCGGCTTGCCACCTAAAACAGCAGGATCGGCAATAATATATTCTTTCCAGTTCATACGTGAATTATACGACATTCGATCCGATCTGTAAATGCCCGGTAAAACAGAGGCCGTTGGCCTACCTGGCATTACTGGTTCGGTGTCGGGATAGCGATGTCGATTTCGTTCACTGATCCTAAGGTCGAGAGCGGCTCGCCGAAGTCGTCGGGGCGGCCGACGGCCAGGATGTGCACCGTGTCGGGCTTGAGGTGCTTTCGTGCGACGCGCAGGACGTCAGCTTTCGTGACCTTCTCGACGTTTTGCTTGATCTGCAACAGGAAATCCGCGGGGTAGCCGTAGTACTCGTACACCATGAGGCGATTGACGATCTCGCCGGTCGTGTCGAAGTTGAAGACGAACGAGTTGAGAAAGCTGTCCTTGGCTATGGCAAGCTCTTCGTCGGTTACTTCGCTCTCCTTTATCTTCTCAACCTCTCGGAGCATCGCGCGGATGGCTTTGACCGTCGATTCGGACTTGGTCTGGCATCCGACGTAAAACTCGCCGGGATAGTCGTAATTGGCCGAATAGGCCCCGAAGACCGAATAGGCCAGGCCCTCGCGTGAGCGGACGTTCTTGAAGAGACGGCTTGTGAAGCCGCCGCCGAGAATCTTGTTCATGACGATCAGGGCGAAGTAGTCCGGATCGTTCCGCAGGCCGCCGATGTGTCCTAAGTAAATGTTCGACTGGTTGACGTCGTCTTTGCGAATCACATTGACGGTTTTACGAAATTCATATTGCACCTTCGGCGTCTGGGGCCGTTGCAGATTCACTTTCGGCCATCCCTCGAACGCTTTCTCGATTTTCTCGATCATTTGCTTTGTATCGAAATCGCCCCAGACGGCCAGCATCATATTGTTGGGGCCGAAGTACTTCTTGTGGAAAGCCACCAGGTCGTCCCGGCTGATATTGGCGATCGTCGCGTATTCGGTGTGCCGCGCGTACACGCTTTTCGGGCCGTAGATGAGCTTGTCGAACTCGCGTCCGGCGATCGATCCGACGTAATCGTTGCGCCGCGCGATCGAGCTGTTATGCTGCATCCTCGCCAGCATGATTTTATCTTCGCGGAACGCCGGATGCATCAGCACGTCAGCGAGAATCGCCAGGCCCGTATCGACGTCCGCTTTCAATACCGACATGGACGCCGAGCCGGCATTAAGGCCGATCCCGGTTTCGACCGAGGCCGCGATGCTCTCCAGCTCTTCGTCAAGCTCGTCGCCCGTCTTGCCGGTCGTGCCGCCGGTGCGCATGACCATGCCCGTGATCGAGGCCAGGCCGATCTTCTCGGCCGGCTCGTACATCGATCCGGTCCGGATCCTGACCGAAAGGTTCACCAGCGGCAACTCGTGATCTTCAAGCAAAAACAGCCGCATCCCGTTGTCCAGTGTCACCTGTTCGACCTCGGGAATCTCGATGTCCCGCAACTTCGGGTATTTCAGACGCTTGTAGTCGCGGACAGTTGGTTCGCTTTTAAGCGATTCGAGGTTCAACGCTTTCGGGGCTTTGGCGCGGCGAGTGTCCCGGGCGGTCCGTTCGGCGCACCCCGTCCACAAAAGGCCCGATCCGAGAACAGCCGTGAGCACAATTTTGATGATTCGTGATTGATGTCTTATCATTTTGATACTCCCTTCAAACTTCGTAATTTTTCTGGACTCTCGGCGGCAGAGATTGCTTCGTCGCTCGCCCCCGAGGGGCAAGCTCCTCGCAATGACATTGTGTTTTTATGGCCGTCATTGCGAGCCGACCGAAGGTCGGCGCGGCAATCTCAGTCTCGGGATATTTATGAAACATTGTCCTAACCGCCGGCTCCGGTTGTCTTGATGATTCCGACGGACCGGTTCTGGGTCGTAAAATATTCGCCGGCCACGCGCTGAATATCTTCGGCCGTCACCTCCTCAATTTTATCGAGCTGCTTGAACAGATTGCGCCAATCGCCGGTGACGACTTCGTAGAAGGTTAACTGGGCCGCCAGTCCGGAATTGGAGTCGAGCTGCCGGATCAAACCCGCCCGCGCCCGCGTTTTGGCCTTGGCCAGTTCCTCCGGCGTAACGAGCTCGTTTTTGAGCCGCTCGATTTCGGCATTGATCGCTTCCTCGCATTCTTCGTTGGTGTGCCCTCTGGCGGGGACGGCGTAAAACAAGAATAAGTTCGGATACTTGACGCCGGGCATGCCCTGGAATCCGGAGGCCGCCACGGCGATTTTCTTTTCCTTGACGAGGCTTTTATGTAGCCGGGACGTCCGGCCCATACCGACGATATCCGTGATCGCGTCGAAGACGGCGTCGTCCGGATGATGGATGTCCGGCTTGTGGTAACCGATCAGGACGAACGGCTGAGAGGGATCGTCCACCACCACCCGCCGCTCGCCCAACTGCGGCGGTTCGACCGTCTCGACGAGATCGGGTTTGGCCCGGCTCGGGATGGGACCGAAGTACTCTTGGGCCAGGGCTTCGACCCGGTTGGGATCGACGTCCCCCACAATCGCAATCGTTAAGTTGCCCGGCGAATAATACTTCTCGAAGAAAGCCTCCGCCTCGGTGCGGGTCAGCGTGGCAATATCGCTCATGTGACCGACGATGGAGTCTCCGTAGGGATGGGCCTTATAGGCGACGGCCATAAATTCTTCGAGCAGGCGCCCGACCGGCTGGCTCTCGACGCTGAGCCGCCGCTCTTCCATCACGACTTCTCGCTCTTTATAGAATTCCCTCAGCACGGGATTGGCAAACCGGTCGGATTCCATCACCATCCAAAGCTCCACCTTATTGGACGGAAGGCTCAGGATATACTGCGTGGCGTCCTGGCTCGTGTACGCGTTGAAGCCCGAGCTGCCTTCCCGCGAAAGGACTTCCTCGTATTCATCGTGAACGAGATACTTTTGCGCTTGCTCCTGGGCGTCCCGGAGTTGCTTGTGCAACTGTTCCAGACGGGCTTTATCCGCTCGCTCGCCCTTCCGGCGTTCGGCCTTCAACGCCAGAAATATTTTGTCCATCTTCGCCATCGCCACTTTCTCGGCCATGTAGTTTTGAGTCCCAATCGTTTTGGTCCCCTTGAAGGCCATGTGCTCGAAGAGATGCGCCAAACCCGTGATCCCCCGGACTTCATCGGCGGCCCCCACATCGGCATACGTATGAAACGAAACGACCGGCGCCTCGTGCCTCTCCAGGACCAGAAACGTCAGCCCGTTGTCCAGCGTCCATTTCGTCATCCGCTTCTCGAACTGCGCCAGGTCCTGAGCCTTCGTCGGTTTTGGGATGAACGTCGCCGCGGCGCAGAATAAGAGCGCCGCCCATACGATAATGGTTTTTCTATTTCGTTTTGTGTGTTTCATAATCTCTACTCCTATATAACAATAGACTATCAGGAACTAATTGTACATGAAATAGGCTGTCGCATGACAGTCTCGATCCACGGTGATGCGCACCCAATGGGCCGAGAAGCCGTCCTCGAACACGTGGTAGGTATATCCCTTGCTGGAGGGGACCAGGATATTGAGATAGGGTTTCCACGTCCCATTGCCCAGGAAATCGACCTCGATCTTAAATTCCACGTTCTGGTGCGAGTCGTGGGCGAGATGGACGACCTTCTTGTCGAAGCCGGTCATCAGGAACGGGTCCGACGGCATGCCGGCGTCCACGGGCGTCTCCCACCACGGGCCGCCCCAGCCGGCGGGCTTGCCCATCGACCAGAGGTCGTCGATATTGCCGAACCATAAACCCGATTGCGGCTGGCCCTGGTCGTGATCGATCTGGTCGCTGGCCAATACGAACAGGCCCCGCCAGTAGCAGAAATCGGGAACGACGCGAAGATGGCTGCAAATCGGGCGGATGCCCCAAATCTTGCCGTCATACGCGAGAGCCGGCAGCTCGTAGAACATGCCGTGAACGTCCATCAGCAGACGCTCGGTGACCGCGTGGCGAATCCGCAGCCATTCGGTGTTCCACGCGTGGTCCCAGCTATGACTGGCCTTGGGGAGCAGATAACGGTGCCACCTGCCTTTGGTAAATACGCGAAGGACGACGGACGATTTGGTCCAGCCGGTGGCGTAGATCGTATGGCCGCCGTATGAGCTGCCCGAAGCGCTGCCCCCGACGCCCACGAAGGGATTGCGCTCGATGATCGTCCATTTTTTGCCGTTCCATTCGGCTAAGCGTCCGGCGTCTCTTTTGCCCTGGAATTCCTTTTCGTCATAGCTGTTGTTCGCAACGACGACCCGGCCGTTGGCGCTATAGGCCCCTTTGAAGTGAGCCTTGGCGTCTCGTATTTGGAGTTCCTTAACGAGATTGCAGAGTAACGTCGCTTTGAGGCTTTTCACATCCACTTCCCAGAAACGGCCCTCCATCCCCAGGACATAAACCTTGTTCTTCGGATCGGTCAGATGCGAAATCGTGGCGGTCAGGCGGAATTTCTTGAGATCCTCGATCGTCCGCACGTTTCCTTCGGCGTCAATGGCGTGCGGCCCGATGAACGCCTGGCCGGAGGGCCAATGGGCCATACGATTGGCAAAAGTGCCCGTGACGGAGGCCGGGTGGCGCCGCATGGTCATGTTTTCACTGATCTCATAAAGCCCCAGCCCTTCGCCCCGGATATGGGCGACGTATCCGACCGCCCAGAGTTTTTCCGCCCACGGGATCAATGCCCCGATCCCGGTTTCGGAATCGCTGCCCGTTCCTTTGGCCATGACGGTCAAATTCGGGAAGACGCCGTTGACCGAAAGCGGGCGTTCCTCGGCGCTCGCGGGTCTCGGAAGAGCGAGCACAAAAGCCCATAGCATAACGACAAGTATAGACCCGTGCCCGAATCGGGCATCTACGGTTCGTCGTTTCCGGGCCGGCTTGTTTTGAGTGGATCGGAATAGCTTCATGACCGTCTCCTTACGCGAATATGATGTTGTCTAAAGTGAAATTCCTTTCGCAAAATCAGCCCATGCAATATACGACGCCGGATCGGCTCCGTCAATAATAAACGGAATCCGCTTATATGGTCTCAGAGGGCGCAGTTTGATAGGTATTCAGCTTGCGTTTGAAGAGGGGTGCGAACGGACGGGGAGGCTAATTATCTTTGGCGGCGCCGATCTGGGCTTTCCGGCTTGCGCCCCGGCAGCTTTCGCAGTGGCAAACGCCGACGCATCTGAGATGGGACGTGCCGGCGATCTTCCTGGTCTCAACCAGCTTGGCCCCTTTGGTCTCCATCTTGCGAAGGGTGAGCTTGGCGTCTTTTTTGTCTCGTGAGCCGACCGCGTCAATGACGACGGTTACTTTCTTGCCTCGTTGCAGCAGGCCCAGTGCCGTCATCTTCACGGCGCCTTCCAGGCTGGTTCCGACCAGAATGAACTCGCTGGCGCGCAGCTCGCTCAGCAGCCGGTCGATCCGCGGCTCGTCAAAGGGATCCACGCAGCGCTTATGCAGAATGACCTGCCGGTATCGGCGCAGCATGTCCCTCGGTAAATCAGTGTTGCCGTCCGCGGCCAGACTGACCCGGTCCTTTAGCAGGGTATAACGGACTTTCTTCTGTCCTTCGGTGCCGTCGATACAATAGTGGATTGCGCTTTCGCCGTTGTTGTTCGGATAGACTTCGGCCGTCGAGATGATCGGGATATGTTCGCTTCGGGCCCATGCCATCACCCGGCGAATGTGCGCCAGCACTCTCCTGTGGTTGCGGATGCACGCTTTGCCCTCGGCTAACAGGTAGTCTTTTTGCGTATCAATATCGATGAGAATTCGTTTCCGGCGTACTCTGATCAATGTCGAAATCATGTTCAGACTCCCTAATCCTGGCGTCTGCGACCCAGTCCCATAGTGGATACGCTCCCGCCGACAATGAAGTTCATCGCCTTTTATCGAACATTTGAGGCTTTTACTTTAGTTGTGACGGGATGTGATAAACGGTTTCGACCTTCGCTTCACCGCCGAAAATTTCGTATAATGAGGTCCGTTGAATACGTGATGTTGAATCAAGATGTGCTTTTAGACGGGGTTACGCAAAATGGCCCGGACATTAAAGGATTATTCTGAAATTTCGCTGAAGCCTGAAGATTTTGACGGCAAAATGGATTTCGACCGTATATTCGGACGTCACGGGCCGGTCCACGTTGAAATCGGCTCGGGGAAGGGGACCTTCCTGCTCCATCAGGCCCAGGCCCTACCGAGTGACAACTTCCTCGGGATCGAGTGGGCCAATCGCTATTACCGCTACGCCGTCGATCGTATCGGGCGGTGGGGTTTGGCGAACGTACGAATTATTCGCACCGACGCCGCCGGCTTCATCGCCGAGTCCGTCCCGGATGGCTCCGTGGATTGTTTCCATATCTACTTTCCCGATCCGTGGCCGAAAAAGCGTCACCACAAGCGACGCTTTCTTTGCCCGGCGAATCTGGACCACCTCGTCCGCGGCCTGAAGGCGGGGGGGCAGTTGCGCATCGCGACCGACCACGCCGATTATTTCGAGCAGATCAAAGAGGTGATCGCCGCAGACAGTGACAGGCTCGAGGCCGTTGGGTTCATTCGTCCCGCCGGCGCCGAAGCGGGCGAATGGGCCGGGACCAATTTCGAGCGAAAGTACATTAAGGACCAAAGGCCCATCTACACCCTTGCCGTGCAGAAAAAGTGAATCTTTATTGAGATGGAATCTCTCGTTTCACGTGCAGGATGTACCGTTCTATTTCACAAGTCTTTCGGCTTGATCGATAAGCTGCTCAAGAGAACCTTGTACCTGTAGCTCTTTGGACCATTGTTTCAAGTAGCCGACGTTAAGATGGTCCCACTGAACGACGGCAATGCCTAATGCGTCATGGAATTGTTGTTCCGATTGATGTTTTTTCGACCATTCCAGCTTGCTTACGATCATATCTTCCGGCGAGGCCACCCAAACATCGGTCCCTCCGATTTCAGCGCGACGCCTGCGCTCAAATTCCTGACGGCTGAATTCCCTGTTCCTGCGAAGAATAAAATCGGCTTTCCAGCCGGAGAGGTTGTCAATCACATTGAACGTCGATTGGCTGGCGAATGCGTCTCGGACGGCTTGCAGGCTGACGTAGTAATCCGTGCCCAGCGATTCGACGAAACGCAAAAGTTGTTTCTTCGTGGGAGCCATCACGACATCAATATCTTTTGTGGCTCTTGGCTGGCCGTGATAACTGCTGCCGATAGACCCGGAAATCATGTAGGGAACGGAGCAATCGTCCAGAATCTTGATAAGCTTTTTCAGGAAGTCGCTCAGGCTTGTCACGAGCTTGTCCTCATTGATTTGATTATTTGCCTGTAGAGCTTATTCCCGATCATAAGCCGCAGGACGTCCAGCTTGATTTGTGTCTCATCCCAATCCGGATGGCGATGCCGGACGCCGTCCTCGACAATACGGCGAAGACCGTCGCTCATCTCGAACGCCATCTTCGCGCGCCCCTCCGGCTCGAGGCCCCGAAGGATATCGTATTCCTTTTTCGCCATCTCAACCGTCGTGTCTGCCGGTAGTCCGTTCATAAATCACCTCGCCGCGTTCGATCTCATCCAGGAACATCTCTCCTTGGACATTTGCTTTTAAAGGTAAAATATCCATAGGAATCAGGCGAGCAATATCCCGGGTTTTTCGACGGTATTTCATCGCCAATGGAAGGTATTTTTCGTCGCTATCCTGAAACACGGCAACGTCCAAATCATGCGGATCATCCGAAGTGACAAAAGAACCGAAGATGATTATCCGACACACTTCCTCTTCGGTCTTGAGCAAACTCACCAGTCGCTGCTTCAGTACTTGCTTTTGCTGTTCCGTAAACATAACTCTATATGAATTTCAGCAATATAAAAGTCTAAGGTTAATGTTGGCAACCGAAGATATTATCACTCGTCTTTGGTAAATCATCAAGAATAATCGTCCTGCCTGAAAAATAGGCCTCTGTGCTGTCACTCTGACAACCAGTTAATCAACAGTGCTCCAACCACGCCGCCGAAGAAACTGACAATGATCCATATCCAGTGGTCGTTGTATTCTGCGAACCAAAGCCCGCTGCGCTCGAACCAGTTAGCGTATTTTCTACCAAGATCATAACCTTCGATGCTCAGACTAACCTCAACAGATTCACCTGCTTCCCGGTACTTTATGAACTTTCTTTCCGACAGTGCTTTGCTTGAAGTTGCTACTCTACCTCTTCCTTCGAGCCATTTCTTGTAATTACTTAATTCTTCGCTTCGCTCAGAATGACATACCTCTGGATTCCTGTTTTCACAGGAATGACGACAAGCGAGCTATCATCGACTCAATACGCGTATCCAGAATCGAGCATTCAGCAGCTATCTTGCCAGTTGAAAATTTTCTTCGCCGATGAGCTGGCGCATTTTTCGGCAGAAGTCTTCGTCGGGATTGACGCTCAGCTCCTTGTCGGCGGCGGCGTACACCCGGCCTTTGTCCGTTCGCACGGCGACGTAAACCGGGCTGCGGCCCCGGTGGTGCTGGCAGATGCTCTTGATCGTCGCCACTTTCTCTTTCGTCACCTCGCGGGCGTCCAGCCCTAACCGGACCTGGGCGGCTAACTTCTCCCTCACGTTGTCCAGGGCGATCAGTTCTTCCGCGATCACGTTCGGCTGCTCCCTCCGGTAATCCGCTTTACCTTTCACGAAAACGACCGTGTCGACAACCAGCAGGTCGCCGTATTGGTTCAGCACTTCGGGGAACATCACCACCTCGATCTGGCCCTGTAAATCCTGGAGCGTAAAGACGGCCATCTTCTGGCCGGGATTTCGACCCGATTTGGTGATGTTGAATCTCGACTTCGTGATCATGCCCCCAATCACGACCTGATTTTCGCCATTGCTCTCGGCCAACTCAAAACTGTTGTGCGTCGAATAGATATTGATCGTCTCGGCGTGATGGCTCAGCGGATTGCTGGTCACGTAGAACCCGAGCACCTGCTTCTCATAGGCCAGCATCTGCGTCTCCGGCCACGGAGGCACGTCGGGCAGGCGCTTGTGGTCCTGTGAATAATCATCCTCGGCCGCCATTTGTCCGAAGAAGCTCATCTGCCCTTTTTGCTTGTCGGCCTGCAAGCTTGAGCCGTTGGCCATCGCCGCTTCCAGCCCGGCCATCATTTGCGGCCGATTGCCTCCCAGGTCGTCGAACGCGCCGGCCTTGATGAGCGCCTCAAGGACCTGCTTGTTGGCGGCTCTTAAGTCCACGTTCTCGCAGAAGTGAAACAGGCTCTGGAACCGGCCGACCTGGTCGCGCGCCGCGATGATCTGCTCGACCGCTTTGCCGCCGACGCCCTTGACCGCCGCCAAACCGAAGCGAATGACGCCTTTCTTCCTGTTTCCCTGTTCGTCCTTTTCGTATAGCGGCGTAAAGTCCACACCGCTTTCGTTGATATCGGGCGCCAGGACCTCTATGCCCATCTGATTGCTCTCGGCAATATAATCGACGATCTTGTCGGTATTGTCCATTTCGTACGTCAGAAGGGCGGCCATGAACTCGACGGGGTAATGGGCTTTCATGTACGCCGTTTGATAGGCAATGAACGCGTAGCGCGTCGAATGGCTCTTGTTGAAGCCGTACCCGGCGAATCGCTCGATCAGCTCGAAGATATCCTGGGCCTGCTTTTTCTTGAGACCTTTATCGACGCAGCCGGCGATGAAGCGCTCCCGCTCCTTGGCGATGATTTTGAGTTTCTTTTTGCTGATCGCCTTAATCAGGGTATAGGCTTCGCGCAGCGGGATATCCCCGAGGCGGTTGCAAATCCGCATCACCTGTTCCTGGTAGGTCATGATGCCGTAGGTTTCTTCGAGGATCTCCGTCATGATCGGGTGGGGCAGGCTCCAGTTGGCCCCGTGCTTGCGGTCGATGTAATCGGGAATCAGGATCATGGGGCCGGGCCGGTAGAGGGCATTGGCGGCGATCAGGTCCTCGATTCGGTCGGGCTTCATCTTCATGAGCAGGTTTTGCATACCGCCGGACTCGAATTGGAAGATGCCTTTTGTTTTCCCCGCCGAGAAAAGCTCGAAGACCTTTGCATCCGTCAGATCGAGTTCTTCCAGGTCGATCTCGACGCCGTGGACCTTCGCCGCCAATTGGCACGATCGCTCCAGGACGCTGAGCGTCTTGAGGCCCAGGAAGTCCATTTTGAGCAGGCCGACTTTTTCGACCATCGGCCCCTCGAACTGGGTGACGATATCCTCGGAGCCGGCGGCCTTGTAGAGGGGCACAAAATTCGTGAGCGGCTCATCGGCAATGACCACGCCGGCGGCGTGGACCGAGGCGTGCCGGGCCAGGCCTTCGAGTCTCTGGCTGATGTCGATGACTCTTTTCGTATCCGGATTTTGTTCGTACTCTTTTTTTAAGTCGGGTTCCGTCTTGAGCGCCTTATCCAGCGTCATATCCAGCGAGAAGGGCACCAGCTTGGCCAGTTTATCCGCCTCGCTGAGCGGGACGCCGAGCACCCGGCAGATGTCGCGAATGACCGCGCGGGCCTTCATGGTACCGAACGTGATGATCTGCGCGACGTGGCCGTATTTCTGGCGAACGTAGTCGATGATCTCGGCGCGGTGGGCTTGGCAGATGTCGATATCGATATCGGGCATCTCGTTGCGCGCCGGGTCCATGAACCGCTCGAACAGCAGGTCGTACCGAATGGGATCGACGTTGCACAATCCGAGGCAATATCCGACGAGCGTGCCGACGCCGCTGCCCCTGGCGCCGAGGGGAATTTTTTTCTCATGAGCGTATTTGCAGAAATCCCAGACGATCAAAAAGTAGCTGGCGAATCCTTTGGATTCGATGACATCCAGCTCGCGGTCGAGCCGGGCCTGGATCGTTTCGGTGATTTCGCCGTAGCGCTCTTTGGCGCCCTCGATACACAGGTTCGTCAGGTAATCCTCCGGCGTCGAGCCGTCCGGCGGCTCGAAACGGGGTGCGTGCTGCGTTTTCAGATCGAGTTCGACGTTGCACCGCTCGGCGACTGTAAGGGTGTTGTCACACGCTTCGGGGTAATCAGAAAAAAGCTGGCGCATCTCGCGCGGGCTTTTGAGATACACATCCGACGGATAGATCATTCGATCCGGGTCATCCCAGCGTTTGCCCGTGCTGATGGCGCAGAGACAATTATGCGCTTCGTGATCGCTCTCTTCGAGAAAATGCACGTCATTCGTCGCTACCAGGCCGAGGCCCATTTTTTCGGCGAGGTCGGCCAATCCCTGGCAGACGTTCGGGCCGTCGCCTTCGTGGCTTTGTATTTCGATGAAGAACCGTTCCGGCCCGAAGATCTTCACGTAGCTTTCCGCCGCCGCACGCGCCGCGTTCTCGTCGCCGCAGGCCATCGCGGCCGTCACTTCCCCTTTGATGCAGGCGGTCGTGCAGATCAATCCTTCGTTGAGCTCGGCCAGGATTTCCTTATCAATCCTCGGCCGGTAGTAGAACCCGTCGATAAATCCGGTGCTGGCCAGCTTGAGCAGGTTTTGGTAACCGACGTTGTTTTCCGCCAGCAGGACCAGATGATAGGCGGCGTCGGAGATGCGGGTCTTTGTCCGGTCGAACCGGCTGCCGGGGGCGACGTAGGCCTCGATGCCGAGGATGGGTTTGATATCCGCGACACGGGCCTTCGTAAAAAATTCGACGGCCCCAAAAAGATTGCCGTGATCGGTGACCGCGACCGATTCCATATGGAGTTTCTTGCACCTGGCGAGGAGTTTACCGAACGAGATCGCCCCGTCCAGCAGTGAATACTGGCTGTGCAGATGAAGATGCGTAAATCCTTTATTTGCCATAATTTAGACTTTCCTTCCATGCTGATATTAACGTTTATATCATATAGTTTCCGATCTCAGTTGTCAAAAGATTTGCCAGGATATCGAGCGCCGGAGGGTCGGCTGAGAGCGATTATACTTGACATAACAGCGGAATTTATATATACTTATATATAAGATAGCTGTATTCGGAGGTGTGGTGAAAACCTGTTTATGC
>Ga0180432_10003933_pt1 | contig 20807 bp, 20 predicted proteins | sample SS_ome_10_FD_132414 | JGI IMG/M metagenome (GOLD analysis project Ga0180432, IMG submission 132414) | Hypersaline lake sediment archaeal communities from the Salton Sea, California, USA - SS_1_MS_2 metaG | ecosystem: Environmental > Aquatic > Non-marine Saline and Alkaline > Hypersaline >...
CGGTCGGGGTGCTACTGGTGGACCTGCTGGGCCATTTCAGCCGAAGAGGTTGCGTGTTCCCGGAGTTGCCAACACTGGTAAGCCCGAGAACCTGACATCTAAATTGGCAAAGCCACCGGAAGGATAAGGATGACGTTTCCAAACTTTTTTAAGGATGTTTCACCAGAACGGATAGAGGAGCTTTACCAGAAGACCCAGGCGAAGCCGAAGCTGCGAGAGAAGCCTATCCGCCTGACTCAGTTTCAGGCTGCCGATTGGGGCATTGAGATACCTTCTGGCTGGGAGCTTGAGCTAACCCCTACAGGCAGAGAAGATAAGCCCTATGATATTGCTTATTTCACCCCTGACAGGTGGAAGATTACAGAGGGTGGAACGTATATCTCTCCACAGGGCAAGCAGTTCACGCAGGAGCAGTTACAGCCTACACAAGCCCCGGCGCAAGCAGGAGCCGTGCCGGAGGGTTCATCCTTTACGCTGACCGCTGAGGAGGCTAAGCAATACGGGTTGGATCTTGACGAGGGATGGGGTGTCGAGATTGCATCTGCCCCTGATACTGAAGTGGGCTATCAGGCTTTCCTCGTTAGCCCCACAGGTGAGAAATATACGGCTGAGGAGTTGGAAGCCCTCGCCGTCATGCCGGAAGGGGAGATTAACAGGCAAAGTATCGAGCCTTACCTGATCCCGATGTTCTGGGATACTGTCAAGTGGGAGGTCGCGCCGAAGGATATCGGGGTTGAGTTTATTGAGGGCAAATGGCAGACAGAAGTTCCGGGCGAAGAGGCTTGGGCTGACTGGTCTGATGAGGCGAAGGTCAATGCGATTTGGGATTTTATCGAGGAGCATCCTGAGACTGCTGAAAAGAAGCTCCGCAGGTTCGGCTTTAGCGGAAAAGAAATAGCCGAGATTGTCCCTGGCTACAAGTCGGCTTCGCTATGGGAGAAGGTAAAGTCGAGTTTCTACGCAGGGGTTGGCGATATTGTCTCTGCTACTGGTCAGATTTTTGATTGGGCTGGTGCGGATTGGCTGGGCAAACAGGCTAAAGAGCTTGGCGATTTCATGCGCTCCCACTTTATCCCCCCTGAAGACCCCGGTGACTTTGGCTGGCAAAGTGTTTTAGACCCTGAGTGGTGGGCAACCTCAGTCACAAGGGCAGTTCCATTCACGCTAAGTCTCATCCCGGCAGCGCTTGTCGGGGGTGTGGCTGGTGTGGCTGGTGCTATAGCGCTGGGCCTCGGTTCTTTCGGTAGGGTTGTTCTGGGTGCTTTGGGGGCTGCATCAGTTTCTAGGCCAATAGAGAGTGCGTTTGAAGCAGCCGGGGCGTACGAGCAAGCGCTACAGCAAGGGATGAGCGAGGAGGAGGCTGCGAGCGCTGCGCGGAGTACCTTTGAGCATAATCTTGCCCTCGTTGGCATGGACGCAGTGGAGTTCGCTGCTGCGTTTGCACCACTTAAAGGCGGGGGGAAAATCATCAGGAGCTTTTCAAACACTCGCTTGGGTGCGATAACACTTGCAGGGGGAAAGATCACTGGCGTTGGCGCTTTGGAGGCTGGCGAGGAGGGCTTTCAGGAGATGGTGCAGCGTAGGGCGCTCGGTGAGGAGACGGCGCTGGATGCCCAGATGAGCGAGGCGATGGCGATTGGTGCTATCTTCGGTATGGGCCTTGGCGGTGCTGGTAGTGTCTGGACAGTTCTGACAGAGAGGGTCAAGCGGGACTTCTCCCCTGATCTCAGGGCTGAATATGAACGGATTAAGGCTGAGTTAATAGAGGGCGGTGCATCGGAGGCAGAGGCAGAGACAGAGACGTTGAACCGGATAGCTGAAACTGCTGAGGGAATGGAGAGTATTACTAACACGATGGACGAGTTGAGGGAGATTGCAACCTCGATAGAGGTTCCAGAGCAAGAGCCCCCGGTGCTCATGGAGATCCCCGACTCAGAGAAAATCCTTGACGGCATTATGACCGACTCCTGGCAGAGAGAAGCCTTGAGGCTTACTGCGAAGACCCGTGTTCTCAGACCCCCTATTGAGTGGGTATTCGGCAAGAGGATACTGGTCAGAAGGCAGTCAGAGGCCATCGAGGATATAGCTGGGCGCGGTAAGTTCCTCCATGCCGAGGTAAATAGAAAAGGCGAAGGCGCTAGTGCGGTCACAAACTGGCGAATGATGGCAGTAGATTCCAACCCCGTCAAGCTCTTCGGGTTTAACAAGCAAGCTGTAGCCCCAGCGTCAAAGGTGAAGCGGATAGCTGAAGATGCAGACGGCACGATAGAAGACATTTTCACTCATCCTGAGAAGTATAATCTCACAAAGAAACAATCTGCTTATGTGTATCTTGTCCATAGGATAAACATGGCAGTTCTCAAAATGCTCGAAGCTGAGGGGGTAGCGCCTGAGAGCGTCACTGAAGACTGGTGGCTGAAGCGTATTGTCGTGGGCAAATATGATCCCGAAGGCGAACTGACTATGGTGCGCGGTAGGGCCGGGGTACGCCGGGGGCGCATAGGTGGTAAGAAATCATACGAGATGCACCGCCAAGCGCCAACGATGGCTGAGGGCATAGCGTGGGGTATCCTCTATGGGCGAAACCCCGCTGACTCCGTTGCTGCCTTTATAGAAGAGGCGTTTAGCAAGATAGCTGATGCTCGGTTTGAGAAGTATCTTGCAAAGGAATTAGAGCCTCTGGCTAAGATGGGTGTTCTGCCGAGCGAGGAACTGCTGAGGAGATACCCTGAAGCTGTTGAGAGGGCGGTAGTGACCGCCGAGGAGTTGGCTGATGCTAAGGCTTTTCAAGACAAGATCAACCGAGCTATCAGGGGTGAGGTGCTGCCGAAGCAAACGCTCGATGCTATCGAGAGGCGGTTCCCTGAACACGGCAGAAGGTTCAGGGCGCTCGTCACCGAGCCTGTTACCGCAGAGAAGCAGCTACGGCAACTTCTGTCTCAAACAAAACAGGTCATTCAGGCTTTGCAGGAACAATTAAAGCAGAAGGAAATAGATGCTGCTGCTATTCAGAAGATGGAGAGGGGTGAAGTCCCTGATAGTGTAAAGCTGACTGAGGCTTTTCGCCTGATGGACTACGAAGACCGCTTGGCTTTCCGGGCGACTATGCAGGACCAGTTGGCAGATATTGTCCAGATGGTAGGAGAGCAGGAAGCAGAGCTAGACAGCATCCAAGAGTATTTGAGGACAGATCCCGTAGCCGTATATAGGGGGAGACGAACCTTTGTCACAAAGAAGGGGGTGAAAAGGTCATCCTCCATTTCCCTCGTTAGTCTGCTGGTACATGGCAAGTGGCCTGAAACTCTCACCAAAAAGCAAGCCGAGCTAGTCCTTATGGGTGGAGAGATCCTGCCCAACGTCCTGACCCTAGAGGGCCGTGTCAGGTGGGAGTATGTTGTTGACGAGCTTGCTGAACACTTCGGTATGAGCGAGCAAGAGTTCATCAATCATCTTGAGTCCATTGCCAAGATGAAAGTCCAGGCCAGGGATTTGCGTGTCTTGGTAAAGATAGCGAGGGACAGGCAAGAGGGTATCAAGCGGATGGTGGGGGTGCTGGACGAGGTGGACACCGACCCCGAGTTCATCCCTCAGTTCGAGCCAACGCCTGAAGTACCCGAATCCGGTGCGCCTGAAGGTGGGATGCAGCAAGATATGTTTGGCTATGCCCAGCCTGTCCAGCCGAAGGGCAAAGGTGAAGTAACACAGATTTCAATGGACGATTATGCCAAGCTGGTTGACGCTTGGAAGGCAGCGGGGTTGCCTGAGAGCGAGTTGCCGGTGGCTATCAAGCCGAAGGTCGAAGGTGTAAAAGGACTAGAGGGTGATACTCAGGTGGTCAGAGTCTCCTACGAAGTCCCAGCCGAGAGGACAGCAAAGGAGCGCAAGGCTGCGCTCGTAGCTCTGCGGAAAGAGGTCAAGGACATTGCTGAGGCGAGGAAGATACCGTATTGGCAAGCCAGGGCAGAGCGCAAATACAGGATGGAGCAAGTAAAGCAGCCTGGGATTGATGAGGGCTTTATTCAGCATCCGTTTGCACAGGGCAGGAAGTACGATCAGGACTTTATAGATGCCTTCAACAAGTTCTTCGGGCATAAAGAGGGTCAGGACTGGCTTCAACCTTTTGCTGATGTATCGGGCTTAATGAGGATTGTCAAGGCTGCGCTGGACTTCTCTCAGCCAGCGATTCAAGGCACACTCTCTTGGGGTCTTGCTCATGCCTATCTAGTTTTTGACCCACCGAAAGGGGCTCGGATGATGGGAGCGTGGTATAAGTGCTTCTTCGAGCAGATAGGCGCGTTCTTTAATCCCGGCATCATGGCAAGGTTCATGGAAAAGAACAAAGAGATGGCGATGCAGCGCATAGCCTGTGGCGGTAGCTCAAGGGCAGTGTTCTTCTTTCAAGAGATGGAGGCGGTAGTAGGCAAAGGGCGAATAGCCAGAATGGGGGAACAGGCATTGAGGGCGATACCACTAACCCCATATCAGAGGGCAGAGGTAGCGTTCTTCACCGGGGGTGAGATAGTTCGGGACCGGTTCTGGGAAATCCTCTCGCCCAAAGCCATCGAGAAGGGCAAGGAGTTTGAGCTTGCTCGCCACCTTGACCTAGTGACGGGCATCGCAGATCCTCGAGCCCTCGGTGTGCCGATGACGGTCAGACAGCTTCAGCAATCATGGATTCTGTTCTCGATGGCCTACACCTACTCTTACATGACGCTGGTGGCAGATATATTCAGGGGTGGCTATAGTGGCTCGATGGCTAGAAGGGCGATTGGTGGGTTCGTGGTTGCTGGCTCGGCTTTCTTCGTGGGCATACAATTTGCCATCTGTAAGCTCGAAGGCATGGATGATGACGAGGCCTGGGACATAGTGATGGAGGGCTTTGGCATTGTCCACGACCCCATCACTGGCGACTGGTCTTGGAATCCAACGGCCAAATTTATGTCGCTGCAAATTGGCGATACCTCCTACGGCATCGGTGGCGGTATCTATGGGCTTATGAGGCTACTAGGGAATGTTGCAGCCACGATTAACGAGGTTGGAGAGAGGGAACGCATTGACCTAATCCGCATACTCAAGCACGGCAGTTTGAACAAGCAGGACAATCCTACGATTGCTTGGCAATATAGCAGATCGGCAGCATTGACCAGCACAGTTTATGAACTGGCAACAGGCAGGGACTTCCTCGGCTACCCGATAGAAACGCCGGAAGAGTATGGGCAGTATTTGATTAAGCTGCTTCAGCCCATTTGGGTTGAGCAATCTATCAATCCTCTCATCCCGCAGTTGCGCGGAGACTACGAGGTTCCAGAGGATGCTTTGGAGACGGCATCTTGGGTCCTTGGCGAGCTATTCGGGCTGCGGGTAAATCCTGAGTACGCTTGGCAGAGGTTCTATGACGTTGCCAATAAGTATATCCCCCGTCTCCCTGTGGAAGAACTGGATGCCAAGCAGAGGGACGCGTGGAAAGACGGCAAGCTGAAGTGGGCGCACCTGACCAAGATACAGAAGATAAACCTGCTTCACCGCTACCCGGAACTCTATGATGCCTATGTGGAAGCTCAGGCTGACAGCGAGCTACGGCAGAGCGACCATTGGAAGGATTGGACCCAGCAGCAGGAGGCAGAACGGGATGCCTATTACCAGTCTGGTCATAGCCTGATAGAGAGGGTTTTGGCTGGTGAACTGGATACGCGGGAGTTGAGAGAAATGTGGGCAGAGGATGGAAGCCAGTACGGTACTGCCCTCGATACGATGGAAGATACCCCGGCCTATCAGTGGATTTATGACTACTTCGAGAAGCAGAAGGAGAAGGGCGACAAGTATCTGTTTGAGGCAGATATGGTCTTGGCTGAATACATAGAGATTATGTTCGCCGAGTATCAGGATGAGAAAGGCGATTACGATTGGGACGCGAGAGACAAGGCTATTGACGGCTTCATTCAGAAGTGGGGCGCAGATTATTACCAGATCATCAGGGAGATGTATTCCCAGAAGAGACTACTTGAGGGGATGCACCCTGCTCTGGTTGCTCTGGCTGAGGATAAGGACAAGCTGGGCAGAAGCTATTGGCAGTTGCCCTACAAGCCTATTATACAGATGGACGAGCAAGATGTGGCTGATGGCAACATTCCCACAAGGTATGTTTCGCTGTGGCGAGAGTATCAGGCATTGGAAACCGATGAGGCGCGGGAAGCCTTTATCGAGAGCCACCCTGACTTGACTAAGGACTGGCGCGCTGAGTTCAGGTTAAAGAATCCTGAAGCGGATGCTATGTTAGCCCTCTGGGGCTATGGTGGGAAATTGCAGAGTATGGAAGCCTACGATATCCTCGTCTCCCGAGCAGCGGAGTACGGCTTTCCGCTGGGACAGTTGGGGCTCGGCTTGCCACCGCAAAGCCTGATAGAGCCATATTTTGAATACAATAAGGTGTCTCTTGAGTTTGGTGGTAGTAGTGCCGAGGCACGGCTATTCAGGTTGGAGCATCCTGAGTGGGACGCGTGGGGTCAGGAAGAGTGGGGCTGGCAAGAGATAGACGCTCATCCCGAGGCGTTGCGCCTCAGTGTCGAGTGGCGAGGGCTAGATGCTCAGTATGATGGCTTTGGCGATAGGGAGTCTGAGTTTTACATCGAGGATGAGGGGCAAAGGCGAGAGGCCAGAGAGCTATTCCTTTCACAGAATCCGCAGTACGCCGATGATCGGCGTAGGCGGGACGCTTATCAGCACGGGTTTGCCGATGAGATGGTTGAAACGTATGTGGAATACTACAAGCTGCCTACGTCTGGTTACGCCCAAGAGTGGTTCCTGCAAGACAACCCTGACTTTTACCAGGCTGCACTTTCCTTGCTTGAGTGGGAGCCGAAGGACTTTAGCAAAGTACCGACTAAGGAAGTCTGGGGGTTGTTCCTTCAGTACGAGAAGCAGGGTACGGGCAGACCCCGGTTGGAGTTTCGCTGTCAAAACAAGGCTCTCGATGACTGGCTGGTGACGGCGAAGGGATACAAGAGGGTATATGGTACTGACCGCTGCGACTTCTCTAGCAGACCAAAGACTCCTACCGACAAGCCTGAGTGGTTAGAGGAGATGGAGGAACACGCTGGTAGGGAGTTCTAGGTCTTCACCCAGAAGGGGCCAAAGTCAAAGTCACCGAAGAAGCCGACCTGAAAGAACCACAGGACGTGAAGGATCACCACGCCCCAGAAGGCGATGCCGAGGAATACCCTGAAGCTGAACCACGCTGCTTTTTTCATATCTCTTTCCTCTTAGGATGAGATAGAAACCACCCGCTGAGAATAAGGGCCACTCCCACACCTATAGCTATTGATAACGGCGCGGGAATACCGAGATCGCTGGCAATCGCACCACCGGGCATGATAACCAGGATCCCGAGGCAAAGAACAAGCCAGCCGATGACTTTCCTCATCACAAACCTATCATTGCCTGAATACCGCAGATAAGACCGAAGGCTATCAGGCTCACAGCGACTATTGTGAGAGCAACATCAATGCCCTTTCTCACGCCGTCATTATATCACGACCTGTCAAGAACTATCCAAATTGGAGGACGTCATGTGGCGAAGCATCATTGCCTCGGCGCTGCTGGTTACTATATCGGGAACAATGGCAGCTATCTTTGCTGGTATGTGGTTTGTGGATGCAGTAAAGGTTGCTGAACCCAATATCGCTATTCGTATTTCTGAGTTAGTGTTTTTCCTCTTGGTACTTCTCTTGGGTATCGAGAGACTAATAAGGTTCTCAAAAATGTAATCCCACCGCTACGGCGGTGAATATAAGGAGGTTATAGGATGACACAGGACAAGGACCCAAAGGCTCAGGGCAACCAACCTGCAAACGGAAGTGACCAGGGTGGCCCCCCTGCTGCTACTAAGGCTCCGTCTCCTGGCAAACCTGCCGTCACAGTGTACCTTCAGGAAGACTTGGACAAGGCGATTGCTGCTGCGACTGGCGACTTTCAGAAACGGCTTACCGAGCAAGGGAGAGAGATTGCTTCCATGAAGACTACGCTCAAACTTGTTCCTTTTGCCAACGCCGAACTCGAACAGTTGAGGCAACAGAACGCTACGCTTCAGGCGCAAGTCGATGATGAGGAAGAGAGAGGCGCAAGGAAAGATCCCGACCTTCAGGCTCTTGCAAAAGAGAGGCGCGATTACCGCGCCCGCGATGCCAACCTGAGACTTCGAGAACAAACACTCGGGCTCAGGGAGTTGGAGTTTGAGGCAGATAGTCAGGAGTTAGGAAACTACCGCCGATTTTTCGCCTTGCATCGAATTGCCGGGGAGCATGGCGTTTCCGCTGAAGCCCTGGCAAACCTGAACCCAGAGAACGAAGACCAGATGACGGTGTTCGCTCAAACGCTGGCGAAAGCTGGTGGGGGTGCGCCATCTGCTACACCACCTACGACCCCGGTAGCCAAGCCACTCTTCGAGTCTGGTGTTGGGACTGGTGGAGGGATTGACTTGGGGAGCATGACAGCTTTCCAGAAGATTCAGGAAGGTCTAAGGCGGGAGGAAGCGCAGAAATAGTCCTAGAAGCCTCCTTAATCCTTTAAGGAGGTGAAACAGTGAATACGCTGGTTGAGTACCAGTACCTAAGCAATGACATGATTGCTTTGGGTATTGCCGAAACCATCGTCAAGGAAAGCCCGATACTGGCCCGGTTGCCCTTCCTGCCGATGTCAGGGAACGCCTATAAGTACAACCTTGAGTCGGAACTGGCTGGGGCTCAGTATTACGGCGTTGGCGACACATGGGTTGAGAGTTCGCCCACCTGGGCGCAGCGCAGCACGAGCCTGGTGATTCTCGGTGGGGATGCCGATGTGGACACGTTTGCAAAGCAGACCCTCGGGAACCTACAGGACATCAAAGCTGCGGTGATCCAGTTGAAGGCGAAGGCTATCGCCCATGCGTTTGAAAAGAGCTTCATCTATGGCGGGACCACGAGCACCCCGGATGCCAAAGAGTTCAAGGGGCTGCTTCAGCTAATCGCTGAGGTGGAAAGTTCCTCAACTACCGACCTCGATGCCATCAACAACAGCGCAGTAGTGGCTGCCCATGCCACGTCTCAGGCTCTCAGCCTGGACAACATGGATGAGCTTATTGACGCTGTGAAGCCAGGTAAGCCCGATGCTCTGATTATGAGCAGAAGGTCGCGCCGAAAGCTGAACGCTCTGGCTAGGGCCAGTGGTACGAACCTGCGAGTGGAGCAAGACCAGTGGGGCAAGTTCATCGAAATCTACGACACTATCCCAATTCTCATCAACGACTTCATCGTGGACAACCTCGATGACAATAGCTCCTCTGTTTGCGCCATCGCAAGTTACAGCTACGGTCAGGCACGGGCAGGAACCCATGACAACTCGCCCATCTTCGCGGTCAAGTGGGGAGAGGATGCTGGGGTCTTCGGCCTTATCAACGGTGGTATTCAGCAAGAAGACCTCGGTTCCTTGGAAACCAAGGACGCAACGCGCACTAGGATCAAGATGTACTGCGCTGCTGCCTTGAAGCAAGTTACCGGTGTTGCCGTGCTGATTGGCGCCACTGATGCGTAGGAGAAGTAAAGGCTTTGCGGGGGTGGTGAGCCTGGTCCCGAAGCTAAATCATCGCCCCTAATTTGAATCATGGAGGACTGAAATGGCGTTCACGGAACCAACTTCAGGTGGAAGGGTAATTAAGCAGGGGATTTTGCCATGCCGTGTCACTCTCGCAAGGGCGTGTAAGTGTGGCGACATCCTGGGCGTTGCAGAGGACAACTTTGACGACCTTGGCCCATCTGATAGCCATGTGAACGGTCATGCTACTGGTGTGACTTATGTTCACAGGCTGGTAGCTGGCGAGGACGGAGAGGCTGCGGAGGTCATTACGGCCTACCCTGCTGCCGTTGTCGGCGGTTACACAGGTGGAGCCTTGGGAACAAAGCTCTACTGCGCTGAGAACGGCACAGATGGTGCTATCTCTGAGACGGTTGGTGGGGATACTGGCGACAACGCAACCATCATCGGCCTTGGCCTCAGCGCCAATGATGCCCTGCTTTACCCCGGCTTCGTAGTCGATGTGATTGCATAGTCACTCGGCTAGGCTAAACCCCCGCTGGCCCCGACGGGTTGAAAATATCGGGGCTACAAAATTTCCAAGGGGGCTTTATGCCTGACTTAGAACAGATAACCGTATCTAGTCTAAAGACCATGAAGGTCAAGGATTTCAAGCGCATGGGCTCGTTTGAAGTAACCGCTGACGGTGAACTACTGGCGATTGTCGTAGTGCCGACCACTTCTTTTATTGCCGACTCGGTAAGGGAGCTTTGTGTGCTTGGTGAATCGGTGCGGGTCAGAGAGACGGAAACTGTTTCTGTCAACACTGAAGGTGCAGGAGATGAGAAAGAAGAAGCACAAGGCTAAGAAGAAAGCTGAGCCTGTTGTAACTGGCAAGAAGGGCAAGGGGAAAGATAAGAAGAGGAGGTGAGCCATGCCAGCACCACCAAAAAAGCACATTAGTCAGGAAGCAGCTAAGGATTGGATGTCTGATTGCATTAGCACTCGGCAGCATGAGCATCCTGACGAGGACACAGACCAGAGCGTTGCTATCTGCGCCAATATCTATAAAAAGGCTACTGGCGTGGAGATTAAGAGAGGTGGATAGATATGACTCAATTATACACGGTACATGACAGAGAGTGGCTTCCCTTCCTCCGCAATGGTGTGCGTCAGATACTTATTGACGAGAACCTGAACGACCTGCGGTTTGAAGACCACCAGATCGAGACGTTCATTCAGAGCGCGGTTGTGGACCTGAGCCGTGTAAGTCCCTGGCAGCGCAAGAGTGCGCTGGGACTCACGGCGAATGTCAAGGAAATTGATATCTCTTGTCTCAGACCCAGAATGTCTAGCTTCGGAACGGTGGGGATACTACAGGTCTTCTACCCTGTATCTCCTGAAGAGGAGCGGGCTTTTGAGGTTTGGGGGGATTACCTCACCCTGAAAATCAATTACGACCCAGATGCCACAGAAGAGGGAACCCTGACAGGAACCGTTACCTTCACCAAAGGCTCCACTGCCGTTAGTGGTTCCAGTACTGATTTTGACGGTGAACTAGAGGCTGGCGATTTCATTAAGAAGTCCACAGACGACATCTGGTATGAGATAGCTTCGGTAACTTCAGACACGGCGTTGGTGCTGAAGTATCCCAGCTACTCCAACGGTGCTGATTCTGTGGGGGCAACGTGCTACGGAAGTAAGCCTGTGTATGTGAAGTGGGCTTGTCCTCACGAAGTTAATACCCTGATTTCTACGCTGGACTACGACCAGTCTCAGCTTGTAATAGACGGTGGTGCTGCCTACGCAATGATGGCCTGGGGATCTGCAAACGCCGAGACTGTATCCGAAGGTGGGAAGGATGCTGCCAGCAAGGTCGAGCAGTCTGGGAAGGATCGGCTGCTGCTATTCCTGAAGAAGCTGGATGGGCAGCGCCGGGTTATGAGTAGGAACTATAACTTACGCGAGAGCGCATAACAAGGAGGACGAAATGGAACAGGTAGCAATGGAAGAGGCACAGGCGAGAGGGAAGTTTCGCGGGGTCTTCAATGTCGAGTGCTGGCGATGGCATGATGAGCATGGCAACAGGTTCAGGGATGCCAGGGGGCGCTTTGAGCGCCGTTTGATGTGGACAGAGGAAGTCCACAACATCGTCACCAATGAGGGTCTTGACCATATTCTGAATGTCGTGCTTCATGGTGCTACGCAGATCACCACTTGGTACTGTACTCTGGTTGAGTCTGACACCGCCCCGGCTGCTGGCATGACGTATGCCACGCCTGTTTACACAGAGAGTACAGCGTACGATGAGGCGACTAGGCCGGAGTATGAAGAGGCTGCTGCATCTTCGCAGAGCATCACCAACTCGGCGAACAAGGCAACCTTCACCATCAGTGACACCAAGACTATGTATGGTGCTTCTCTGGTAGGCGGTGGGACTGACCCTACTGTGAAGGGCAATACCGCTGGTGGTGGGACTCTGCTCTGCTATGCCAAGTTCGCATCTTCACGGTCTGTGGTTGACGATGATGTCCTAAATCTCACGTACACGATTTCGGCAGCCGATGATGCTGCATAGGGTTGGTGGTTTGAGGTAACAGGCTCTCTCCTGGGGTGAACGCTTTGCCATCTCAGGAGAGAAGCCTATATCTGCTATGGGTAGGAGAAGGCAATGGAAATAGACAGCATTGAGGTTGTCAGGGCAGCCAAAGAAGCCATGAGGCTGACCAATTCCCTTTATAAAGAGAAGGTTGGGATTGAGGAAAAGCTGCAATGGTTCCGCCTTATATCCATTGAGTTGGCCCAAGAGCTACAGCGTGTCGGATACTGGAAAACCATAACCAACGCCATCGAGACAGATTCGTTTGTAGAGTACAGCACCGCCATGACCAGGCTCGATAGTAAGGAGCTTTCAAAAGAGGACTTCCTTGGCTGGTGCGTTGCGAGAACTCCTGTTACAACCCTATTCGATAGCATCGAGAGGATACATCAAAGGGAGCTCGGGCTATCCGAAGCTGGCTATGAGCCTTCTGACAGGCTGAAGGCTGGACGCAAAGCCCTTGCCGAGTATCAGGAATCGCAGCGAGGCGTTGACCCGTTTGCCCATGCGCCCTTGTTTGACAAGTTCAAAGAGACAATCATCGGGCTTGGCTGGACGGTAGAGGATTTCTTGGAGATTAGCGAGGTGCTTCCTTAATGACCGCCAGCAATGGTAAGCAGTTCGGGCTTGACTCTGGTAACACCACTGACAGCGGAAGCGCAGCCAGCACCGTTCAGGGTATGCGGTTCCACAATACCTGCGGGACAGGCAAGATTAGGGAGATAGAGCTCGAATTTCTCGATGCCTCTCCCAATGGAAGTGTGAGGCTTGGAGTTTATGCCGATAGCTCTGGTCAACCAGGGGCTTTGATAGCAGATATTGGAACTGTTGCCGTTGCAAACGGCTTCGTGAAGATAAGCAGTCTTGACATCTCCATCGGCAGGGCCGTCTTCTATTGGCTCGCCTACTGTATGCAGAGTTCAAACGATGTCCGCTACCAAAGCGGGCAGCCCTCCTCTTCTCATTGCTGGTCTGACGTTGACGCAGAGTATTACTCCGTTGGCCTTCCCGACCCGTTCCCCTACGATGGAGGACGCCGGAACGACAACCAGTACGTCATGCGTGCCACCACCAATGTTGAAACCTGTCTGGTGAACGCAGCGGGGGATGAGACTAATTGTAATGTGCAACCAAGTGGTAGCAATTACGAAGCCGTTGATGAGTGGCTTTCGGCAACTCCGGCGCATGACGGAGTTACATCTTATGTCGTTAATGGCACAACAGGCGAAGCGAACTGGACTCGTGACCTCTATAACATAGCCTCTCTTGTTGATATTACCTCGATAAGCAAAGTTACGGTTGTAGGCTATTGCAGATATGGCGGAGCGGGCACACCTCCGAGCACGCCAGCAATCAAGCTCTCGGTCAAGCCCAGTGGTGGTTCGGTTGACGAAGAGAGTGAACAAGAGGTGACGGCGAGCTATGCCGAGTACACTAACGAGTGGTCAACAAACCCTGATGATAGCCAGGCGTGGGAGGCAGCAGACATAGCCAGCCTGCAAATCGGGGTGAACCTAGAACGAACCTACACGGATGACAAAAACCAAGGAATTGGCAACTGCACCCAAATCTTTTTAGAGGTTACAGAGGCAGAGGGGGGAGGGCAAGTTTATGAACTCTCCTGCACCGATGGGTTCAAAATGGGCGAGCCAACGGTTAAGGCTAGCCTCACCATCGGGCTTAGTCTGACGGACGGGATTAAGGGGGGTGACACTCCCGTTGGCCCCGCGGTAATGCAAGCCTTGAGCGAAGATGGCCTGAAGATCGGTGATGCGCCTAGCGTGTTCAAGACCCTGAACCTTCTTCTCACCGATGGAGTAGATATAGGTGACACACCGAGCACACTCGCCATCCTCAATGCGATAGCTGCTGATGGCTTAAAGGTCGGGGATACCTCATTGGCAGGTCTTGTCTATAGCCTCTTGGCTGCGGATGGCTTCAAGGCTGGCGACTCGCCTGTGGCTGGCTTGCTCTATCAGCTTCTAGCGACCGATGGGTTTGAGGTTGGGGATACGCCTCTACACGATTATATTGCGAATGTGCTGGCAGCGGATGGGGTGAAGGTGGGGGATGCGCCGACTACGCTTGCGATACTCAATGCTCTTGCTACCGATGGGTTTAAGCTGGGAGAGTATTCAATATCGGTGGGACAAACGGAAGAAAACTACAAGACTGGCGATGATGGTGCAGAGGGTCTAAGGTCTTTAGTTTGGGGTGCTCAAAGTTTTACACCTTCTGCTCCATACCAAGTTATCGGTGTTGCATTAAAACTATATCGCTCTAATAGCCCAGGAGAAGTAACAGTTAGTATTAAGGCTACAGATGGGAATGGACAACCAACAGGTCAAGACCTATGTTCGGGAACTACCGATGGGGATACCTTAACAACGGATACGGCTGGTGAGTGGCGGGAAATCTATTTTGGTGATGGATGCTCTGTTTCTTCAAGTGTTAAGTATGCCATTGTGGTAAGAGCAACGGATGCACCAGTTGGCAATCTGGTCTATTGGAGAGTTGATGAGTCATCTCCTACTTATGAGGGGGGCTGCTATGAAAAGTCAGGTAGTGGAGGAGCAGTCTGGGTGTCATATCCAGGTACAGATACGATGTTCGAGGTCCTTTCCCCAGCACCATTCCCCAAAGCCGAGCTAACCACCTACCAAAGCCTCACCGATGGTGTAAAGATAGGTGATACCCCTGCTGCTGGACTTATGTATCAACTCCTGGCTACAGACGGTTTCAAAGTTGGCGATGTGCCTATTGCCCTTGCCATCCTCAATGCCCTAGCAGTAGATGGGGTGAAGATAGGCGATACGCCTCTCACTCAGGCCATCCTTCAGACAATAGCATCAGACGGCTTCAAGGTTGGCGATACGACTTCTGTTGGTAAGGTCCTCGACCTGCTGGTATCAGATGGCCTCAAGCTGAGTGACCTACCGACTGTTGTGGGTATTATGAACCTGACGCTGACAGATGGCTTTACGCTGGGCGCTCTGGCTAGGTACATAGACATTATGTGGACTCGCCAAACAGGGAGCGAGAGAGGAGCAAGCTCTGTTACCGGGTCGGAGAGGGGAGCCAGTACCGTTAAATCGAGGAGAGGGCGAAGAGTATCCGGGGGCAATTACTAGGAGGCTTGAAATGGCTCAGAGATATCATCGGGGGGATCACCCCTACATAGAGATTAAGAACTATGACGAGAACGGCGACTTGGCAGACTGTGATGCAGGATACCCGAAGATTATCGTCAATGATTCAGTGGGAGCAGAGAAGGTAGTCAGCACACAGATGTCCAATGTTTCTACTGGTATCTACAAATATGACGGCTACCAGTTAGCAGCCACAGACCTTCTTGGCTTCTGGACTTACGATGCCGAGTGCATTACCTCCGGCAAAGAACGACATTATCACGGAGGCTTTGAGGTTATCTAATGCGAACCCTTAGCTCAACACTTCTAGCTACCCAGAAGAAGGCTACCCGCCACTCTGCCGTCAAGGTTGTGGTGGGGAGCTATACGTTCTATTCTGGGGAGCGCGTGCTTTCCTGTACCGAAGAAGAGTATCCCTTTGGCAAGGTTTCCCATATTCTCCTTGATAACTCCGACCAATACCTGACTGACATAAACCTGAAGGGTAACGCCGTAACTCCTAGCTGGGGCTTCGTGACCGAAGACGGCAAAGAGTATTCTGCTGCTGCGCCTCTCAAGGTCATAGGGCAATTCTTCGGCTCATCCCCGGGCAAGCTCATCTGCGAACTGCTGGCGGTGGGCGATATGACCATGATGAAGGACGACTTGGCGAAGGAGCGCTTTACCGCTACTAATGGCCTTTTCCAGCACTTCAATAGTGGGGATGATAGTGCGTGGAATATCTTAGGTAATCACTGGCGAGCGCAGACATTTACGACATCCTCTGCACATAAGATAAAAAGGCTGAAGTTGAAGCTGCGCCGTAGTGGTAAGCCAGGTACTTTAGTCATAAGCATAAAGGCGACTGATGGCTCTGGGCATCCCACTGGTGCAGACCTAGTATCTGTTACATACAATGCCAACTTGCTTACCGATGATGCTGCTGGCGAATGGGTAGTTATTGATTTGGACGAGTATAGCTTGGCTGCTAGTACAAAGTATGCCATTGCGCTCCGGGTTCCTGATGCCCCTGGTGGGACTGAAGTGTACTGGCGAATGAAGTTGACTGGTGGTTACGCTGCTGGAAATGCCGAGTACAGTTCCGATGGCGGTTCTTCTTGGAATTCCTTTTCTGACTATGATTTGCTGTTTGAGGAATGGGGTGATGGCGAGGACACAGTTAAGGACTTAATCTCAGCCATCATGGGCAGCACTCTTACCGCCTTTGAAGACACCCCCGCTTACACCGTTGAATATGACAGCGAAGACGACCTGATTGATAGCTACAAGCCCGGTGATAGCTTCAGGGTTGATGTCAATACCTCTAAGCTCGGCGCTTTCCGAAGGCTCATTGAGTTCACCCACTGCGTAGGAAGGGCAGAGGCAGACGGGAAGGTTCACATCTTTGTTCCGACTACTACAGGAACCACCTACGACTACGAGTATAAGCTGGACACTAGCCTAGAGCATACGTTCCTCAACAAAGGTGACAGGACGCAGCTTGTTTTTCCCACTACATTCAAGGTCTATGATGATGACTACTCAGGTGAGGCCAAAGACCAAGACTCCATAGATGCCTACCATGAAGTCATTAAGTATGTTCCTCTTGACGGGCTTGAGTCTAATGACCAGGCTGCCGACATAGCCGATGCCCTCTTAGCTAGAATAAAGATGGATGCCGAGTTCGCTAATGCCAGCGTGCCGATGAATGTTGGGGCTGAAATCTTCGACTATGTGAAGATCACGGATAAGCGCGAGGGCAGCACGGTAGTAGGCAACATCGGCTATATCAAGCGTCACTATAGCAGTGGCGAGTATTATATGGAGTTTCGCTTTGGCGGGTGGCTGCGGGTTCGGCAGCTAGTCGAGGACCTTAAAACATTCTCTTCTGGTGTTGCTGATGGCGGTTCATTCCTGGCTTATGACCAGTTGGCAGTGAGGGAGTTGTGGGTAGAGCATCTTCAGGCAGAGCAGATAGACTTGGTAATGGTGGAAACACTGGACGATCTGCCAGATGGCTCGACTTACGAGAAAGTGCTTTCAACGCAAATCTCAGCGGGGAAAATCTTGGTTAGCTCTGCTACCGAGTTTGATACCGGTTATGACCCCAGCGATAAGTTCGACTTGCTCTTGGACACCCTAGATGATGTTCCAGATGGCGCAACCTACAAGCTAGTCAAGGCAACACAAATCACCGATGGCGAGATTAAACTAATCGGTCAAATCGAAGTCTATGAGGACTACGTTAGAACCAGTAGTGCCAGTACGAGGGTTGAGCTAACATCGGCGGGCATCAAAGGACTTCTCAACAGTGTTACACAGTTCGAGATAAGGGTTGCAGATGGCAAGGGGGTCTTCGCCGGTGGCAAGTGTGTTCTCGATGCAGGGGGCATTGACATAGATTGCTCTGGGGGCACAACGCTATTTCACCTGTACTATGGCTCACAACATGGCTATATCTATCTTGAGAGTGATGGCGATATGGTGTTGGTGGCTGGTAATGATATTTACTGGTCGGCTGATCGCTTGTATGGCACTCACTTGGAAGCAACCGATGTCAACCCTAGCGGTGGGTCTGCAACAGGTTATGTTGGAAAGTCAGACCAGTATTGGAACTATGGCTACTTCAATAATCTTCGATACAAAGACCTCGACAGTTTCCAGGTTCACGATGATATTGCCCTGCTGAAGCAGATGGAGCCGAACCCGCAGGAGCCAACTAAGATTGACCCTGCTACTGTCCCACCTGAAATAAGAGGCTCCCAGGCAGAGCAGGAGTTGATTGCCCTCAATATGGTGGCTACTGCCCGGGCAGACGCAGACAGGATAGACGAACAGGATATATCGCCGGAAGAGAAGGTGCGGATTAAGGCTGACATAGTTGCTAAAGCTGAGGCCAAAGCACAGCGCATGGTAGAAGAGGGTGATCCTGGTATAGACCTTGGTAAGAGCATAGGCTTGGCCTTTGGTGCAATACGGCAACTCGCAGAGAGGGTTGAGGTGTTGGAGGGAAGTCATGGCTGAAGAGGGTAAGGGCATTGGGATCTTAACACTCGTGCTGGACAAGGATGCAAAGCCCAGACCTACATTGCAGTGGACGATTGATAATCTATCCCCTTACGAGATTAAGGCTATTATTAACAGGTTTGAGGCTGTAGTAGATTCTGACATCATCATCCTTGAACGGGAAGCAGCGAAGCAAGAGGCTCTTAGAGAGATGGAGAAGCCACCAGAATGATTACCCATATCTACTTTTCAGACCTGCATGATAACCGCGACGGAGTGAGCGAGAACCTGCGCCAGATAGTACATCGGGCGAAGGCCCTCCGGTGCAGGCTTTACAGCAATGGCGACCTTATCAATATCCTGCCTCTCGGTCCCGACGGGTGGGAGAAGTGGCTGAAGGAGTTTGAGGAGCTTCTTGATGGCTACCCGATATTAGTTCTCGGGGGCAACCATGACCCGTACCGATATCTCAAGCGCCTGTTCTGTGATATGCCCAATGTTACCGTGAAGCGAAGGGAGAATTTACCCAATGGCGTTCACCTACGGCACGGTCACTCTTGGAGTCCCGACTGGTGGCTGCTGCGCCATGTGGCCCCGGCGATTGTGGAGTTCATGGTTGACTACTTCCCGAAGCCCTGGTACTGGTTCAGCAAAAAGATGGGCTGGATACCGAGCGAGTTGAAGGAAGAGGGGTTGCCAAAGAAAAGGAAGTACACCAAGCAAGTTAATTGGCTGTGGCGCAAGGGAATGGCCTATGCCGAGAGGCATGAGGTTACGGTGGTCTTGGGACACACTCATTGTCAGGGTGGTTCTGTAGGGAAGCCGGGAGTGACCTTCGTAATGGACTGTGGGGCAGCGAAGGATGGAGATTATCTAATCCATGACACTCAGGGGATCGAGCGCTGCAATCTGTATGACGAGGTGTGATGATGGCACAAGGGAGAGACAAGATTATAGGCATAGATGTAGTTGATAGCGCCCTGAGACTGACACGGGAGTTTTTCAGCAGGGAAATGGATGGCCTCAAAGCGGAGGTAAAAACTAACAGGGAAACCATCAGTAAGCACGGGGAGGAGTTAGCCAGTCTCCGCACCGAGGTCAAGAACCTATGTAAAACAGTCAAGAATAACGGTGCTAATGGTGGCTATCAAGGGTCAAGAAAGCGCACCGCTGTTGTTGGTGGCGGTACTGCTGCTGCAATAACTGCTATCATCTATGGAATCTTGGAAGTCCTGGGGAAGCTATGATGCGATGTCTGAGGAGAAAATCAGGCAGATAATAGATGATAACATTATCTGGTCTGAAGACCGCTCAATGTGCATGGTGTGTAAGGAACGCCTTATCGCTCAATTATTAGAGCATATATCCCAGATATTGAGCAACCTAGAACTCACCTTGAATATATTGAACGGTGAAGAATAACGCTCACTCTTCTGAGTGGGCGAATTTTTTGTTTCTAAAGACCCATCGCATCAACCGGGCTGACCTGATTAAGCCTAAGCACGTCCTCGCTATTGAATTGCTCGGTATAGCGCTTGGTCATGGCGCTGCTCGAATGGCCCAAGAGTATCTGCACAGAGCGCTCATCAACGCCCAGGCGTAACATCTGGGTAGCAAAGGTATGCCTGAAGATGTGGGCTGATATTCTCTCTCCGTCAAGGCCAGCCCTGTTAGCCAACCGTCTTATCATCATCCGTAACCCCTGAACCCTGAGTGGTCGTCTTTCCTCGGTAAGCCAGAGGGCATCTAGGTTATCTCTGCGGAATAGCATATAGCGCCAGATGGCCTTCTGCGTCCGGGGGCTGATCTTGATGAACCGTTCCTTTGCCCCCTTGCCGTGTATCGTGATCGCCTCTTTGTATAAATCCCTGCGGGTCATTGACACGAGCTCGGCGCGCCGAACTCCTGTGTCGAGAAGAGTTAGAATGATTGCCTTGTTCCGCGCACCGAGGAATGTCTTATCATTACAAGCTGCCAGTAGCTTTGCTATCACGTCTTGACTGAGGAGGGGGATAACCTTCTTCGGTAGGTGAGTGGGCTTCATTTTGCTCACCGGATTAGAGTCTATAAACCCCTCTTCAAGACAGAAGTTCAAAAAGGCGTGGATAGTCCTTCGTTCCATATCTGCGGTGCTGGGAGCGACCTTTTCAATGCGACTGGCGAGGTAAAGCCGGATATCGTCGGGCTTGATCTTGTGGACTTTCTTATCGCCAATAACAGATATGAGCCTCTTTATTACCTGCTCGTGTCTTGCTAGTGTCAGGGGGGAGCAGTTTCGTATTCTGAGGTCGGCAAGCCAGCCCTCCATGCACGAAAGCGCTCTAGGCATATCTAAGTCCCTCGTAATACTGTGGTCTAAAACCTGGTGCTTCGACTTGCTGCTTGCCATAATGCTTGCTCCTAGCTTTGTGGTGGGCCATTCTGGACTCGAACCAGAGACCTCAGTCTTATCAGAAGGAAACTCTAAAAGCTGGCAAGCACTAATGTTCTAAGGCACACGATAAATACCGATCACCGTTCCCTTGACCTCC
>Ga0180432_10003934_pt1 | contig 20806 bp, 22 predicted proteins | sample SS_ome_10_FD_132414 | JGI IMG/M metagenome (GOLD analysis project Ga0180432, IMG submission 132414) | Hypersaline lake sediment archaeal communities from the Salton Sea, California, USA - SS_1_MS_2 metaG | ecosystem: Environmental > Aquatic > Non-marine Saline and Alkaline > Hypersaline >...
CTTTCAGCGCGCCATGGAGAGGCCCACTTCGTGTCATTCTGAACGGAGTGAAGAATCTACGTCCCGTCAACGCGTCTTGCTCGGTCAACGTGAGACCCTTCGCTTCGCTCAGGGTGACAGCGACTCTACTCGTGATGTACGGCGCAGCCTCGTCGTCCCATTTTCATCGTTCGCTGGTGTCCCAACGCGTCATGAGCAACTACCTAGAAAATGGGCGGCTTTCAGCATGGGGTTGGGAGGGGTTCAAGCTTGCGGGGTGGGAACTCACCATCCCCAACCCACTGCTCTTGGGAAATAACAAGCAGCAAGTCCCAATGACTGAATTCAAAACAGGGACGTCACCGGCGCGTTCGCCCATCAGTCTGACCACAGGCGCACCCTGTTTGGAATTTGGTGCTTTGGTATTGTCTGTGATTTGGAGCTTGTGATTTGAGATTTCCGCCAGATATTTCAGAATGACCTGGGCAGGCCATTTTCATCGTTCGCCGGTGTCCCAAGGCATCATGAGGAATTGTTTAGGATTCAGTGCTTAGTGCTTAGGATTTAGAGTTTCGTTAGCCCCAGATACCACGTCCCGCCTGCTTTGCCTCGTCCTCAGCCTGCTTGAGAAGGTCGTAGTGCTTGTTGTCGGGGAACAGTTCCCTGGGATACACCTCGGCATAGCCCTGTCTGACCAGCTCCAGGTTGACAAACAGGTCGCCAACGTAGACGTACCTCAGCAGCCTGTCGTACCTGTCCCTGTTGGTGACGTCTGTCTCCAAACGGACGGTCTTGCCCTCGATCAGGCCCCGATTGCAGGCTGTGGCTTCCTCGTAGAAAGGCTCGCCCTTCTCCGGCGTATCGATGCCGATGTACCGGACGTACTCTCCCCCCTGGATAACGACCGTGTCTCCGTCAACTACGCGGACTATCCTGGGGGTATCCGGTATGCCGACGCAGTGCGCCGCCGCCAGCACTACGCCAAGGAGAAGGACTGCCCAGGCGAATGCGACCGCCGCCCTGCCCGCGTGCAGACCGCTGGCGCGCAGCCAGTGTGGATGCAGTCCAGCCCTTCCACCTGGCAGCGGGTTGTCGCCGGCCTTCGCCCGTACTGCCATGGCTGATCGTCATTCACCGGCCCTGCGTCCATGGCAGGCCCTTGTCACCGTGGGCCGGTAGGGGGACGGGTTGGACGCAGAGTACCGACGATGTTGGGGATGTACAGGGCCCCGACCCCGGCTTCAGAATCGGGGCCCTGATTGTCATCTACGAGTTCCTGATTACCTGGTGCAGCGCGTTGCTGGCGGCGTCGGTGAACTGGTATGCCAGCGGCGATGCGGTCAGCCAGGGGTGAGTGCCCATGGGGAAGGTGGCCACCTGTTCGATGGTCATCTCATTGACCACGCCTGCGGCTATCAGGTTGCCGATCTCACCGGCGGTCATGGTGCAGCAGGCGCAGCCGCCCAGCAGCTTGCCTGACCTGCGGTCGAAGGTGAGCCTCACCTTCATCGGTTGGGTGTCAGGCAGAGTGCCGGGGTGCTTGGAGGCGGCCTCGGCCTCACCGATAACCACTTTGTAGCCCATGTTCTCTGCCTGGGTGTCCGTCAGCCCGGCCATGGCCACAGCCACCTCTCCCACCATGGTGGAGAAGGTGCCCACGGTGCCGATATTGCGCCAGCGCGGGTGGTACAGGTTGGCCGCGGCGATCTTGCCCTCGCGGGTGGCCACGGATGCCAGCCTCACGGGGACCGGCTGGCCGTTGAAGAAGGAGTACTTCTCCGCGCAGTCGCCCACGGCGAAGATGTCATGGTCCTCAGTCCGTTGGTACTCGTCCACCGCGATGCCTCGCGTCGGGCCGATGGACAGTCCTGCCTCCTGTGCCAGCCTGGTATTGGGCGTGACCCCGATGCCAACGATCACCATGTCGCACTTGATCTCTTCGCCGCTCTCCAGTTGCACGAACTCGACCTTGTCCACGCCGCCGATGGACTTGACGGCATTGCCGGTGACGACGTTGACCCCGCGGCTCCTGAGGACGTCTTCCACTCGTATGCAGAGATCCTGTGTGCAGACCAGTTGGAGGCAATGCTCCAGTAGCTCCACTATGGTCACGTCGTGCCCCCGTTTGCGGCACTCGTCGGCAAACTCGACGCCGATAAAGCCACCGCCGATGACGACGATGTGCTTGGCATTGTCCATGGCGTCGCCCAGCTCATGCAGGTACTTGGGGTCCTTTCTCACCAGGAAAACGTTGGCCTTGTCCATGCCGGGAATCGGCGGCTCGATGGGGTTGGACCCCGTTGCCACTACCAGCTTGCTGTAGCCGATCTCCTCACCGTCGCTCAAGCGCACGGTCTTGGCCTCGCGGTCAACGGAGGTCGCTTCAGCCACCTTGAGCTGGGCCCCTCCCAGCAGCTTGTCCGGCATGATGTTCTTGTCGACTGCCCCAAGCGTCCCGTAGATGTAGGGGATGCCGCAGGGGACCATGACCTTGTCCTCTCGGCGGATGACCAGTATGTCCGTCAGGCCATGGTGCTTCTGGGCGCAGATGGCGGCCTGGATACCGGCGGCGCTTCCACCGATGATGACCAGTTCAGCTTGTGTCATGCTTAGGATACTCCCTTCAGTTGGTTATTTCTTAATCGGGATCGCGCGCTGCCGTCGGGCAGTTCGTCAGCTTGGCCGGGGCCGCCGGCGCCTGCGCTCCGGCTGGCGCGGGCCGTCCGGTAGGTAACATCCCGCGGCCCCCGCCCTACTTCCGGTGGCGAGCGCAGCCTGGTCCGCTGCGAGCTGATGAGGCTCATTCCTTCCCCCGCCCCTTTATGCCATCGGTCCGCTCAACCAGGGACTGAGACTGCTGCTGCGGGCTACGGATATCGGCTGAGACCTCGGGCTCCGAGACAGGTCCAACGTCTACGATCGCCCCCTCGGGGCATACCTCCAGGCAGACGCCGCAGGAGTTGCACTTGCTGGGGGAAATGCGCGCCTTGCCATGGAAGAGCGATATGGCCGCTTCGGGGCATGCGTCTGCACAGAGGCCGCAGCCTTCGCAGAGATCCAGTGACACTCGAAACATCGTCGCTAGTCCGGAAGAGATATTGTCCGGCCCACGCCGCAGTGAAAGCAGGCAGGCCCGAAGCGTTGTTCGAACAGGTCCCGCGCCTGGTCTCCGGTGCAGTGACAGGGGCAGACCTGCTCTACGCCCAGAGCGGCAAGTTCTTCCATTACCCTGCCCACGGATTGCACGGAGGCCCAGCCAAGGTGAAAGCCGCCGAGGACAAGCCGCAGCCTGCCATCGCCGATCTCTTTCGCCTTTCCGGCTATCGTCACAACACCGGGGTGGGCGCAGCCCGTCACCACCACCGAGCCCCGCGACGTGTTAACGACGAGCGACTGCTCAGGGATGCCGCCATTCATCTCGCCCGTGGTCAGTATTTCTTCATTGATCTTCGCTGGGCGGGACACTTCCTGCAAACTGGCGCCGGCGGCAGTGACCATTGACTTGAACTGACGTGGAAAGGAGGCCCCCATACAGACCGTGACGCTGCTGTTCTCTGCCAGGAATTGGGGCAGCCCTCCTGCGTGGTCACCGTGGGCGTGCGACAACACCACCGTGTCTATGTCTCTTGGGTCGATTCCCATGCCGGCCATGTTGCCCAGTAGTATGGAGCCGTCGCCGCCCGTGTCGAAGAGGAGCGTGCGCTTTGCCGTACTCACCAGGCAGGCGAAACCCCAGGCAGGCTGCAGCCGGCCCGACGTGGTCTGGTTGTCGTATACGATGACTATCTTCGTTTCACCCGGTGACATGGCACTCCTCCCTGACACTGGTAGGTACCCCCTCTGAAGCCAGTTGCGGGGGCGCTTTCAGCGTTCCGGTCTCCGTCTCATCACCTCTTGCTTGTCGATAGGGGTGACATCAGGGCCGACGCGCTCGTACACCGTCACGACGCCTGGCAGCCCGGCGAAGTGCTGCCGTATCGCGGCAATCTCTTCCGGCGAGAGCGGTCCAACGGCACAGGGCCGCAGCGGTGTATTGATCTGGATTTCGTCAGGGGAAATGTCCGCGGCAATCTGTGCCATCTGCTCAGCGCAGTCCTTGTTGGTCTCGATAAACATCATCTGAAGGGCCAGGTTTCCCCCATAGGCAGACCGGAACCGGCGGATGCCATCAAGTATGTCCTGCAAAGCGGCATCTCCGAAGGGGCGGTTGATCCGGTGGAACAGATCGTTGCTGGGCGCGTCCACCTTGGCAACCACTACGTCCGCTAGGGCCAGTTCCCGGCACACGTCACTTTCTGGCATCAGCGATGCGTTGGTCAGGACTGCAGTCGGCAACTGCAGTATGGACCTGGCCATCTGTATGGCCTCTCCCAGGTTGCTGGCCAGGGTCGGCTCACCCATTCCGGAGAAAGTGGCGTAGTCCGCCGGGATGCCACGCGCATCGTTCAGGGCCATTTCCAGGTCGTGTGTTGTCACAAACAGCCTGCGCTCGGTCAGAGGGTGCGACGTGCTTCCCAACTGGCAGTAGATGCAGTCAAAAGAGCACGTGTTGCCCGCGGTGCTCAGCATGTCAATCCCCAGCGACCTGCCCAGCCGCCAGGAAGGTACGGGTCCGTACACGATCGATGGCATTTCAGTCTCCAGTCCCTGTCCGGGTTCTGCTGTCGGCAGCCCTGGTGTAGACCTGGTAGATGGTCTCGCCAGCCGAACGGTAGCACTCTGTGCAGCCGCCGCACTCCTCTGGTGTCATCTCCTCCAGATGCGTCTCGAAGCCCAGCTCTTCATACATCTGCACCACCCTGCGGAGGTGCTGGCCGCCGGTTATGGAGGCCGGCCTCCATCCGTCTCGTTCCAATTGCTCCTTCGTTGGCACCTGGTTCCCCCTAAGCCTCCATGGTCAGCCGGCGTACTCCTTTGATCTGGCGGAAGGTTGCCCCCTGGCTTACACTCAGAAGTGCGGCTTCGGGGTCCATCACCTTTGTGCCCGAGATGGCATTGACCCCGTAGTCAAACAGCACAGGGGACAGGGGCGCCGTGCCGCCGAGGACGACTACGTAAGCTTGGGGATGGCACAAGCTGAGGAGGTGGTCGACGGTGTGGTTGATGAAGGCCATGCCCGTGATAGCCACCACGTCAGCTTTGGGGACGAGTCTCTCCGCTTCCTCCTCGGGGAGGTCGTCCTCGTGCGGTCGCTTCTCAATGACCCATAGCTCTCTGGCCACCCTACGCAGCCTGTCAACGAAGGGAAAATGTCCCACGATGGCTGTGCGCTTGCCCTCGGCCCTTGCCGTGAGCAAGTCGGCGGCGTTCAGTTCTACACAGCGCTCCTCTTCTATGGTGAGCAGCGAATTGATGGTTGCCATGCCGATGGCAGCCTCGAAGGGACTTGAGGAATATGCCATCTGTACCAGGTCTTCCGATCGCTTGTTCAGCAGGGTGCCTGCTTCGGCCACGGGTGACTGGTCGTGGTGCAGTGTTTGTTCATGAGGCGTCGATGCCAGGCCGCAATGACGGGTAAGAACGGCGGTCTGAAAAGGCCCCTGGCGGACGTCCTGCACCTCTGCTCGCAAATCGAGTGATGATGTAAGTCTGTTGAGTATCTGCACGAGATGCGATCCTGCGGGGGCGATGACGCTTTCAGCGCCCGTTGCGTATGCTACCACAGCGCTGGTGGGTGGTCAATGGGTGGGGATTTTGATTTGCGGCCGCTCTCCGGTGCTGCTATAATCGTTCTGAACGCATGGCTGCAGGCGCGTCCGCTGTGTCTGCTGCGTGTGGGGGCAAATAATAAAGGGAGAAGCTGCGTTGTTCCAGTGTCCTGCCGGGTGTACGCATAGCGCGGCACTTCGAGACACAGAGATCGCCAATAACCGTGTTGTAGCCCCCGATGTATCGTTCCCCAATTGTTATCTCCAGCGCCTTCCATACCTTGCTCAACTCCTAGAGAAGTCCCAGACATCCCGAGACAGGCGCGCCGACCGGCGCGTTTTTGCATGGCACGTATTCATCACACATGAACAAGCGGAAGGAGGAATCGCATGATCCTGATTGGCGAGAACATTCACATAATATCGAAGGATGTTTCGGTGGCGATCCGCGAGCGGAATGCCAGGTTCCTTCAGGACCTGGCAGTGAAGCAGACCGAGGCCGGCGTGCACTACCTTGATCTGAATATCGGCCCGGCCAGGAAGAACCCGGAGGAGATGGTGCCCTGGCTGGTGAAGGCGATCGAGGAGGTAACCGACTTGCCTCTGTCCATCGACACATTGAATCCGGTGGCGATGGAGGCCGGACTGGCGGCCATAACCAAGAGCCGGGCGCTCATCAACTCCGCTTCCGGCCGGACTGACAGCAAGCAAGAGATGATGCCGCTGGCTGTCAAGTACAATGCGGAGTTGGTGCTTTCCGTTTTCACGGACAAGGGATGCCCTCCTGATGCTGATTCCAGGATCGAGTCCATCATGGAGACGGCAGCCTATGCCAACGAGTTGGGGATACCCAATGAAGACCTGTGGATAGACCCTGTCCTGCTGCCCATCAGTGCGGACCAAGCTCAGGTAGGGTTCGATCTGGAGTTCATGAAGATGCTTGAGGATGCTGTGCCTGGGGCCAAGTCTACCATAGGACTGTCCAACGTCTCCAACGGTACACCGGATCACTTGAGAGGTATCCTGAACCGCACCATGATGGTGATGCTGGGCAGGTATAATATGTACTCCGTGATCGCCGACGCCTTTGACAAAGAGCTTATCGCCATAAACAATGGTGAGCGGCCGGACATAATAGATATCGTCTACAAGGTGATGGATGAGGAGGAAATTGATTTGTCCTCGCTGTCCCAAGAAATGGTTCATTATGTTAAGACGGCCGAGGTACTCTTGGACCGAATGCTGTATTCAGACGGCTGGCTGGATCACTAGAGAGGGGAAAGGAGACAAGGGGTATGGATTTCAAAGCACCTGTTGAGTCTTACGCCGCCAGTGTCAGGGAGGTGACCCTTGGCGCCGGTGATAAGGCTGTGAAGATCGGTGGCGAGACGAAGCTCGCCTACGGCTTCTTCGACGAGGGGGATATCCCCAATCCCCCCAAGTTGGCCCTGGAGGTTATGGATACGGCCCCGGAGGGGTGGGCAGAACACTTCCTCGAGCCCTACAGGGACGTCCTCTCCGATCCCGTGGCTTGGGCCAGGAAAGCGCTGGACTACGGGGCTGACCTGATCTGTCTCAGGCTCATCAGCACGGACCCCGCGGGGAAGAACGCGTCGGCCGAATCAGCGGCGGAGACAGTGAAGAAAGTGGCCGACGCCATTCCGGTCCCCTTGATTGTGTATGGTGTCGGAGACGAGACAAAGGACGCTGAGGTCTTGCCCAAGGTGGCGGCTGTGTGTTCCGGTATGAACTTGCTCATCGGTCCGGTGATCAAGGAGGACTATGAGCCGATAGCGGCCGCAGCACTGGAGCACGGCCATTGCTTGGTTGCGCAGAGCCCCCTGGATATCAACATAATGAAGGAGCTCAATATCAAGCTGAGCAAGACCTTTCCTCTCGAGAGGATAGTAATCGACCCCCTCAGCGCTGCCCTTGGCTATGGCATGGAGTACAGCTTCACCCTCATGGAGAGGACGAAGCTCACCGGGGTGGCGTTCAAGGACACAATGACGCAGATGCCCTTGATAGGTGATTTGGGTAGCGAGTGCGCCAAGACCAAGGAGGCCAAAACGAACAGGGAGCAGGGGATCCTGTGGGAGGGCATGACGGCGATATCTCTGCTTCTGGCTGGAGCTAACATAGTCATACTGAGGCACCCTGATTCGGTGAAGAATGTCAGGGAGATACTCGGCTAGGAGGTGAAAGATGACAGAAGTCAACGAGAAACGGAAGTCCTTCCACGAGAAACATGCCGCTGAGGTGATCAAGGCAGAGGACCTTTGGGAGCCGATCGGCCCCACCCCACTGCCGGGGCCCATCGACCTGAGGAACTGGGACATGCGGCTCATGAAGACGTACAGTCCCTGGTATGCTCCTTTCTGCGACCTCTGCTGCCTGTGCACCTACGGGAAGTGTGATCTCAGCGAGGGCAGGCGGGGGGCCTGCGGCCTGGATATAGCCACGCAGCAGGCCAGGATCATCCTGCTGGCCTGCCTGATCGGGTGCTCGGCTCACGCCGCTCACGGTTTTCACATCCTGCATTACCTGATTGAGAAGTACGGTGAGGACACCAAGATCGATCTGGGCCCCAAAGTGGCCATCGAGGCGCCGAATATCAGGACGGTCCTGGGGATGAAGCCGGAGACCCTGGGCGACCTTCTGAAGGTAACCGAGTATATCGGTGAGCAGGTCACGCATATGCTGGACGCTTGCCATACCGGTCAGGAAGGCAGCTATCTGGACTACGAGTCAAAGGCCTTGCACATCAGCATGCTGGACCACGTGGGGATGGAGGTGGCGGATTTGGCCCAGATCGTGGGATTCAATTTCCCCTCTTCCGTTGCCGACGTGCCCTTGGTCGAGACGGGTTGGGGCGCTATTGATACGACCAAGCCGACCATAGCTGTGATCGGCCACAACCCGGCAGCTTCCACCAACGTTATAGACTACCTCCGGGCCAATAACCTTATGGACAAGGTCGAGGTGGGCGGCATATGCTGCACCGCCCTGGAGACAACCAGGTATTCGGATCGGGCCAAGGTGATAGGCCCCCTGTCGCGCCAGCTCTATTTCGTCAGGAGCGGCGTCGCAGATGTGGTGGTCACCGATGAGCAGTGCATCAGGACCGATATGGATATAGAGTGCGCCAAGGTTGGGACCGGACTGATCGCCTCGTCCGACAAGGCCTGCCGCGGTCTGGAAGAGGTGTCCGATTGGGACACCGATGCCATAGTCCGGGCCATGGTTGATGAGGGTAGACAGTTCCTCATCATGGACCATGAGAAGGCGGGCGAGGTGGCGGTGAGGGCCGCCATGGAGTTGGCGCCGAAGAGGAAGAAGGAGCTTCTTACCTTAGAGGAAGGGAAGGAACTGGCGAAGCGGTGCGTCCAGTGTGGAATGTGCGAGCGCGTCTGTCCCAACATGCTCCTCATCGGTGACGGGATCGCCGAGGTGGCCAAGGGTAACGTGAGCAAGCTTACAGATATCTTTGCCAAGTGCATCGGTTGCGGCAAGTGTGAGGAGGAGTGTCCTCATGACGTACCCATCTTCCGGCTGATGCAGCTTGTGGCCAGCAAGGAGACCTACAAGATCAGGCAGGGTCGCGGCCCTGTTATGGACACAGAGATACGGAATGTTGGTGCCCCCATCGTTCTGGGGACTATCCCCGGTGTCATTGCCTTCGTTGGTTGCTCCAACTTCCCAGACATAGATGACACCGCGGAGATGGTGGAGGAGTTCGCCAAGAGGAAGTACATCGTGGTGCTTACCGGCTGTGCGGCCATGGTGGCTGGCATGACCAAGGACGAAGACGGGAAGACGCTGTATGAGAAGTACCCGCCCGACTTCGATGCCGGAGGCGTGGTGAACATTGGCTCCTGCGTGTCCAATGCCCACATCACGGGGGCGGCCATGAAGATAGCCAGCATCTTCGCCAATCTGCCGCTGAGGGCCAACTACGAGGTCATCGCCGACTACGTGCTGAACCGTGTCGGTGCAGTGGGTGTGGCTTGGGGGGCTATGTCGCAGAAAGCGGCAAGCATCGGTACCGGCTGCAACAGGCTGGGAATCCCCGTGGTTCTCGGGCCGCATTCTTCCAAGTACCGGAGGCTCTTCGTGTCCAAGAAGTCGGAGGACGACTGGACGGTTATGGACGGCAGGAGCAAGGAGCTGGTGAACACCGGCGAGCCTACACCGGAGCACCTGGTATACGTTTGCGAGACCAAGGAGACAGCCATGGTGACCATAGCCAGGCTGTGCATGAGGAAGAACGACACCAACGCCGGCAGGGGTCTGAAGCTGAACCACTACATATCCCTGTACAAGAAGTACATGGGAGGCGGTCTGCCCCCCGACCTGCAGCACTTTGTCAGGACGGACAAGGACCTGCCTATTGTGTACAAGCGGGAGGCCATGGGATACCTGAAACAGGTCGGCTGGAAGCCCAAGCCGGTCTTGAGTTTGCCTACTCTGATCGGCACCTATCCCAGCAAGGTGAAGCTGGAGTCGGTGATTCACTAAGGGTCATTGGAAGCCTGGATACCATGATAGAGCAGTTCCTGGCCGACATGGAGAGACTCCTTTGGTACCTGGATAGGATCGAAGGGGGGGAGCTAACTTGCATAGACAGTGCTGAGCGCCTGGTGAAGGCGCAGGGTCTGTGTGAGGAGCGTCTCGGTGCGGCTATCCAGACTGGTGTGGACGCTAAGCTGTCCTTGTACCTTCGCCAGATCAAGGAAAAGGGCGAGGACATCGAGTTCTACACTGGTCTGATTCAGGACCTGACCCGGCAATTCAACCTGGATCAAGCCGATCTGGAAGACAAGACCAGGGAAGCTATCAAGGAGGCCGAGGTCAGGCGTTACAACTACTACGTGAACATGATAGAGAACGAGAATATTCACTTCGTCGAGAAGGCCCGGGCGATCCAGAGGAAGTACGGGCTGGAGGGCAAGGCCCTGGAGGAGGCCATCGGCAGAGGTGAATACGGGTATCTGTTTCACAATATGAAGCAGATAAGGAAAGGCCCACGCTTCCATCCGCTTCTTCCGCGAGAGGAAGACGTTCTCAGAGGGCTGGCCGAGAAGTACGGTTATGAGGAGGAGCTTGAGGAGGCCATAGAGCAGTGGCGGGCCCTGGGCCAGAAGTCTCAACGTTAGCGGGCTCAACCGAGATTGGTTGCCCCGCAGGGTGTGAACCAGAACGAATAAGGAGGTGCAGAATTGGCTGGAGTCTCCGCGCTAGTAGGCAAAGTTGTCGATAGCTACGGCAAAGACAAGGATATGCTAATCCAGGTCCTCTTGGATTTGCAGAGGGGTTTTGGCTGGCTTCCGGCAGAAGCACTGGCCGAGGTGAGCAAGCAGCTTCGGGTGCCTCTCACCAGGGTCTACCAGGTTGCGACCTTCTACAAGGCCTTCAGCCTGAGCCCCAAGGGGAAGCATGCTGTCGCGGTCTGCGTGGGTACTGCATGTCAGGTGCGAGGTGCCCCGCGACTGGTAGACAGGATAGGCGATCAGCTTGATCTGAAGCCGGGTGAGACATCGGCGGATATGCGTTTCAGCCTGGAAACGGTGAACTGCCTGGGATGCTGTGCCTTGGGACCGGTGATGGTAGTGGATGGGGTGTACCACAGCAATCCCTCGACGGAAGAGCTCGAGCGCATATTCGAGGCTGCGAGGTAAAGGAGGGATGATGGCTAACAGGTGCGCCTCACCAGAGGAACTGGACAAGCTGAGACAGGAAATACTCTCGAAGAGAGACCCGAACAGGCTAGCCATAGCCGTGTGTGCCGGCACTGGCTGCCAGACCTATGGGGCAGTGAACGTCTACAATGCGTTCGTCCAGGAAATCCAGAACCAGGGTCTGGAGGACAAGATAGACGTCAGGGCTACCGGATGCCATGGCTTCTGTGAGAAGGGTGTGGTTGTAGTCGCCTACCCCGAAGAGGTGTCGTACGTCAAGGTGAAGCCCGAGGACGTTCCTGACGTGGTCAAGGCAGTAGCCAACAAGGAAGTCCTGGAACGGCTTCTGTACGTCGATCCCGTGAGCGGGAAGAAGATAGCTAGGGAGCCCGATATCCCGTTCTACAAACACCAGAGCCGCATAGTCTTTGGCAACAACAAACTCATGGACCCCAAGAAGATCGAGGACTACATCGCCCTCGGTGGCTACAGTGCTCTGGCCAAGGCCCTGGGCAAGATGACACCCGACCAGGTGCTGGACGAGGTGGACAAGGCCGACCTGAGGGGCAGGGGTGGAGGAGGCTTCCCCGCCGGGAAGAAGTGGAGGGAGACCAAGGCCGCGCCCGGAGAGCCGAAGTATGCTGTAGTCAACTGTGACGAGGGCGACCCTGGGGCCTATATGGACAGGTCGCTGATGGAGGGCAATCCCCACAGCGTGATCGAGGGGTTGGCTCTCTGTGGATACGCCATCGGTGCCAACCAGGGCTACGTCTACGTCCGTCAGGAATACCCGCTTGCCTGCGAGAATTTGAACATCGCAATACAGCAGGCCGAGGAGCTCGGGCTTTTGGGCGACAACATCCTGGGGTCCGGGTTCAGCTTCAAGGTCGGCGTGCATCGCGGCGCCGGGGCCTTCGTCTCCGGTGAGTCCAGCGCTCTGATGTCAGCCATCGAAGGCAGGGTGGGCGAGCCCAGGCTCAAGTACATTCACACGGCAGTCAGTGGGATTAAGGGCAGGCCTACCAACCTGAACAACGTGGAGACCTATGCTGCCGTTACCCTGATCATCGACAAGGGAGCCGACTGGTTCCGGTCCATAGGCACGGAGGGCAGCAAGGGGACCAAGATATTCTCGCTGGTTGGGAAGGTCAACAATACAGGCCTGGTCGAGATACCCATGGGGATGACCCTGAGCGAGATCATTTACGATATTGGCGGGGGCATACTCAAGGGCAGGGAGTTCAAAGGCGTGCAGACCGGAGGCCCCTCCGGCGGGATAATCCCAGCCCAGCACCTCGACACCCCCGTGGACTTCGATGAGCTGGACAAGCTCGGCTCCATGATGGGATCGGGTGGCATGGTGGTGATGGATGAGGACACCTGCATGGTGGACGTGGCCCGGTACTTCGTGGACTTTCTTGCCGGTGAGTCCTGCGGCAAGTGCATTCCCTGCCGCGAGGGTCTGAGGCTGCTCAATCGGGTGCTGACGGACATCTGCAACGGGGAAGGAAAGCCGGGGGACGTTGAACTCATTGAAGAGGTTGCGGAAGTGATGGCGGATGCTTCGCTCTGCGCCTTGGGCAGTACGGCGGCCAACCCTGTGCTTACCACGCTCAAGTACTTCCGCGACGAGTACGAGGCGCACATAAATGAGAAGCGCTGTCCGGCCAAGTTCTGCAAGGCGCTGACCTCCTACTACATTGATCCGGAGAAATGCCAGGCCTGTCTCATTTGCCTGAGGAACTGCCCTGCTGGGGCGATCCAGGGCGAGAAGGGCGTGGTCCACTGGATAGACCAGAACAAGTGCACCAGTTGTGGCGTGTGCTACGATGTCTGCCCGCCTCGCTTCGATGCGGTGGTCAAGATATCGGGCGAGCCTGTGCCACCGCCTCCGCCACCGGGCACCAAGGTCAGTCGAAAGAAGGAGGGATAAGATGAGCGAGATGGTAACCCTCGAGATTGATGGCAAGAAGGTAGAGGCCGAAGAAGGAGCGACTGTCCTTGAGGCTGCTAAGGGGGCAGGCATCGATATCCCCACGCTTTGTGTGCATGAGAAGCTTAAGCCTTATGGCGCCTGCAGGATGTGCAGCGTGGAGGTGGATTCGCGTGGCAAGACGAAGGTGGTGGCCTCCTGCGGTTATCCGGTGGAGGAGGGACTGGTTGTCAGAACACGCACTCCCAGGATTGAGAAGATACGGAAGCTGCTCATCGAGCTGGTGTCTCCACAGACCATCTTCGATGGAGACGTGCCGGGGCAACTGCGCATTTTGGCGGACAAATACGGCGCCGACGTGCACCGCTTTCAAGAGAGGCTGAACGTCAAGCCCCAAAGGTGCATCCTGTGCGGCCTCTGCGTCCGCTATTGTGATGAGGTCTTGGGATCGCCGGCAATCGGCTTCGTGGGCCGGGGAATCGATAGGCGGGTCGTGTTCTATCCAGAGCGGGCCAAGAAGGTATTTGCGGCGGGCATGGAGTGGGCTACCGAGGTCTGCCCCACCGGCAAGATAGGCGCTGAGTCGGACGGGACGTATTTCGGGTTTACGGTCGACGATTTCCTTGCCGGCGAGCTGTAACTAGGTAACTAAGGAGGAAGAAGATGGTAATGCCCCTTCACCGAGTGAATGTTCTCACCGGGGTCAAGGCGGCTATCGTCCTTGACGACGCCACTGAGTACGCGGCGTTGGTCAAGCAGGCGAGGCGGCCTCTCCTGGTGCTGGGTCCGAAGGTAATGGAAGTCTCATTGGGCGATAAGCTTCTCCTCGACTACGCCCTGGAGTTGGCTGAGGCGGGCAACATGCCTATTTGTGCCACGTCCCACGTGAAAGGGAAGATGGTAGAGAGAGAGACGAGCCCGGAGGCCGAGTATGACGTAGTGGAGATGGTCAACTTCCTGAAGGACCCCGATTGGCATGGGGTAAGGAACGAGGGCCAGCACGACGTGGTGCTGTTCCTGGGATTCAGAACCGACGTCGGGAACCAGGTTCTGTCCACCCTGAAGCACTTTGCTCGCCACTTGAGGACGATGACACTGTGCAAGTACTTCTACCCCAATGCTGACTACTCCCTTCCCAACATAAGGGACGACGAGGAGTGGCGGAAGTTCCTCGAGGAACTGACATCTATTGTAAAGGAGGATGAGTAGGTATGATGGATCTGTCCGATTTCCACGTTGACATAGGGCCGCAGTACGAGGGCGAGACAGTCAGAAAAGAGGACATGTACGTCGAGTTCGGCGGACCAAAGGTGCCTCACAAGTTTGAGTTGGTCACGCTCAAGCAGGTGGGTGAGGTAGAGAACGAATCAGTCAAGATCATCGGCCCGGACATCAAGGAGATGGAGGAGGGCAGCAGCCATCCTCTGGCCATCATGATCGAGATCGCCGGCGAGGAACTGGAGAAGGACATGGAGCCAGTGATCGAGCGGCGAGTACACATGTACTGCAACAATATTGAAGGGTTCTATCACATGAACCAGAGGAACGATATCTGGCTCAGGCTGAACAAGGGCTCTTTCAAGAAGGGGCTGGACTCGCTCGAGGAGATTGGCAACATGCTTATCTTCCTCTTCACCTCAGAGTTGATGGCCATCGAGGAGATCTCCGTCACCTTTGTTACCGACCCTGCCAAGGTGCAGGAGCTGCTGGCGCATGCCCTCGATATCTATGCGGCCAGGGATGAGAGAGCGAAAGGGCTGAAGGAAGACGACGTGGATGAGTTCTACGGCTGTGTCCTGTGCCAGAGCTTTGCCCCGACCCATGTGTGCGTCATCACCCCTGAGAGGATCGCCAACTGCGGGGCTATCAACTGGTTTGACGGCAGGGCTGCCTACAAGCTGGACCCTGAAGGGCCGATATTCGCCGTACCCAAGGGGGAGTGCCTGGACCCCGTCAGGGGCGAGTACACCGGTGTGAACCAGAACGCCATCGAGAGGTCGCTGGGAGAATACGATGTCGTCTACCTGCACAGCGCATTCGACCGGCCTCATACCTCCTGCGGTTGCTTCCAGTCCATCTGCTTCTACATCCCCGAGGTTGATGCCTTCGGTCTGGTCCACAGGGACTTTGCCGGGCCGACGGTGATCGGTGAGGCCTTCTCCCGCATGGCCGGGACCACTTCAGGCGGGAAGCAGGTGGAAGGCTCTCTGGGAATGGCCCTGGAGTACCTCAGGTCGCCGAAGTTTCTCCAGGCCGACGGGGGGATGTACCGTATGGTGTGGTTGCCCAAGGAGATCAAGGAAAGGTACAAGGACGCAATACCTGATGACCTGTATGATAAGATAGCTACTGAGGAGGACGTCAGCAACGCTGATGAGCTGGCCGAGTGGCTGCAGAACGCGGGTCATCCCTGGGTGCTGGGCGAAGTAGAGTTGCCCTAGCGCCTCCAGACGATGGATTGAGAATACATCACCTGGGTCAGGCTCCGGTCACGGAGAAGGCCGTGTGAGGGCGGGGGGGGTGTTGATCGGCGGTCGCAGACATAGGAGGTATACATGGCGGTAAAAGGAACTGATCTGGCGAAGAAATTGCCTGAAAGCGGCAAGAAGAACTGCAAGGAGTGTGGTTTCCCTACCTGCTTCGCCTTTGCTATGAAGCTGGCGTCGGGGGCGGCCACGCTGGACAAATGTCCCCACCTGGCCCCCGAGGTTGCCGAGGAGCTCGAGGACCTGCTGGCCCCGGCCCAGAAGCTGATATCCATTGGCAGCGGTGACAGGGCGCTGCAGGTCGGTAATGAAGAAGTGGTTTACCGGCACGAGAAGACTTACTATCACCAGCCGGGCGTAGCCATTCTCATAGCCGACACCGAAGACGAGGCCACAGTCGATGAGAAGATAAGGAAGCTGAACGAGCTGTCTTTCGATGTGGTGGGGTTGATCCTCAAGCCTGACTTGGTGGCACTGCAATTTGCCTCGGGCGACAAGGCCAGGTACGAGTCCTTGGTAAAGAGGGCCGTCGGGAAGACCGACGCGGGCATCATACTGATCTCCGAGGACCTCGATGCCCTGTTCTCGGCCAGAGACATCGTTGGCGTAGGCCGGAAGCCGCTGCTGTATCCCATCACCAAGGACAACATAGATGCCGCCATTCCCGGGATCAAGGAGAATCCCACCCCTGTAGCCCTTCGGGCGGATAGCGTAGAGGGACTGATACCTCTGGCTTCCAGATTCCGTGAGGAAAAGCTGGACGATCTAGTGCTTGACGCCGGCTCCAAGACGGTGCTTGACGGCATAAGGGACCAGACCTTTATGCGCCGGGCCGCGGTGAAGCAGAGTTTCAGGCCCCTGGGCTATCCGACCATCGTGTTCCCCTGCTTCGCTGCCGCTGGGGACAGGGTGAAGGAGATACTCATGGCGTCCACCTTTATCATCAAGTTTGCCTCTATCATCGTGCTGTCGGACTTTGACGAGAGCAGCCTCCTGCCTCTGCTGGTAGAGAGGCTAAACATCTACACCGACCCGCGGATGCCGCTGTCAGTGGAAGAGAAGCTCTATGAAGTGGGTGAGCCTGGTGCGGACTCACCGGTGCTGATCACCACGAACTGGGCGCTGACGTACTTCATCGTTTCCGCGGAGATAGAGGGCAGCAAGGTGCCTTCGTGGTTGCTGGTAAAGGACTCCGAGGGGCTGGGTGTGCTGACTGCCTGGGCAGCAGGCAAGTTCAATGGCGATGCAATAGGGCCGTTCTTGAAGGCCTCGGGTGTGGAGGACAAGACGAAGACGAGGACCCTGGTGATCCCCGGCAAGGTGTCCAGGATTAAGGGCGAGCTTGAAGATGCTCTTCCCGGCTGGAAGATCGTAGTGGGCCCCAGAGAGTCCAGCGAGATCCCGGGCTGGCTGCCGGGATTTGCCGCTTCCTTGAAGAACTGAAGGCGGGGAATGCCGGTCACAATAGTGGTAGCAGGTAAGGGTGGAACTGGTAAGACTACCATTTCCACCCTCCTCATTCAGCTCCTCCGTGACAGGGGCGTGGTCCTGGCCGTAGACGCCGATCCTGCCACAAACCTCAATCAGTCTCTCGGAGTCGACCTGGAGGCGACTGTTGGGGGTATTCGCGAAGATATGACTGAGGCGATCATGGCAGGCAGTCTGAGCCCGACATTAGCCAAGCAGGAGTACCTGGACGGCAGGATAATGGCTGCCGTAGTGGAATCGAAGGGTTTCGACCTGGTGGCCATAGGCCGTCCCGAGGGGCCGGGCTGCTACTGCGCTGCCAACAACATGCTGCGGCTATCCATGGACCGGCTGGGCAAGAACTACGACTACATAGTCATTGACAGCGAGGCGGGCATGGAGCACATAAGCCGCCAGACAACGAGGGACGTCGACATCCTCCTGATTATCTCCGACCTGACCCAGAGAGGCATAAAGACCGCCGGCGAGATAAAGAAGCTTGTAAAGGAGATGAGGACAGGGGTGGGGAGAATGTGCCTGGTGGTCAACCGCTCGCCGGACCAACTGCCGCCTGAGATACAGGCTACCATCGATGCCCTGGGCTTCGAGCTGGTGGCAACCATACCACCTGATCCCGCACTTTCCGACCTGGAAGTGAAGGGGTCGCCTGTCACAGAGCTGCCGTCGGATTCACCCCTGCGGCGGGGCGTCCGGGAACTGGCTGACAAGCTTGGCCTCTAGACGGCAACCCTCTCTGTGCCACCGCGGTGGACAGGTGTCTCTGCGGCACGACCTTGCTGCTGGTCACTTCGGAGAAAGACCACTGACATGAGCTTAGCCAAGAGAGAGCTTCTCAGTATCCGCCAGATCGAAGGCCCTATCGCCACGCACGACGCCTTCCTCAAGCGTGAACTGGACCGCCGGCAGGTGGCCCTGGCCTGTGTGGACGATGCTGCCCGGCTTGCCGAGTACATCGGCGGACGGGTCGAGTCGCTGGGCAGAGGCGAGGACTGGGTGATTGTCAAGGAGGTCTTCCCGGGCGTGGAGATCGTGTTCATCTACCAGCGCGCTGATGACGAGTTCCCCAGCAGCCTGAGGGTGCTGTATACTGGACAGCGCATAAGGAATACTCGAGGGGAGGACCTGGCCGACCTGACCATCGCCTGTGTCAACCAGATGCTGCGCTACGTCAAGGAAACGGTCGCTGACCCTCCCGATATCTGCCGGGCAGTATGAGGACGCTGACCACCAGAGAGCTTCTGGAGGAGTTGAGGGTGATCCTTGGCCGCTATAGGCCCAGGAGAGTGAGCCTGGTCCCCATCCTGCAAGAAGTCCAGGGCAAGTTCGGCTATCTCCCACGTGAGGCCATGATTGAGACAGCCGAATACCTGCAAATCCCGCCCGCCAGCATCTATAGCCTTGCCACCTTCTACAACCAGTTCCGTTTCACACCTCTAGGCCGGAATCCGATACGGGTGTGCATGGGCACGGCCTGCCACATGAGGGGTGGGCAACTCGTCCTCGAGGCGATGGAAAGGGAACTGGACATCAAGGTGGGCGAGGTCACCAGTGACGGCGAATTCAGCCTGGATAGGGTTGCCTGCATCGGCTGCTGCATGCTGGCTCCGGTAGTGGTCATAGGGGAGGAGGTTTCTGCCAGGCTCACGCCCTGGAAGGTGGAAGAGGTGCTGGCCCAGATCAAACAGAAGGCCCGACCAGATGGCGAAGCCTCCTAGCACCTCCAGGGGCCTTTAGGCTCCCCCAGGTTTCCTCTCCTCCTCAGCCGTCAGGTTCTCCTTTCCCTGCCTCTGGTGCTGTGTCACAATGTCTGGGAAGCCGCACCACGACGGTCGGCTTACGACCCCGCAGGTCGGGGCCCCAGCCCCGACCCCAAGGCGGGCCCAATCTCCTGCCTCAATTGAGAACCCGAGGATTGCTTTTTCCGGAAACGCCAGTCCGATATTCCATCGACACAGATCGACGTCAGAATCCCGATGAATGGGGACACAGCAGGTGGGTGGAGCGAAGCGGAACTCACCATTCGCAAAGGCCGGTATCGTTGTAGGTTACAGTCGAAGGTTATGAGACATAGCTGCGTGGAACAGGCGGGTTTTGCCTTTCGAAAGCCACCCCATGAGAGTAGAACATCTGACCTATTGACAGGAATGGGGTAGCGTGATATAAGTTCGTAGAACCTTACTTCTGGTCACAAGGTGAGCGTAGTGACATAGAGTATCACGATGGCATCGTTCCCCTGCCTCTATGGCCGGGACAGAAGCGGCCAGCATGACTGGGCGACTTCACATGAATCTCACCATATGTCTTGTCACCTCTCGTCTACAGGCAGCGAACGCGGATCGTGGCCAGGCCAACGAGGCTCTTGGCAGACGTACGCTAGACAGGGTTTCTATGGGTAAGATGTGAGAATTGTGCCCTCGCGGCGTTGCTATTCGAATCACGGTTTGGGAAGGGAGGTAAGATGGGAAGCAAGGAGTTGAGTCTACGTGGTCTTGCTGGGGTTGTAGTAGCTATTGCGCTGGTTGTCGCTGTGGCCTTGGTGCCGTTGAACTGCACTGGTGGCCCCGCCGCTGACCTGAGCCCGGAGGATGGAGGGGAGGCACCACAGCTCAGTGGGACCGTGGCAGACTATGAGGAATTGGCGCTGGACTACGTGGCGCAAACACATGGTTTGCAGAGAGACCGGCTCAAGCTGGTGCATTACAGCGTTGCCACCACCGAATCTCACGGCGATATCTGGTGTGGTATGGTGCTCGATCTGGACTCTCACGAAGCTTACGGGGTGTTCTTCAATGAGTCCTGCACCCCGGTTGACCTGGACGCAATAAGGGAACAAGAGGCTCAGGCGGGCCGGGATGAACGTGGCAAGATCATTGGCGACTACTCGTGGGAGATGTTTCAGGAGCTTGGGCCCGGCGAAGTAGCCGAAGTCGGAATATGGTTGATACCGCGTAAGAGTCTTTCTGAGGTCGTCGGTGAGATTCTGGCAACATATCCCCCGGAGATAGCGGAGAAGCTGAAGGGAGGGCACGCCAGCAGCGATGATCTAAGGAATGACCCTGGCCTGCACGAGTGGGAAATGAAGCTGGACAGGGACAAGATGGAGGCTCTGGAACAAGAGTACGCGGCGGTACAGGGCCTCGTAATTCATTTCCTTGAGGGTAAAGGCTGTCCCATAGGCTATGTCTCCAAGCTTGCCCCGCTCATCTTTGCCGAAGTAACCAAGGACGTAATACTGGAATTGGGGCAGAGGGAAGACGTGGCCGGTATCGAGTTCTCCGGTGAGTGTTTCCCTGCGACTGACAGCGGTGCTGCGACCATAAAGGCTCCGCAGGTGTGGAGCCGGGGGATTGCTCCTTCTGGAAACGCCAGTCCGATATTCCATCGACACAGATCGACGTCAGAATCCCGATGAATCGGGACACGGCAGGTGGGGTTGTCCCTCGAAAGCCGTCTTATTAGAACATCTGGCCTACGTGTCAACTCATTTGAGAATGTTACCGGTACCGGGTCGCTCACTCATTTAAGAATGTTACCGGGGGGCCGTTAGCGCCTCCTTCCTATACGATTGTTTGGTCTCTCTGGGAGACTGTGTGA